>Ga0306922_10003499_pt1 | contig 14693 bp, 15 predicted proteins | sample sta12Cox44000082_FD_203758 | JGI IMG/M metagenome (GOLD analysis project Ga0306922, IMG submission 203758) | Lab enrichment of tropical soil microbial communities from Luquillo Experimental Forest, Puerto Rico - statoxic.12C.oxic.44.000.082 (v2)... | ecosystem: Environmental > Terrestrial >... | reverse complement strand
GCCGGTAGGGATTCGTAGCGCTCATGCAGGGTGCGCCAGCGGGAGTCACCGCGGGGCTTTGCGAAGGCGGACTCAAGGTGCTCGACAAGTGTTCCGAGCCTATCTCGCATCATCCTGAGCAGAAACGCGCCGGACGCAGCAAATATGAAGCTATTCCACATGGCTCCCGCGGCAAGAAGCGCGAGCGCCGCCGCGGTATCCGGCTTCTCCACGAACGCTTCAACCTGGTGTGAGCCGTTCCTGAGCACTCGGCTTGGAACGATGTAGCCGAGTTCGGAGTCTGGTCCTTCTGGATGCATGCCAACGAGAATCACGGCATCGGGACTTGCATGGGAGAGTCCCACGACCTCCCGCAGAGCGCGCGCCAACACCGGCTCGCATCGAACATAGTGATCTGCCGGCAGAAATAAGACATGCGCGAGCGGATCCTGTTCGAGAACGCTAAGGAGGCTGATCAGGACACCGGCAGCCGTGCCGCGGTTTCTTGGCTGCACGATAACGTTGTGCTGCCGTAACGTCCGCAGCGTGTCGCGCCAATAGCGCTCGTGGTCGGCCGCGACAATCACGCACGTTTGATCGCGCGTTATGACACGCCGGGCACGCGTCAGCGCCTGATTAAGGAGAGAAAGGCCTCCTTCGAGTGAGCAGAACTGTTTTGGCACGCGACAGCCCGACTGGTCGGACGTCAGTGAGGCAAGTCGCGCGCCGTCGCCGGCCGCCAACACAATCGCCCAGGTATTTTGATGCACATTCATCTGTTATTTGCTCTTAGAGCGCATCCACCCAGTAGTACGATCTGTCATCGCACTCCGTTATTCCCGCTCGCTCACTTGGTAGTGTTCCCACTTCGGGCATGCAAAGATTTCAGCGCTACCGGCCATGCCTCGGCCAAATTGCGTATGGTCGATGTGTTACCTCCAGGTGACCTCGGCCAAACCCGGCAATTCTGTCGGACTCACGGTTTGAGCGGTCAGGGCGAATGCGGCCACTCGACCGCGGCTTCCTTGGGATCGCGCCCTGTCGGCATGGCTCGTGGACTCATGGCGAGCAGCCAATTCCGTAACGCAGGCGGCGCTCCATGGCGCACCGCGTATCGTCGTACGGCGGTTCGCATGACGCGAATGACCTGATAGGCGGTCTGACACTCAAGGCAGTTGGCTCGATGGCTGGCTACTGAGATAGCCTCTGAGACGGCCAATTCCCCATCGATCTCTGCTTGGGTTAGCAGGATCATCTGGTGGCATCGGGGGCTCATTGACGGTGAGATCATCGCTCTGCGTCCGCGAGAAGCTTTGCCAACATGCGCCGCCCCCGCCAGATCCTTGACGTCACCGTGCCGATCGGCACGTCGGTGATTGACGCGATCTCCCGGTACGAACAGTCATGCAGCTCATGCAGTACTAGGCATTCGCGGACGACCAGAGGTAGCTCGGCCAGCGCTGCATTGAGCCGGCTTCGTTGCTGAGCCGCTGCCATTAGCGTCTCGGGATTGGGCCCTGGATCGACGAATGCCGAAAACTCGCTTTGCTCATCGGCGTTCGCGTCCGTCTCGTTGCGATGCATCGGCGGTGCTACTGGTCCCCGTTGCCGCTCACGCAGGGTCGCATAGGCGACATTGCGTACGATCTGCAGGATCCAGGCCCGCGGGTTCTGGCCTTTGAAGGTTCGGAAGTATGTCAATGCGCGCAGCATCGCTTCCTGAACCACGTCCTCCGCACTGCTGTCGCCGCCCATGAGCCAGCGCGCAAGGCTGTAAGCCTCGTCGAGATAGGGGAGAACGATTGACGCAAATTGGCGCGAGTCGGACGTGCCCATCATTCGCGGGCGGGGTGCGGCGCAGTACGAGCACTTCTTGGTTTGAGTCCGGCCGGGATCGGATTGCCTGTGTTGCGGACATGCTGGCCTCGCACCTGCGAATTAGGTGAGTCAGGACACTTCATCACGGACCTCTACGGAAAATTGAGACACCTGGGGCGTGCACGCAGAGCTTCGAGGACTCTGGCGGTCTTGCGTCCACGCAGGCGTCAGGTGTCCTTCGTCCTGCGCGTTTACCGGGTAGAAGACCCTGGATGCGCCCGGTTTATTCCGCAGTTGTCCAGCAGGGACCGCGTTGGCAGGTGTCGAGAATCGGCGCCGTGCACGTCCAGCTGCGTGTCTGGCGGCGGGTGATTGTCCGGCGCTTCTCGCGGGGGCGGGTTAATTTCAGGCGCGTCAACCGCCGGCTGGCGGATGCATCGACGGGTGCAATTATTGAACGGCGGATAACTCAGTCAGAACCGCGGGAGCGGACGCTCCGCCTCCGTGCCGGCCCCAACGTCTGTTCGAGGACCGCTCCGTGTTGCTTCGTCCACTCGCAAAGGCGTGCCAGCGGCTTATTGATCGACTCCCCAAGCTTGGTCAACCGATACTCGACTCGGGGCGGAATGACAGGGAACACTACATCAGAATAGAAGATCCGCACGGACTTTCCGTCGCCCGTCGTCCCATGGTGATCGGTTGAAAGAAGCAGAGGGCCGGCCCTGAGCGGCCTCTTTCAACTTGACCCGACACTGATGTCTCTCGCGAATTGCTACACGACGAAGCCTGCCCTTTTAACGTGAGGCTGCTAGCGCTGGTGGTGCGGGTGAGCCGTCCGACCAGCGGCGTACTGGGATAAACAGCACCGTCGGTTCGAATGGACTGCCGTCGGCGCCGAGGATCGGGGAAGCGTCCAGCCCGGCTCCCCACGCCGCGGCCTGACCGTGCGGCACAAAGAACATCACATGCGGTAGCCAGGGGCCGGCCGCATCGTCGCTCAAATAACCTTGCTTCGACAGCATGAAGGAGAATGAGCCCGCCTCCGGGGCGCCGAAGCTGTGGCTAGCCATAGCGGCGCGGGCCTTCTCGATCATCTGCGGCTTGCCGATTCCGGCTAACACCCACTCGGTGCGTTGCAAATATTGCGGCAGTACACTACGCACTGCGGGCGGGTTGAAGCAGTTTGGCGCGCGCAGCTTGGGATTCCAGAACTCCGCATCGTCGAAGCTGGCGGCCCAGGAACGTTCGACGAAACACACGAAGCCGTTTCTGCCCTTAACCGCAGTCTCATATCCCTGTTTGCCGAGCACAAGCACTTCAGCATCCGCGGAAATCGAAGGCGGTGCTGCGCTCCGAGCCAGCACGATCTCGTCTTGCGCATCGGCAATGCGATATTGCTCGACCGGAGCCATGGTAGGGTAGGGCGTGGGTTTGGACCCTTGCGCAGCAGCCAAGGCCGGCAAGCCGAGCAGCCAAATAATGGATGGGAGTCCGCGATTTTTCATGAGGTCCTCCGAGGAAAGTTCTTACTAACGTTGGTCCCGACGGCATGCACGTGACGGGTTCTAGTTATACGACGAACGAGGAGGTAAGAAATCGACTTAGCAGATGCGCTTGAGCTGTGCAGGCGGTCCTACCGCGCGAAAGTTCTAAATTTCCGCCGGAAGCTAGCGTAGAGGCCGCCGTCGGGTTCGGGCTGGCCCCGCGCCATAGATGCTCACCGTGCGACGCGACGCGCAACGAGGTGCTGCAGTTTAAGCTCGTTTAAGATTTGCTTCGGTTTCTCCGGAGACTTTGACCGGCGAAGGCTGCACCTCGCTATAAATCGGCCGCCAAAGTCAGTGTGTAGTTTCGCCCCAGTTGTGGGATTGCCAGGTACTGGGACGAAAGCGTAAGGCCCGTGGCGTTCGTCACATTGCCTATATCCATGCGCGCGGAGAACTGATGCATGGATAGTTTAAGCAGATAGCGTAGCCCAACGTTCAGCGTCCCGAGCGGTGGCAGGCGGTAACGATCGTCACTTGTCTCAACACGTGCCGACAGCCACGTCCACTGCATTGATGTTCCCCAGCCCCGCCAGGCACGGGGCGCGTAATCGAAGTTGAGGTTGACCGTCCCCGGCACCGGCCCGATCGGGACGTAGCCCGTCGCGGCCAACTCTGCCGCCCGTCGCGTCACTTCGGGCCGCAGCCAAACGGCACCCGCCACGAGGGTCAGCCCCTCGGCATCGGTCCAGGTGGCAGAGCTCTCCACACCTTTGCTGCTTATCTCTCCGACGTCGGTGTAGTGACCGCTCGTATCGAAGTCGAAGTAGGTCTTTTGCACCTTGAACCCGCCGAGGAGCAGTTGGAGATGAGGCTGTACTGCAACGCGAACGCCTCCATCGATTTGCCACGTCGGTGTAGCTGCCGGTGGCTCGCCGCGATTCACCGCGGATGGCGGCGCGATAGGCGAATCCTCGAGGCCGCGCGTGTAGCTGCCGTAGAGCGTCACGCTTTTGTGGGGATTCATGGTGAAACTGACAGTCGGCAGAGCCACGGTCGTGTGTTGGACATTCTCCGGAACGCCCGGGGCGATTACGCTGCGAGTGTAGTCGGTCAACAGGATTCCGAGGCTGAGCGAGGCCCGATCCCGCCAGCGTTCGATGTCATTAACCCCCACGGCGAGCTGCCGAACCTTGTCGAGGCTCGGCTGTGAAAACACCAGCGGAGGCTCCGGGATGCTGACACGCCGATAGATGTTGATCGGTCCCAGGTCCGTCACCGAATCTCCGCCGAAGTTGCGCTCAACATGACGCCCGCGCACCGCGAATGTGAGCTCGCGCCGGTGATTCCCGCTGGTCTTCGTCCGCGTGACGCGCAAGTCACCGGCGTACGAGGTCGCGATGCGACCGGGGGCGACGTCCAAAACCTGATCGGCGATGCCGTTGGGCATCGTCTCCAGAAATAGGGGATTGAAGTTCCGGTAGTTCTCGTCCGTCGAGCGGAACAGTCCCGCCCGCAGGCTCCAGCCGTTGGCCATGGAGACTCGCGCAATCACACCCGCGGTGAGCTGATTCCAGCGCCAATCGGTCCAGTTCTGTATGGGCAGGTGCTGCTCATTGAAGAGAGGAAGCGGATCGATCCCATCTGCGAACACTAACGGTGTTTGCTGCCACTCTGTGCTATGAATGTACCCAATGAAGGGCATCACTTCGGTTCCGGAACCGGGCCTGAATCGCAGCAGCAGCGAGATCGCGCGGCGATTGCTTATCAGTGCATAGTTATAATCAAAGCCGCGCTGTGCCGCGACGATCAGGCCGATACTGAGCAGGTTGTTCACAACGGGCAGTTGCGCATCGATCTCTGCGGAAGCGATGTCGAGCGGTCCGCGAGTGAGTACCGCGCTGGCAAGGTAACTGTCGCCCGGTGCCCGCAGTTTGTAATCAGCGATGCCGCTCGGTGAGGGAAACGCATAGGCCTGGGCGGCAATGCCAACCCGCATGTCGTAGCCACTGAAGAGGTAGGGGTTGCTTCCCTGAGATTGCTGGTCAAAGTAAAGCCCCTCGATTCGCAGATTCCCGGCCTGCGTCGGACTGAATCCCCGTGCATTCGTTGGGCTGTACAGACCAATGGTTTGACTGCCAACCACGGTACCAAAGGCATCGCTGGCCGCCGTTACGGCATTCTCGTTCGCGCGCTGTGCGCGAGCGGCGACGGAAGCGAGGATCGCCAACGCAGCAAGCACGAATGGCCCGATCGAGTTCCAGCGAATGCGGCCCATACCTCCCTGACTCACGCGTCTACCATTTGATCGGCAAAGTGAACCGCGCTCGCGGAGCTCGCGGTATTGCGCGCCAAAAGTTCGAGTCCTTATTTATTGTCGCAAGTAGTTGAAAAAATAATGGACAAAAGTAGTTTGGTGCCCGGGAGAGGACTCGAACTCGAGCATTTTATCCAAGGGATTCAGATAGTTAGATAAGCGCCTGTGCAAATCACCCGCTGCGAGATCGGGGCTTAGTCGCAGCATCAGCACCGTCTCCCGGACGACGCTCAGCCTCGGAAATCCTGAAGCCTACGCCTCTGGCACCCGTGCTCGTCGAAGTTCGCGGGATCCAGCCAAGCCTCGAATGCCGAGCGCACTGGCGGCCACTCCCTATTGGTGATCGAGTACCAAGCCGTATCGCGGCTGCGGCCTTTGTAGACGACGGCGTTCCTGAAGACTCCCTCGAACGCGAAGCCGTAGCGCTCTGCGGCAGCTCTCGATGGAGCATTCAGGCTATCGCATTTCCATTCGTAGCGCCGATAGCCCAACTCATCAAAAGCCAGGCGCATGAGGAGGTACATCGATTCGGTCGCGGCTGAGGTTCGCTTGAGCCTTGGTGAAAAAATTATTGAACCAACTTCGAGGCTGCCGTGCGCAGGATCGATGCGCATCAGTGCCGCCGTACCCAGAGCTTTCTTCGAGTGCGACTCCACGACTGTGAAGTGCAACGCGTCGTCGCTGCTCGCAAGCTTCTCAAGGTACGAATCAAAATCTTCCTTGCGCTCAGGTCGCTCGTCGAACAGATACGTCCAGTCGCGGTCGTCCGGGGCCTCCATGTACGCGGCATAAAGGTCCGCGCCGTGCCGCAGGGGGTCAACAGGTTCGAGACGGCAATACCGCCCTGCTAACTCCTCTCGTGAGGGAAGCGGACGAGAGGACCAGCCTGCTGTCGCGGGTCCGATGGGTTGGCCGTACCCATTTAGCCGGATGCGCGGTTGCCTTTCAGTGTGATTGCTTCCCAAATGCTCGACCTCTGTGCGTCGAAGAACTGTACCAAGTCGTTGCCTGGGCGAGCGACTGGCTCTATCCCTTCAAACTGCTGCGCCTCGTTACCTAGTGTTTGGTGTAACGGCCATCAAACACGACGACCCATGCGCCTTTACTGTCGGCTGACTCCCAGAGCTGACGAACGCTGCCATCCGGACTGGGGGACCATGTGATTCGCTGTCTGGTCAAGGCGCCGTCCGCTCCGGGAGCAATGCCTTCCAAGACCATGCTCCTTCCGTCCCAGTGGCCTTCCAGCGTTAGGAGCAGACCACTGTCGTCTACCCACGTCTGATGCCACACCTTCCTCGCAGCATCGTAGGTGTTCAGGCTTTCGCCGCTATAGCCTCTTCCCGTGGCATAGTGTTCATGAACTACACAGCCACCGTACTCGAGCGTTATTCGATTCATTCCCGCGAACGAACCATCCGGCTTACGCACCTGCCAGTCTCCAACCCAGAAGTCGAACTGCCGGTTCTCAGGTGCTGCGCACGGCACGGCCTGGCTGATAGAAGTTACGAGGAATAAAGCCACCAGTCCAAGGAGCTTCACGCTTTATCTCCCACCGGGTGATTTTCCACCCGACTGCTCCGAATGGCCGCGATCCAGCACTAACAGTATCTTCTGCGCGTGAATCGCGAGACAGCCCCCTGGTCGCAGGGGTTGCTCGGCTGGCCGATATGTGACCGGCGCACACAGGCCTGTATGCCGGCTGACAACAAGGGTCGACGGCCAGTTCGCTGTTTGAGTGTCCGCAATAGGACCCCTCCAGAGACCTTCGAACCTCTCCACAGCAGCCGTTCGCAATCGCAGAAGACGGACGTCGCGTCGGGTAAGAACCGCTGACGGGCTAGCGAACATGCAGCCGCGCCACCATACAGAGGTCCACCGCCGGCTCGACCGCGTGGACGCCCTCGGGTCGTTCATGGCAAACCGATGACACCCCGTCGGCCACCGGCCTGAGCGGGCGGTCGCGATGGCGCTTCAGGTCTTACTTACTCAGTGGCTGCCGCGAAAGGCGCTCTGGACCTTGTTCAGCAGCATTTTCGCCTGGTCCCGCTGGTCCGACACCACGTGCGCGGTGACCTTGCTCTGTGGTTCCACGGCATCGAGGAACGCTCTATTCGCGAGCGCGAACTCGCCTGCCGCCTGGTAGCACTCGCCTGCACGCTGATACGCACCCTGGTCCCGGAGCTGGTCGCCGAGTGATCGCGCTTGTTCGGAACTAGTAGCGGGACAACGTCGATCCTCCTCGAGAGCAGGATCGGCGAGCGCCACAGGCGCGGCTGCCAGGAGAGGAACGAACGCAAGTCGCCGCCAGCTCGTTGCAGGAAGGAATCGGGTTGTAAAGTTCATGACCGCCTCCCGAAGTACGTCTTTCCGCGGGAATGAACGTATGGGCGGTGTCCGGTGTTGACAATTTGGCGCCGGTGGACGCCGAATCTAGCGAGACATGAGCGCCCATGACCCGCGAATGCATGCACTCGAGTAAACGCGCCGGCGCCTGACGGCCACGCCATAGAGTGTGCTGGTTGCTACGCCACCACTCCGGACCAGGTCCATATACGGACATCCGCGCTTATGCGCGGCGGCCAGCGGGCGACATGCTAGCTGCCCACTTCTAATGATGGGATCTCGTCGACTTCTTGCTGTCCAAGACGCAGCCATTCAGCGACCAAGGGATGCTCGAGCAGCTGGTGCATGTATCTTTCCGCGGGTTCTTCGAGCTGGACCCCGTATGTCTGGAACCGTGTTGCAATGGGCGCAAACATGATATCTGCCCCGGTAAAGCTGCCGAATAACCACGGAGAACCGCCGCGATACCCATTCCAGATTCGTACGACGCGCTCGATGTCTGTCATGACTTGGGCGCTGCGGTGCACACGGCGCCCACGTGCGCGCGTATTCACCGGCATGGCGGCGCGCAGCGCGTTGAAAGATGAATGTATCTCGCCGCTCAGGCTGCGCGCTCGGGCCCGCTCGAAACGGTCGGCGGGCCACACGGCCGGATAGCTTTCGTAGAGGTGTTCGAAAATGGCCAACGTGTCCCAGATCGCCGTGCCCTGATCGATCAGTACTGGCACGAGTCCAGTCTGCCCGCCCATGGCACGCACCGCCTCGCGCGACTCTGGACGATAGAGCGGAATCGTCACTTCATCGAACGGTACCTGGAGTGTTTTCAGTAGTAGCCAGGCACGCATCGACCAGGAGGAGTAGTTTTTCTGACCGAGGACCAGAGTACAGATCTCGGAGCGGTGGCTGCCTTGGGCCTTCAGTTCGTTGAACTCCAAAACGTTGGAATCCGGGTCTCGTAGGAAACACGTGACTCGCCGTCCCCAGTCGACCGGACCTTCGGTAATCGCCACGCGCATCTTCGCCGCCCATTCCAGGATTTCCGACATTCTTTCAACGATGAAAGCGGCGTGTGTGTAGCCGGGCCATTTTTCCGGACGATCGAGAAGTACATTGTCTCGTTGCGGGGTAGGCTGACCATTTAAAATCAAGTTCAGGCGTACACCGGCATCGTTAACGATCTCCAGCGCGGTCTCAGAGGAGTGGTTCTCATCGAGGCGGAACCCTAGTGCCTCGTAGAAAGCCAGTGATTGCGTGCGGTCGGTGACGCGCAGTCCGACATGGTCATAAGCTGCGATTTTCAGGGCCATCCCTTCCGATCCTCAAGAAGTGGCTTTGAGCAGGGTTCTGTCGGCGGACCTCAGACCCGCGACCGTCGTTGCCGTGGAAAAGCGTCGGCGGTACGCCGCCGGAGAAATCCCCAGGGCGCGCGCGAAGTGAACCCGCAGTGTGGCCGCCGATTCCAGACCCACTGCGGCCGCGACTCGGTCAATACTTTCCGCCGTCTTTTCCAGGCGGCGCTGCGCCGCCAGCACGCGCTGATGCATCAGCCACTGGTGCGGCGTCGTGCCATTCTGCAGCACGAACTGACGCGCGAAGTTCCGCGGCGACATCGCGGCGCGCCGCGCCAGATCGTCCACCCGCAGCGCCCGCGCCAGATTCGCCTGCGCCCATGCCAGCACCGGCGCCAGGCCCTCCTCGCGCCGGACCCGCAGCGGCTCGGCCACGAATTGAGCCTGCCCGCCATCCCGATGCGGCGGCATCACGAGGCGCCGCGCCACTGAGTTCGCAACTTCCGCCCCGTAGTCCCGCCGCACAATGTGCAGACACAGGTCGATCCCCGCTGCACTGCCCGCCGATGTGAGAATGCTGCCCTCATCCACATATAGGCGGTCCGCTTCCACCTGGATGCGTGGATAACGCGCGGCCAACCGTTCCGCATACCGCCAGTGCGTGGTAGCCCGCTTGCCATCGAGCAGCCCCGCGGCTGCGAGCACGAAGACGCCGGAGCAGATCGAAACCAGCCGCGTGCCCGCCGCGTGCGCAGCGCGCAGTCTGCGGAGCAGCGCCTCGGGCGGAGCTTCATCCACGTGCCAGCCGGGAACGATGATGGTGCCAGCGCTTCGCAGCACACCCATTCCATGCGGCGCCTGGACGCGAATCCCGCCGGTGCCCCGCAGCGGCGTGCGGTCCAGCGAGAACACTCGGAACTCGTACCAGGGGACGTTCAGCTCTGGCCGGGGCAGCCCGAACACCTCCGAAACGATTCCCAGCTCGAATGTGCCCATGCCGTCATACGCCATGGCGGCAAGCTTGCGCGGATCGCGGAACGCCATGGCAGGATTTTAGCGCATATTGGCATTTCTGCCTCTCGACCCTGGCTCCCGGGCGGGCGAAAGTAAACCCATGAACAACGCACTCGAACACTTCGAAAGACTGCTCGAATTCGAAACCGACTGCTGGGATGTCCACGAGGACCTGAAGTCCGGTAAGCCCGATTACGTCACACTGGATGTCCGCAGTCCGGAAGCTTATGGCGCCGGCCATGTCCCCGGAGCCATCAACCTGCCCCACGGCCGAATCGTCGAGCGCAATCTCGCCGCATTCCCGGCCGGCGTTGCCTTCGTGGTCTACTGCGACGGCCCCCACTGCAACGGAGCGGATAAAGCGGCAGTCCGCCTCGCGCGCCTCAATCGAAGAGTGAAGAAGATGATTGGGGGCATGGTGGGGTGGAAGTGGGACGGGTTCGAGTTGGAATACGGTTCCCGAAACACCTCGAGCGCTAAGGCTGCTTCGCCGGGGATGGCTTCTCCAGAGTGAGTATCGGGCTCGAACACTCCACAAGATCTTCGCCGGGATCTGATTCGAACATGCACGCTAACGACTCCAACGAGCTGCGTGTCGAGCGGGAGCGAGTTCTGGACAGCTTTGCGCGTGCTTGGAGCCGGCGTGACATCGACACACTAATGGCGTTGGTCACCGATGACTGCGTCTATTCAGCGTCCGTCGGCCCCGAGCCTGGTCAAACATTTGTAGGCCGCGACGCGGTGCGGGAGGGGTTCCTTGCGCTCCTCGCCTACGATGCAGCCGGCAAAGCGCTTGAAGGCCGTACGGTGCTTTTGGGGGATCTCGCGCTAGCGGAGTGGAGTTACGAGCTCAGAGACGCAGCAGGTCACGTTAGGCCAATTCGTGGCTGCGACATCATAGAATTTTCTGACACGCGCATTTGCCGCAAGGACGCGTTTCGGAAATGTCACCAAACAGAGTCCAAAGAACCCCTGGCGAATCCACCACAAGACCCTGGGTAAAGGGACGGGATTCAAGATGCGGACGGTCTGTTGCGACTATCAATCGGGATCGAGCACGTCGACGATCTTATTGCGGATCTGGATCAGGCGTTGAAGGGAAGTGCGCAATGATTCAGTGGCAAGCCAAGTTAACCACTAACCAACGTCACCTCCATCCTGAACTCCCGCTGTGCGCACGCCGGCACGATAAACACGCCGGGCTTTTCCGTGAAATCTCCGGCAAACCCCATCGGATCGGCAATCCCGTGCCATGGCTCGATACAGATGAAGGGCGCGCCGGGTTTGCTCCAGAGGCCCAGGTAGGGGGTATCCGGAAACTGCAAAGCGAGCCTAGAACCCGTGTCTGCACCGTAGCTCACGCGATGGCTGCGAAGCGCATCGAGAATCACCACATCATCTCTGAAGAGCTCATCGTCGAGCAGCAGACGCCGTGCGTGAATTGGCGTGGGGTATCGGACAGGCGTCACCAAGCCCGCGGCATTGAGGCGGCGCATTGGCGCCGGCTCTTCGAGGTCGAAGTCGACAGCGTGCAGTTCGCGTGCGGCACCAAAAGGTAACGGCCAGCGAAACGCTGGGTGATAACCGAAGCTCGCGGGCATCGGTGCGTCGCCGTCGTTCCGCACCAACGTCGTCACCCGGAGTGTCGAACCGGCGATCTCGAAGCGCACCTGCAGCTGAAAGCAAAACGGATACAGCGCCAGAGTTTGATCGTCGGCCTTAAGGCGCATAAGGACCTCATCCGGCGAGGTGCTCAGCACCTCGAAGGGTTTGCGGCGCGCGAAGCCGTGTCGCGGTAGCGCGTAGGTCTTGCCTGCAACCCGATACACTCCCTCAGCAAGGCTGCCCACGATTGGAAACAGCAGCGGCGCTCGACCGCTCCAGATAGCCGGGTTGCCGTCCCACAACAGCTCGTGGCCTGATGGATCTCGGAGAGTCGAAAGTTCTGCCCCCAGAGGATTGATCTGCGCGGTGAGTGCGCCGGAGCTCACAGTAAGCCAAGCACTATCCTCTGACATACAGGTATCCCTACGTCAGGCGCAGCGGAGCGGTAATCGCTACTTGCTAGGATGCTACAGCGGCGACCGCGATCCGCTCCCGTTCCATCAGCTTGACGACCTCGACGGTCTCCTCATCGGCTGCGAACAGCATTTCCAACGCCAGCTCCGCCAAGGTTACATCGCTCGGAGTGCCAAAAACGGTCAGGGTATTTAGGAAGGAAACGGTTCCGAAGCGGGTGGCGATTCGGATGGGCGTAGCGAGACGCTGCGCGTCATCGAAGGGTTGCCCACGATTCGATCCCGTGGGCGCCGGGTATGCCAACACCTCGGCCAGCAGAGCCTGCGTGCCGGCATCCGGCTGCTTCTGCACCTGGCTTCGAAGAAGCTGCACCGTATACGCCTGCCACTCCGCGTAGTTTAGGATGCGCGGCCCCATTCCATCCGGGTGCAGCACCAGGCGCACCGCGTTGATGGGCCGGCGCCGCAGCTCATCTGAAACACCTTCATACAGCTCGGGGAGTGCGGAGTTGGAGAGCACCACATTCCAGTGACGGTCGACGGCAAACGCGGGATACGGCAAGTGTGCCTTAAGCACGCTGTCCATGGCCCGCTTCGCGGCTTCCAGCTCACTGACCGAACGCTCCGGGAACGCAGGCGCGAAACCGGCAGACAGCAGCAGTGCGTTCTGGTCCCGCAGGGGAACACTGAGACACCGGGCAAGGCGTCCGATGATCTCGCGACTGGGCTCTGCCCGGCCGGTCTCTAGGCACGATAAATGACGCGTCGAGCTGTCGGCGGCTAATGCCAGCTCGATCTGAGTCATGCGTCGCTGCTGGCGCCATTGCCGCAGAAGCACTCCAAAGGAAGTCTGTTGTGCCGCCATAGTCTGGTTCGCCGTCAGCAGCGCAGTGCGAATCTACGCGGAGCAGATTACCAGCTCCATGACCCGTGAGGTCAAGGAAACCTCGTGGATTTGACCTGAGAAGTCATGGACGAGCGGAGATGAATCTACCGACAATGCGCTAACCGAGTGTGTCCGCACGACGGCGATCGATCCAGCGTGCGGTCAGTATGGGCATCCCGTTGAACACTGTGTCGCCCCTGTCAGTGGCTAAACCGACCTGCATCAGGTCCGCAATATGGTCATTTGTGACCACACTATGCGGTTTTCTCGTGGCACCGGCATTCGCTGATTCGCAGTCTACCGGACAAGAGATCTCCAAAGCAGTCCTCGTCACCGGTGCCAGCAGCGGCATCGGCCGCAAAATCACGGAGCGGCTCGCCGCAGACGGTTATTTCGTGTACGCCACCGCGCGCAAGGAGGAGGATCTCAAGGCGCTTGGAACGATCAGGAACGTCCGACCCTTACGCTTGGACGTCACGCATCCCGCAGACGTTGCCGCGGCAGTGGAATCAGTCACTAAAGCCGGTCGCGGCCTTTATGGACTCGTGAACAATGCCGGTATCGCTGCATTTGTCACGATTGCCGACATGACTCCGGAGGAGTTCGATAATTGCATGAAGGTGAATGTCTATGGGCCCGTAATGATGACCAAGGCGTTCGAGCCGCTGATCATCGCCCAGAAGGGGCGGATCGTTAACATTGGCTCGGTTTCCGGAATCCTCGCTAGCCCTGATTTGGCCGCGTACGCTATGAGCAAGCACGCGATCGAAGCGCTGACGGATTCGCTGGCTCTTCAGCTCGCTCCGCTGGAGGTTCAGGTCAGCGTCGTCGAGCCTGGTGCATACGACTCCCGGATAATCGAGAACATGTTCACGCGACTCTCTGAAGACGCGAAATCCAGAGCATATGCGGAAAGCGTCGTACGACCGGATAAGACGCGGTACCCGGACGCCGACGAAGTTGCAGTGGCGGTTGAACATGCGCTGTTTGAACCCAGTCCGAAACGCCGCTATATGGTCATTCCGCGTCACGCCGAAGGGGTGAATACCGGGCTGGCCGAGCGGACGATCCGCAAGCAGATCGAGCAGCTCGTGCAGCTCAATGAGGGCCAGCCTTACACCTTCGACCGCGCGACTCTTGTTAAGATGCTCGACGAGGCGCTGACCACGGCGCGACCGCGAACCCAATGAGCAGACTACGGCGTTCCGATTCGGTGGGTGCCGCACGCCAATGAAGAGACGAGGTCGTGGATTAAATTCGACTCGGACTTCGACGCGCTCCGAGGCCATCCCCGGTATCAGAAGGCATTGCAGTTGATTCAGTAGAAGAACTTAGGACGGTGATCACCTGTCATAGCCGGCTCCTGTGCGGTTGCCAGGAGACTGTCCGCTATCGGACAGTCGAGCACCGCCCCCTCACCGGGCCATGATTCGGGGACTCATTGAATTGGCGTGCCGGGTCGCTGTCGCCAAGTAGGCAACATCGAGTCGAGGACACCGTCGTTCGCAATGACACGGTGAAGAATCGCCGCGCCGGCGTGAACTA
>Ga0306922_10003498_pt1 | contig 14693 bp, 9 predicted proteins | sample sta12Cox44000082_FD_203758 | JGI IMG/M metagenome (GOLD analysis project Ga0306922, IMG submission 203758) | Lab enrichment of tropical soil microbial communities from Luquillo Experimental Forest, Puerto Rico - statoxic.12C.oxic.44.000.082 (v2)... | ecosystem: Environmental > Terrestrial > Soil... | reverse complement strand
GGCGGGCCGTTCGGTCTCGAAGACATGGTTACCACCAGCGGTCCGGGACTGACGCTGCTATACCACCTGTTTATTCCGCTGTTCTGGTGCATCCCGGTGTCGCTGGTCGCGGCCGAGTTGACCACCGCAATTCCCGTTGAGGGTGGTTTCTACCGCTGGGTGCGCGCCGGATTCGGCGACTTTTGGGGATTCCTCGCGGGCTGGTGGAATTGGAGCGCATCGTTCCTGCTGGCCGCGGCGTACGCGGTTCTGTTTGCAGACTATCTCACCGGCTTTATTTCGATTTATTTCACACCGGTCGGCGGGTGGACCCATTACGCCATCGCTCTCACTTTGATCGGGCTGATTTGCTACGTGAATGTGCGTGGCATACATATGGTGGGGGTGCTCTCCACGATACTCGAGACCTTCGTGCTGCTGGTCGTGGGCGCATTGTGCGTCGTTGCCGCGTTCGAGTGGCACCACAACCCGTTTTCACCACTGGTCCCTCCGCAGGCACCGAAATTTCAAGTGTTTGGAGTAGGCCTGGCGCTTGGCTTGTGGCTTTACTCGGGGTACGAACAGCTTTCGACTGTTGCCGAAGAAGTGGAAGATCCGCAGCACACGTATCCGCGCGCGCTGGCCGTTGTTGTGCCGCTTTCTATCGCTACATACTTTCTGCCAACTCTTTTCTCGCTCGCGGCTCTCGGCGACTGGCAGAAATGGCACACCGGGTACTTTTCAAACGCCGCCGAACTCATCGGCGGAGCCTGGCTGGCCATTCCCATAACCATCGCGGCGATGATCGGCAACGTTTCTTTGTTGAACGCCACGGTGCTGACGAGCACGCGCATGCCCTCGACCATGGCGGAGGACGGCTACTTTCCCCCGGTGTTCTCGGCGCGGCACCCGCGTTACGGCACGCCGTGGATCGCCATTATCGCGTCCTCGATGGTCTACGCGTTGCTAGCTCAAAAAACGATGGTGCAACTGCTCACCGTGTACGTCTGGCTGCGTATCGGGGTGACGATTCTGACCGTGCTTTCGTCCTGGCGATTGCGCAAGATGCAGCCCGATATGCCCCGGCCCTTTCGCATTCCGTGGCGCCGCGCCGGGCTTTTCTACGTGGTAGGTGCTCCACTGGTCATGAGCATCGTCGCGTTGGTCGGCAGCGATCCCTTTGCGCGCAGGTGGGGGCCGGCGCCGGTACTGTTCGCCCTTCCGATGTACTTCGTGATTCGCAAGTTCCAGCCGGCGAGCCCGAACGCTAGGTGAAGAAATCGAGAATCCGGTACCATAAGCCGGCAAGCGGCAGAGCCCAGGTGTGGCCACTTCGCAACCCAATAGGCGCGGCTCGAAACGGAATCTCCCCGAACGGAGTGCTGTTGATTTCCCCGGAGATCATTCCGGCGAGCTTCGTACCGAACCAGGTGGCGGCAGCGACGCCGTGGCCGGCAAAGCCCGTCGCGAAGTACATTTCATCCATTTTTCCGGCGTGGGGCATGACATCGAGGGTGAAGTCGAGCGTGCCGCCCCAAATGTATTCGATTTTCGTGCCGCGAAGCTGGGGGTACACCGTAATCATGCCGCGACGAAGAATTTCCGCGCTCTGCCGCACGGTATTTGCCGTCTCCGGGAAGAACGCGGCGCGCCCGCCGAAGAGCATACGGTTGTCAGGCGTCAACCGATAATAATAGAGAAAGTGCTTGGAGTCGTAGATCATGCGGTTCCGCGGACTGAGTTCGCGAGCCAAATCGGCGGGCAGCACTTCCGTGGCGATGATGTACGAGCCTATGGGAATGATCTTTCTTCGAAGGGCGGGAGACGCTCCTGTGGTGTACGCGCCGCTGGCAAGAATCACTTCGCGTGCGACGACCGCACCTTGGGAAGTCTGTAAGTGGAATTTGCGCGCACCGTTATGCGATGCGGCGGTGATTTTCTCGACGCGCGTGTGCTCGTGCAGCCAGGCGCCCGCCCGGTGCGCGGCTTGCGCCAGCCCGGCAACGTAACGCGCGGGATTCAGTCCGGCGCTGGCTTCGTCCACCATGCCGCCGAAATAAATGTCTGAGCCAATTTCGCTCGGCAGCTCACTGCTTGGAATCACGCGAAGCCGATGATGAAATTCGCGCTCCATAAGCGCGGCGGACTTCTCGTAGGCGTCAAAGTGGGCTTGCTTGCAGGCCACTTCGAGGTGACCCGAGCGCGAGAAGTTACAGTCGATTTCTTCTTCGCGCACGATCTGCTCGACACAGTCGATGGATTCAAGGGAGGCCGCGTACATTTGGCGAACCACTTCCTGGCCATAACGCTTGATCAGCGTGGGGACGGGGAGTTTCAACCCGGTAAGGACCATGCCGCCGTTGCGGCAACTGGCGCCCCAGCCGAAGGTTTCGGCCTCCAACGCGGCGACCTTCACGCCGCGCTTCGCAAGGGAGCGCGCCGCGGAAAGCCCGCAAAAACCTCCGCCAACAACGGCGACGTCGACACTCTCCTGCAGGTGTCGCGCGGTTTCGACCGCGGGCGTGGTTACCGTTCCGAGCCAGTAATTTTCTTCCCGAATCGGCATCAGGAATCCTAGCGCGAAGGGATTCTAGCATCCACGTTGTGCGAAGCCAAAACTCAAGCACCAGAGGCCGGCGATGGGCATCGCGCGCAAAAAAAAGACGACAAAGCGCCCTGCGCATCTGCCGTCTCGTGGCAACCCCACCTTGTGGTTTGCTGCTCATTCGCTTGAAACGCCGCCGGGCTGGACTCGGCATTGGTGGCACTTCGGCTGCCACGTACGATCAAGGGCTGAGTCAATTTTTTTGCCGTATGAGGGCAAAAGACTTAGCAACTCTTAACAAAGTTCGCCGAGGGGCGGTCGTCCAGAAAACGGAGTTCGCACCATGGGAGAGGATAGGAAAATCGCGAAGACCCGGAAGACCAGGATTCGAAATTCGCGACTAGACTTTACCGTTACGCTTTGCGCAGGACGATCAAGCTGATTTCCGGAGGAACGCCCAGGCGCACGGGAGCGCCAACGGTGCCGAGACCGCGGTTCACGTAGATGCTCGCCAGCGGCGAGGATTGCGGGGTGAATCTTCGGGAGGTGGAGACAACCGAGCCAGCGCGCTCATTGGGAGCAGGGGCGAACATGGGGCGCTGGTACAGGCCGGCAATGTAATCGCTGATAAAGCGCGCGGGGCTCAGCCGGTGATCCAGGATTTCCACCTGGATCTGGCCGCCGTGTGTATGACCGGCAAGCGAAAGTTCGATGCCCAATTCCGCGGCGCGATTGAAAGAATTTGGGTTGTGCGACAGGAGAATATTGGGCATGTCGCTTCGCACCAACGGCTCGACGCCCTCGAGCATCTGCTGCTTATGCCCGCGCCCGTTGTATTCACGCTGGTAATCCACACCAATCAGATTGAGCCGCTCGCCCTTAAACGCAATTTGCGCGTTCGAATGGCGGAGCAGCCTCATCCCCGCTTGCGCATAGAGGTAGTATGCCTGGTCTTCCGCATGCGCGTAGATTTCATGATTCCCATTGCAGCCCCAAATGCCCAGCGGCGCGTACAGATGGCGAATTTCATCAACGCAATCGGCAATCGAATCGCCCGCGCCAGTGATCAGGTCGCCGGTAACCACGGCAAGATCCGCTCCGAGATCATTGGTCATATCCACGGCGCGGCGGACTTGGGTGCGCGACATATAGCTGCTCAGATGAATATCGCTTAATTGAGCAATCTTCATGCCGTCGAGCGCCGACGGCAGGTTGGGTATGGGGATCTCGGTGCGGCGCACCTGGTACTTCAGGCGTTCGGCTGCGAAACCGTACATTGCGGTGATGAAAGGAGCGGCTCCCGCGACGGCTGTAGCGGCCCTGAAAAAGTACCGACGGCCGGGGTCGGGAACCGTTTCCGATGAGCTGCCGGATGGCGCAGTGTCTGGTGAAGATGGCATCCGGTTGAGCGCGGCGGCATGACACCAGCGCCAAAGGCGCTCCAATCCGTGAACCGTCTTAACCGACAGATAAGCAAACAGCGCGCTGAAAAACCAAAGGCCGGCAAGTACGGCGAGCCAGGAAGTCCGGTGAGTAAGGCCGGCATGACCCATAATCACCACGCGAACCAGCGTGAAAACCATGAGAACCAGCAGAAGAAGATAGGCGATCCGCGCCGCGCGACGCAGCCATAAACGGCCCCAGTGCTCGGTGACCCCCCAGAAGGAGCGGTACCAGAAACGCTGCGACAGGTAGAGGAGCGCGCATAGGCCCAAGCCGACCCCCGCTTGCAAAAACAAATAGTGCCAATCCACGGTGATGATGCCCCCAGACTGCAAGACACAATTTTACCATGGGGGTTGAGGGGAATTCGAATGACCGGTAGAGTCTACCGCGTAAGATAAACCGCGCCAAAGGACAGGGTGGGCTGCTGGCCGAACGGGCTACCAAGCGGTTCAATGTAACATGCCAGTCCTCGGATAGCATCAAGCGCGTAGTTTATGGGTTGCGCCACGGAAACCCCTGGGAAGGTGGTGCGTCTGAAAGGAAGGGCCCGGCCCGAGTACGGAGGAAAACGGAGGAAAACAAGCCATGACAAAATGGATGAGGTTATGCGGGGTGGCGCTGGCGGTGGGGATGGCGGTGCTTCCAGCGGGGGCACAGGAAGCGGCAAAGAAAGAGCCGCCGAAGCCTGCGCCCGGCCCGGCGCAGGCAGTTCTCGAACAGTGGAATGAAATCGGGAGGAAGCTCGTGGCAATCGCCGAAGACCTGCCGGAAGACAAATACGACTACAAGCCCAATCCGGACTCCAGGACGTTTGTCGCCCAGTTGCTGCATGTCTCAGCATCCATGTATTACTTCACGGATTTCGCGATGGGGCAGAAACCGCGGTATCCCGACGACCCCAAACGCGACAATCTGAAAACCAAGGCCGAGATTGTGGCCTTTGTGAAAAAGAGCGTGCAGGACGGCGCCGACGCGATCAAAGCGAAAGGCGATAAGGGGTTGAATGAGGCGGTAAACGACGGCGGACCGCACCTCGACCGGCTGTATGACTTGGCGTATGGACTGATCGAGCACTCGGGCGAGCACTACGGCCAACTGGTGGTGTACTACCGGGCGAATGGAATGGTGCCGCCAGAGTCCAGGCCGAAGAAATAACGGGACCTGCGATTCGACTCCCGGCCGGTGCAAGAATCCCTAGTCAGGTCCGCAGCAGTCAATCCCGGGCGCAGTCTTCGCATTGCGCCCGTTTTCTTTTGCGGACTAGGAACTGGCTACGCTTGCCGCGGCGTTTTCGAGGAAGGTCGTCAGTTGGGCGGGATCACTCGTAGGTGGTAGGCAGGTTTGGCCGGAGCACACTATGGCAAGTGGTTTGTCGGCAGGGAGATGCGGAAGAGTCTGCTTCAAGGCGCCGGCGAGAGCGGCGAGTGGCGCGCCGGGCGCGGCTGGACTGACTCGGAGCACCGATTTGCCGAAACGATAGACGCGATGAGCGGCGGCTTCGAGGGCCTGAGCGACGGGGTCATCCAAATTGCCAGGGATAAGGACCTGAATGGGATGACGCGCGAAGAGCGTGGCGGCGAGACCATAGGTCGCGGCGAACAGGCCGTATTGCGCAGCGATGCCGGCAAAAGTTTCGAGCGTTCTTTGCGCGAAATCGCGGTAACGCGATTCGCCGGTGAAAGCGTGCATGCGAATGAGTGCGATGGCGGCCACGGAATTAGCGCCGGGAGTGGGGGAATCTTGAAAGGGCTTGCGGCGCACTTCGAGTCCGCCGATCGGCGCCGCGTCAAATGGCCGATCGAAAAAGCCTCCATTCCGAGCATCGCCGTAGCGGGAGATTGCGAGGTCCAGGGTTTTCTGCGCAGCTGCGAAATAGCGCGGATCGAGCGTCGCTTCGTAGGCGTCGAGCAACGCTAGAACAGGGAAAACCTGATCGTCGAGCGAGCCCTCAAGCGCTGGCCCTCCGATGCGATGGGCAAACCCGCGGGATTCGCTCCAGGCTTCTTGCAACATGCGGTCGAGAGTCTTTAGCGCGAATTGCCTGCAGCCTAGATATGGCGAGTCGGTAAGAATCCTGCCTGCTTCGAGGTAGGACGAAACAAACATTGCATTCCAGCCCAAGTACATGGTTTTGTCGACGAACGGCGCGGGCCGCTTCCGGCGGGCCTCCCTCATCTTTTTTTCTGCTTGCAGCTTAATCGTCACGACCTTGTCTGGATCGCGCTGGAGAATCTGCCCTATTTCGTCAAAACCGCGTGCGACCCACAGGACATTCTTCGCAGGATTGTGATGCATCTCGCCGTGCGGCTCGACATCGTAATAGAGTTCGATGACGCGTGACTCTTCCGCAGTCAACACCGCGCGAACTTCATCCAAAGTCCAGGTGAAATAGTCGCCGTCATCGTCGAGCGAATAATCAGCATCTTGGCTGGCATAAAAGCCGCCGTTTTCCTGATCCGAAAGCACTTCGTTGACCCAGCCGATAATGCCCTCTGCTGTTTCGCGAAGAAATGAATTCTGCGTCACCTGCCAAGCATGAAGGTAATTCCGGAGCAGCTCGGAGTTGTCGTACGACATTTTCTCGAAATGCGGGACGAGCCAGCGTTCATCGACCGAATAACGGTGGAAGCCGCCCGCAAGCTGGTCGTAGACGCCGCCTCGAGCCATTTTCTCCAAGGTAGCGTCAACCGTGGCGAGGAGATGCTTTTCTTTGCTCTGCTGGTAGTGTTCGAGGAGAAGATCTATCGCCGAAGCGTGGGGAAACTTGGGGGCGCGGCCAAAGCCACCGTTCTTAGCGTCGAAAAGCTTTGTGATGGACTCGATTTGTGCGTCTACTACGCTTGTGTCAAATTCGGCTCGAGCACCCGTGAAGGCCTCGGCCTGCCCCACGGCTTCGGAAAGCGAATGGGCGGCGCGTTCAAGCTCGGCCCGGCGCTGGCGATAAGAGTCCGCGACAGCAAGAAGCACGCGGCGAAAGCCGGGGCGGCCCATCTGGTCTTCGGGCGGGAAATAGGTCCCCCCGAAAAAGGGCCTGCCGTCGGGAAGCAGAAAGCCGGTGAGCGGCCAGCCGCCTTGCCCGGAAATGGCGCTGATGGCGGATTGATAGCGCGAATCGACGTCGGGGCGCTCGTCGCGATCAACTTTCACCGGTACAAAGTGCTGGTTGATGATTCTTGCGATCTCGACGTTTTCGTAGCTCTCGCGGTCGATGACGTGACACCAGTGGCACCACACCGCGCCGATGTCGAGAAGAATGGGTTTGTCTTCGGCCTTAGCCCGCTCGAACGCCGCGTCGCCCCATTCATGCCAGTCAATGGGCTGATGAGAAGCAGAACGCAAGTAAGGACTGGCGGAATCTTTCAGGCGGTTCGTGGCGTGGTCAGTCAAGATGGTTCACGGTTGTCGTCTGCGGGCAATTGGCCCACTACTGGAGTTTGTCGCCCGGGCCGAGATCGCGCGGATCGATAGGCTTGCGGCCGGCAAAGCCTTCGTCCTGGCGATGGTAGAAACGGATGCGGTCCTCGCCGAGCTTCCAGCAGAGATACACATCCTGATTGTCGATGATCGCGGGAAAGTCAAGCAGCCCTGCCTCGAGATCCTTGACGATGCACCCGGTTTCGAGGATGCGGCTGAGCGTGGACCTCAGCGTTTCCGCGAGATGCGTGTGCTCGGCACGCAGCCGGGACAGTTTTTCGTAAGGAACAATCACGCCGCCCATCATCATGATGCGGGCGGAAACCGCGGCGAGATCATTTTCCAGACTGGATAGCTTCTTGCGGCAGTCGATGGCTTCGATGAGAAACGGTTCGAGGTCTTTGCGCACACGTTCGGCTTCGGTGAGCGTGAAAAGGCGGGGCGGTGGCTCGGGAGCTTCGTCCTGCTCTGGATCTTCGTCGGCCATTGGTTCGTTGCAACTCGGTTCTTCGCTGCCTCAGGCAATCGAAGCAAGCTCTCTTCTAGTGTTAGTTAGTGTTTGTCGCTTTGCAAGCGGAAACCGACCGTAGTTTCTGCTGCCGTGCCTTACCGCAACCAGAGCATCCGGTCCAAAGCCAGCCTGGCATAGTAGCGCGTGCGCTCGTCTACGGAAATGCGATTGATCAAATTACCGCATCTCAAGTTTTCGAGAGCCCAGAGGAGATGCTGCGGGGTAATGCGGAACATGGTGGTGCAGACACATACGTTGGGGTCAAGCGAAATGATCTTCCGGTCCTCGAACGCCTTCCGCAGGCGGTTGACCAGGTGGATTTCTGTGCCCACGGCCCATTGCGAACCGGAGCGCGCCGACTCGATGGCCTTGATAATACCCTCGGTCGACCCGACCTGGTCGGCAGCCTGGGCGACCTCAAAACGGCATTCCGGGTGAACGATCACGCGCATGCCGGGATGCTCGCGACGGACGCGCGCAACCTGCTCCGGCGTAAAGCGCTGGTGCACCGAGCAGTAGCCCTTCCAGAGAATGATGCGAGCCTTGCGAACCGCTTCCGGCCTGTTTCCTCCGAGTTCCTGGAGCGGGTCCCACACAATCATCTTGTCAAGGGGGATGCCCAGGCGATAGCCGGTATTGCGCCCAAGATGCTCGTCGGGGAGGAAAAGAACTTTTTCGCCTTTCTCGAAGGCCCACTCTAGCACCGCCGCGGCGTTGGAACTGGTGCAAACCGAGCCGCAGTGTTCGCCCGTGAAAGCCTTTATTGCCGCCGTAGAGTTCATGTAGCTCAGAGGAATGACTTTCCTCGAATTCAAGACGGAGGCAAGCTCACTCCAGCAAGCTTCGACTTGGACGATGTCGGCCATGTCCGCCATGGAACAGCCGGCGTTGAGGTCTGGCAGCACCACAACCTGATGTTCCCGGCGCAGGATGTCCGCGCTTTCGGCCATGAAGTGGACGCCGCAGAAAACGATATAGCGTGAGTAGGTTTCCGAGGCCTGGACGGAGAGTCTGAGGGAATCACCGCGAAAATCGGCGAATTTTATGACCTCATCACGCTGGTAGTGATGGCCAAGGATGACCACATCTTCGCCCAGGCAGGCCTTGGCGGCGGAAATTCGCTCGTCCAGTGTGTTATCCGGAACGAGCAGGTAGGAATCGACATCGCACCCGACTCCTGGCTCGATTTCCCTCGTGTGAACGGTGGGTGGGGGTTCGCTAGGGAGGATACTGCCAGTTCCCGAAATGGAAATGAGGTCGCCCATGACTGGTGTAATTTTTACCTACTAAGGGTGGTCTTCTGCGGTTCCTGATCCGCTACACGCCCATTTTCTCATGGAGGCGGCGATTGTCCAACTAGCCTCCGATGAAAACCATCGTACGGGAGGGGGGCACGAAACCGGGCTCGTTAATGCGGTGGCCTTCTTCCTTTTCGTTGACGACGGAGCGGATATAGGCGACGAGATGGTCGTCCGAGGCCCCTTCGCGAAGCAGCGAGCGGAGGTCGTGATCTTCCTTGCTGAACAGACAGGTGCGGAGCTTACCGTCGGCCGTCACGCGGATTCGCGAACAAAAGCCACAGAAGGGCTGCGTGACGGAGGCGATCAGGCCGATTTCCCCGGGCGCGCCGTCGGCAAAGCGGTATTTGCGGGCGGTTTCGCTGCGCTCGTGGGGGATTTGAACTAAGGGCCAGCGGGCGTGAATGCGATTGTAGACCTCTGCGGCAGGAACGACGATCTCGCGCGACCAGTGACGATCGGCATCAAGCGGCATGAATTCGATGAAGCGCATGATGACCCCGCGGTCGCGGGAGAATTGGGCAAACGCCTCGATTTCATCGTCGTTTAGTCCACGAACAAGAACCGCGTTCACCTTGGCGGGAGCGAGCCGCGAATTTTGCGCAGCGTCGATGCCGTCCATCACTTTGGCAAACGATTTGGTGCGGGTGATGCGCTCAAATCTGGCGGGGTCAAGCGAATCAAGGCTGATGTTGATGCGGCGCAAACCCGCAGCAAGGAGGCGGTCACACCGCTCGGCAAGGAGGTGGCCATTGGTGGTCATGGAGAGATCGGGAAAGCCGAGGGCATGGAGCCGGGAGATATAATCCTCTACGCCGTCGCGAACGAGCGGCTCGCCACCGGTGACGCGAATCTTGCGAATGCCCAGACCGAGGAAAACGTTGGCAAGCCGGTCAAGCTCGCGCCAGGAAAGGATCTCATCGTGGTCGCGATAGTTCTCCGGGTCGGCAGAGCGGCAATAGACACAGCGAAAGTTGCAGCGGTCGGTGACCGAAATGCGCAGGTCGGTGATCTGGCGGCCAAAACTGTCGCGGAGTGTCATGGCAAATCGAGCCAAAAGAAAAACCCCGATTCGCAGGTTGGAATCGGGGACGAGCCGGAAATCGACACATTTCCGGCGAAGGCGCTCCTTTCCAATCGCGGGAGGCGCAGGCGTTTCCACCCGAACCCTGAGTCCCCTCCACTTGCTGAGGGACGTCGCCCCTGCCGCCGTAGGTTGTTTCTCCTCTTAGGCTCGAGGGGTCGGAGTTACAGACAGAGTGTACGCCTCTTCACCCGAGGGCGCAACGCGAGTCGCATGGGCTCGATCGTCTCCGGAGCGCGGGCTAAGAGGAATGTTGATTGTGATAGAGTTTTGCGCACGCTATGCGGATCTTCGTTTTAGGAGCCGGGGCGACCGGCTCGCTTCTCGCCCAATTGCTGGAGCGCCAAGGACATACGGTCTGGTGCGGGGACCGCGATCCCAACCGGGCGCGGCGCTTCCTGGGCAGAAGAAGCACGATCCCGGTCACGGAGGTGAATGCGCGAAACCTGCGGGGCATCGTGAAAGCGGCCAAAGGCTGCCAGCTCATCGTCAACGCCTCCGCGTCCGTCTTCAATGAAATCGTGCTGCGGGCGGCCCTGCGGCTGCGATCCCACTACATGGACCTCAGTTCTCATCTGACGAGGAATCCCTTCAAAGCCGAGCAGTTCCGCTACACCAAGAGGTTTTGGGAGAAGAAGCGCGTGGCTTTGATCAATGCCGGCGTGGCACCGGGCTTGACGAATCTGCTCGTGAAACGCGCTGCCGAGATGCTCGATGATGCCAACTCCGTGCATATCCGATTGTATGAGAGCAGCGAGAGCGAGGATCCCATCTCGCAGTGGTCGCCGGAAGTGTCGTTCGACGAAGCAGTCTCGCACCCGCGCATATACCGCGGGGGAAGATTTCAGCTGGGCAAGCGCTTTTCGGAAGTTGAGAAATTTCGGTTTCCCGAGCCCATCGGGACGGTCCGCGTGGTGCTGGCGGCGCAAGACGAAGTGGCCACCTTGCCACATTTTATCCGCATGCGTGAGCTGGATGTGAAAATCGGGGGGAACGAGATCGACCGGCTGCGCCGCTGGCACAAGCAGGGGAAACTATCGAAGTCCCGGGGAATGGCGCGGCACCGCTTTCCCCAGACGTTCTCCCCAAAAAGAATCGCCAAGCTGATTCGGCTGGGGATTCTGCAGAACGCGCGGTTCGCGGCCGCGGTGCTGGTCAAGGGAGTGAATCACGGCAAGGCTACGGACGAGTACCTCATGGTGCGCAGCGATTGCGCGTTTCCGACGCTTTATCAGATTCGTCAGCAAGGACGGTTCACAACACCGGTGGCATACGCCACGGCGCACATGGCGGCGCTGTTCATCAAATTCTTCCCGCGCGAGCTTGCCGGAGTGTTTGCCCCGGAGATGCTGCCCGCCGAGACGCGTAGAGCCATCCTTTCAGGAATCCGCAACAACAGCATTCGGATCACGCAGAAAACGACTGTCCTGAAACAGCCTGGGGACGACGAAGAAGAAATCTAAACCAGCCAACCTGTCGGAGCCGGAGAATCTCAGCAGCAGCGGTTGGGGCGAGAATAGCGGCGATTGAGCTGCTCGACGTAAAACTCCGCCTGGCTCAGGGTGCGGCAAGACCGACCACGAGCACTTTGCGAGCGCAGGTAGCTCTCATAAGCAGCGTCCCCGCACCATTCGCGCAGGCCCCGCCAGAAACGGCGAAGAAAGCGTCTCGTACGTTTTGCGGCTTTGCGCATCAATCGTCTCCAATCGCATCGCCGACCACCAGGTCGCGGCCAGCACCGGAGATATCCTTCGCCCAGCGCGTTCGGACGTAGGGGGACTCGTGCAGTACCGCTTCGCGGCGGCTGAGAATTCCATACCACTGCACCAGGGCTTCGATGACCAGGAGCAAAATCATCAAAGCGAGAATGAACGTAACGGCGGCATCGAGCCGCAGATTGAACATGAGCCGATGGGTCTCCGCTACTCTCGCCGCTGCTACCGTGCCGCTCGAAATCTCGGCCGCCAACTCGTTTGCACCGGAGAGAAATCCGATGCGCGGGTTCGGGCTGAGGATTTTTTGATAGCTGGCGGTCATGGTGATGATGATCAGAGCCGCCATCGGAATCATGGTCACCCAAATCCAGCGCAGGCGCCCCATCTTCATCAGAATCGTGGTGGCCACCACCAGCGCCACCGCGGCAAGCAACTGATTGGAAATGCCGAACAGCGGCCACAGGGAATTGATTCCCCCTAAGGGATCGATCACCCCTTGATAGAGGAAATAGCCCCAGGCCCCGACGATAACTGCGCTGCACAGCAAAACGGCGGGCAGCCAGTTGGTGCGCGAGAGCGGTTTCCAGATGCGCCCGCCCATTTCATGGATCATGAAGCGTCCGACCCTCGTGCCCGCGTCCAGCACCGTGAGCACGAAAAGCGCTTCAAACATGATGGCAAAGTGATACCAGATGCCGAGCAAGCGGCCGCCGCCGATGGTACTTGAGAAAATCTGGGCCATGCCTACTGCCAGCGACGGCGCTCCGCCCGTGCGATTCAGCAGAGTTTGTTCGCCGACGTCGCGCGCCAGCTGTGTCATCGTTTGTGCATCGAGGTGGTAGCCCCAGCCGTTGATGGTGGCGGCAGCCGCCTCCGCCGTATGGCCGACGATTCCCGCGGGGCTGTTGATCGCGAAATAGACGCCCGGGGTCATGGCGCAAGCCGCGACCATGGCCATGATACCAACGAACGACTCCAGCATCATGGCACCATAGCCGATAAACCGCGCATGCCCTTCCCGGAGAATCATTTTCGGCGTGGTGCCCGAGGAAATCAGCGAATGAAATCCGCTGATGGCGCCGCACGCAATGGTGATGAAGCAGAACGGGAAAATTTTCCCCGCAAAGACTGGCCCGGTTCCATCGATGAAGCGAGTGAGCGGCGGCATCAACACTTGCGGGCGCACCAGCAAGATGCCAGCGGCAAGCGAGAAAATCGCGCCCGCCTTGATAAACGAGATCAAATAATCGCGTGGCGCAAGTAACAGCCAGACGGGCAGCACCGAGGCGATATAACCGTAGACAATCAGCGCCAGGGCGAGCGGCACGCCGCCGAGCGTAAACACGTGCGACCACGACGGAGCTTCCGCCACCCATCGCCCGGCAACCACCGCAAATAGCACCAAGGCGACGCCAATCACCGACGCCTCGAGTACCTTGCCCGGCCGCAGGAATCGCAAGTACACCCCGAGCAGCAGCGCTATCGGAAGGGTCATGGAGATCGTAAAGGTGGCCCAGGGCGAAGCCCTCAGCGCGTTGACCACGACCAGGGCGATAACGCCGAGAAGAATGATGATGATGGCGAGCACGGCGAGCTGCGCGAGGATACCTCCGCGCTTGCTCACCTCCTCGCGCGCCATTTGCCCGAGCGATTTCCCGTCGCGGCGGATGGAACAGAAAAGAATCACAAAATCCTGGACACAGCCGCCAAACGCGGCGCCGGCAATCAGCCAGAGCGTGCCGGGGAGATAACCGAATTGCGCGGCCAGCGTAGGACCGACCAGCGGTCCAGGGCCGGCAATCGCAGCGAAATGGTGCCCAAACAAGACCCATTTGTTGGTGGGCACGAAGTCGCGGCCATCGTCGTGACGTTCCGCGGGCGTAGCGCGCGTGTCATCAAGCGCCAGAACTTTTGCGGCGACGAAGGCGGAATACAACCGGAATGCCACGAGATAACAGCAAAGCGCGGCGATGACAAACCACATGGCGTTAAGCGGTTCGCCGCGGTGGATGGCGATGGCTCCGAGAGCCCCGGCACCGGTAACCGCTACGACCAGCCAGACCAGAATGGACAGGACACGCTTCATTGTGGCACCAGTTCCCCCATCTCGCCCGCGTAAGGCAAAAGGCGACGTGCGGCATCGTATGCGAGACTTCGAGTAGCGTCAATTGGCGACCCCCTACACCCCCGAGCCGCAGGGCAAATCTTTTTGGACCTAGGAGAGTTCGCGGATAAAATGCCGCCAACAGGAAAAACCTATCTAAGGAGCGGCCCCATGGGGCGAATTTCTTGGCCAGCGGTCATTGTCTGTTTTCTTGCTTCGGGCGTCGCCGCCTCCGCAGCACCCCAAGCCGAGCAAAAGACGGAAGAGTTGCCGCATCCCAAAACGCTTGAAGAATTGCAAAAAGCCATGAAAGACGTGGTGGAGAAAAACCACGTAACCGGAGCCGGCGTGGCGCTGGTTTCGAACGGGCAACTGCTATGGTGCGGCGGCATTGGCAAAGCGGACCTGGCCGGGAACAAGGATGTTGCGTGCGACACCGAATTTCGCGTCGGCTCCATCAGCAAAACGTTTGTGGCGCTGGCACTGCTGAAATTGGAGGAAGGAGGAAGAATCAACCTTTACGCGCGGTTGCAAGATGTTGCTCCGGAAATTCCCATGACCAACCGCTGGGGAAACAGGAATCCCGTGCGCATTGTA
>Ga0306922_10003494_pt1 | contig 14696 bp, 16 predicted proteins | sample sta12Cox44000082_FD_203758 | JGI IMG/M metagenome (GOLD analysis project Ga0306922, IMG submission 203758) | Lab enrichment of tropical soil microbial communities from Luquillo Experimental Forest, Puerto Rico - statoxic.12C.oxic.44.000.082 (v2)... | ecosystem: Environmental > Terrestrial >... | reverse complement strand
GGCAATGTGCTGGGCACCAGCACGAAGAGAGGCCCGAAAATACTCGCCGGCTCGCATCTTGAAAGTCAGAATTATGCCGGCTGGCTCGATGGTCCCCTCGGTGTCGTCTACGCCCTCGAGGCCGCGCGCGTCATCAATCCTGATCGAAAAATCAATGGCGCCGTCGAAGTCGCGGCATGGTGCGACGAGGAAGGACATTTCGGCCATTTCCTCGGCAGCCGCTCCTATGTCGGCGACGTCAGCGAGCGCGACATCGACGCGGCGCGCGACCGCAACAATGATCGCACAATGCGAGAGGCTTTGAGCAGCGTCGGGCTTGCGGGCCGGCCGCGCGCGCTGGCCGAACGCGGGCGGCACATCGGATATCTCGAAGCCCATATCGAGCAAGGCGACCGGCTCGAGAGCGCCGGCCTTGCGATCGGCATCGTCACCTCCATCGTCGGCATCTGGCAATACCGGATCACGTTTGTCGGTGAGCAGAACCATGCCGGCACGACGCGGATGGAAATCCGGAAAGATGCAGGTCTTGCGCTCGCGAAGTTCTGCGTCGCAATCGATGATTGTTTCCCGAAGCTGTGCGGACCACGCACGGTCTGGACCACCGGCCGCATCGCGCTCGATCCCGGCGCGCCCAGCATCATTCCTGGCCGCGCCGACATGCTGTTCCAGATCCGCGACGACGATCCCGCCGTGATCGACCGCCTCGAACGAAAGCTCGAGACCATGGCCGCAGACTTTACGGCGCGGTGCCCCTGCACTGTTACGTTGGAACGCATCCGTACCGGCACGCCTGCATTGATGGATCGCAGATTCCAGGATGCGATCGAAGCAGCAAGCAAGAGCTTTGCCGGCGGAAGATCGGCGCGCATGCCAAGCGGTGCCGGTCACGACGCCCAGATTCTCGCGCGGATCATGCCTGCCGGCATGATGTTTGTGCCCTCGATCGGCGGGGTCAGCCATCACTGGAGCGAAAACACTGACGACGCCGATATCGTCAGGGGTGCCGAGGTCTTTGTTGACGCATGCCGGCGCCTGCTGGGTGGATAATTTTGGCAGGAGCGGATTTGGTACTTGCAGCACGTCTTCCGCGATATCCTTCGGACCACGGGCTTGTCGCGCCGCCTTTTTTTGTTTTAGACACGATGCGGTTTAGGTTATCCTTGTGCAGATCGAGGGAGCGAACGATGCGCATTGTTCTCGCCGCTGCGGTGCTGGCGTTGCTGGCCGGCCCCACCTTCGCGCAGAATGTCGACGGTCACGTCCCGAGATACGGGGAGGAGGACAAGGAAAAGACTGCCGAGCAAAAGCGGGCCGAAAAGGCGGCGCAGGACGCCTACCAGCGATCCCTCAGCAACATCCCGGACAAGGGTCCGACCGACCCTTGGGGCGCGGTGCGTTCGACCGACACGCCCAAGTCTGCAACGAACACGGCCAAGCCCAAGAAGACCAAGACAGGCAGCGCCGACGCAAAGCAGTGAACCGTCGCTCGCTCCACCCGGCTGCGCGCCTCCAAAACTACGTCGCGGCCGGTCATCGTCGGCCTGCGGTCGTATACGTGCTCTACCGCTTCGAACTCAGCGAAGCTCCAGTTCTGATTGCCTCGCAGCCGGTCTTCGCGCCGTGAAGAAATTGTACAGCAGACAAGCATCGATCAGGATCGTGATCGCCATGACGCTGTAGGCCCACGGGCTTTCCATCAAATTCAGTTCGATCAGCACGCGAGACAGGCCGAAGCCGACAACCCACGCATCGAAGCTCATGCAGATCCGGCGGAAGGTTTCGGCGTCGAGCCGCCGGATGACATAGGCGCCGAGCGGAATGCCGATAAGCGTGCTGGGAATGAATGCCCATAACAGGCTCCCGCTCTCGGCGATAAACAGTCCGAGCTTGTAATAGACCAGGGCCGTCACGCTCGACTCGGCCACGCGAACCAGGGCGAGTCCTGCCCGGAACTCGTTTTTGACCAGGCCCTGATTGTTGAAGAGGATCGCCAGGGGCGGTCCGGAGATCGTCGTCACCGAATACAGAACGCCCAGCGCCGATCCGAATGGCAGCCCAATCAACCACGTTGATCGGATCGGCCGCCGCCAACCGGCGGCCTGGAGCAGGATCAGCGGCAGAATGATCGTGTAGGTGCTGAACTTCACCCAGCCGGGTTGCAGCGAGGTTAGCGCGAGGCCTCCGAGCGCAATGCCTGGCAACAGCCCGACGAGAATGGGAAACACCCTTTTCCACACCGCTGGAACGCCCTTCAGATTGATGAAGAGCACATAGAAGTTGACGAAGACCTCGATGACAACGACGGCAGGGTTGAGGATTCGATTTGTATAAAAGACGAGCGCAAGCGGCACCGTGAGCGAGGAAAAGCCGTAGCCGATGGCGCCGTTCACAAAGGCCGCGAACAGAGCGATCCCGGCGAGAACGATCAGGGCAGTGTCGGTCGAAGGCATCTTCGGTTGTCCAGTCGGCCCTGGCGCACGGCACGCGGCGGTAAAACTCGCAACGCGTGACCGCAACCGCTTGCCTGCGCCAAACCTACCACGCCGAACCGCTTCGGCCTGTTACCTCGCCGATAAAATTCAATCATGGACAGAAGGAACAAATACATGCATTTTGCCTTGAGAAAGCCCCGAAAGCTGTTGATTTGACTGTTCCATCGCGCTCGGCGTCGAGAGTGACGCGCGCAAGGCCTTACCGGGGTAAAACCAAGGGGCTCCGATGAGAAGGCTTGCCGCGCTGCTTGCGATTTGCGCGCTCGCTTCGACTGCGCGCTCGGAAACGCAGGACTGCAAGACGATCACGGATCCCGCCTTGCGGCTCGCTTGTTACGACAAACTCAATCCGCCCATCGCGACCTATCCGATCCCGTTGCCCAAACCGTCACACTTTATCCCGCTGACGCGACCCGACGGCACGCCGGGTTACGCAGGTCCGGATGGTGAAGAGGACGCGGCGGTCAATTCGAGAATGAAAGGTATTTGCCGCGGCTGCTGAAAAATAGTGCTTGAACGATAGGCCTGATCCATTGTTTGCACTTTCCATGCGACCAAACGCCCACAGCAGTGCGGACGTAGCAAAAAAGAAGAACTGGCCCTGTCTGCCACCCAGATGAACCTGCTTGAAACCCTCCCCACAGTGATCGGCACGGCGGCGATTGCGCCCGCGCTCTTTATCCTGTGGCTGGTGGTTGCCGCCGGCGAGCGCCCGGGTCCGCCGGTGCGGGTCTGGACCGCTTTCGCGCTGGGCGCCGCCAGCATCTCATTGTTGGGTCTTGTGCGCGCACCGTTCGCACACATCGTCATCGCGCCCGACAATCCCTGGCTGGAGCAGATGCTGCATGCTGTGTTCGGGGTCGCTCTGCCCGAGGAAACCGTCAAGATCCTCGCGATATTCGCGGTGTCGGCACGGCGCCGGCCGTTCGGCGATCCGCTCGATACGGTGGTCTATGGCGCAGCCGCCGGTCTCGGCTTTGCCGCCTATGAAAACCTCGCCTATCTCGAGCAACATGCCGACATGTGGCGCGCGCTCGCAGCGTTGCGCAGCGTCCTGACGGTGCCATTCCACGGCGCGCTCGGCGTCATCGCCGGCGCCTATCTTGCGATTGCTCGCAGCGGAACGGCACTCGGCGCGCACCGCCATCATCGCGACTGGGCGCGGCTGTCGAGCTTTACGTTGATGCTGGCGGGGCCGCTCGCGCTGCATGCGGCGTTTGATTTTCCGCTGCTGATGCTGCAGCACACTCCCAACCTCGATGCCTCGGCGCGGATCTGGCTGGCCACCGCAAGCGTCCTCGTTGGCTTCGCCTCGATCGGCTTCGCCATGCGGCTCGTGCGGCGCGTCGCCCGCCATCATGCGCCGCGGACCGAGCTCGACCGCGAGCGTTTGAGCCAATTGCGCCGGATGTGGGCGTTGCTTGTCGCCGGCGGCGGCGCCGGATTTATCGGGCTGGCTTTCGTCCTGACTTCGGTCCACCACTGGCTGCTCAACCCGGACCGCAACGTAGCGCTCGTGTTGGTCCCGCTCGGGCTCACCGCGATCCTGCTGGGTACCGGCCTGCTGGTCGTGACGACCGCGATCTATTTTCTCGGCCGCAATCGCCTGCGCGGCACCGCTTGAGCGTCCGCATCCAACCCGTCGAGGAGCGCAAGTGCTCAATCCGTGCCCTTGCGCGCGGCATCGAGCGCGCCTTCCAGGAGCTCCAGCGCGTTGACGCGGCGGGTGCCTCTTGAGGCGCTCCACGCCGACCGTGTGCGCCCGCTCGTCGCTGGAGAGGAAGGCATGGATCTCGGGTAGCGGGATGATCCGGCCGCGGCTTCCCCACTGACCGTCGGGAACGTCGGTCGGAAACACCCACACGTGCGGGGAGACGTCCTCAAATTTTCCACCGTCGGCGCGCACCACGGCATCGGTGACATCTTTCACCAGCGCCCTGCGCTTCGCTTCGGTGTATTGCCCTTCCGGCACCGAAGGCACGATGCGATACCACGGGAAGGGCGTCCGCTTACCTGCGACGAACACCGCCGCCGGACGGTGCAGAAAAACGACCGTGACGCTCTGCGCCACCTGGTTGTCGGCGCTGTACCCTTCGTGCGTGATCAGGATATCGGAGAGCTCCTTCATCAGCCGCGCTTCGGCCTCCGGCTTCAACGCTCCTTCGGGAATGGTGACGTCGATCATCGGCATGACGGAGTCTCTCCTTGGCTTCGATTGTATTGCTTCGATTGGGCGCCCAGACGGCACCTCTATGCGAGAGGTTCTATGGACGTCGGGCGCCGACCGTCAGTGGCAGTATCGCCATCTTTCGAGGCAATTCGGACAGGCGGAGCCGCGCCGTGGGCGGCGGGGCGGGCTTACCGGGCTCGCTTTCGGACCCCCTCGATCCTGCTCGGCAGCGCACTATTGGTTGTCACAAGCGCAATCTGTTTTCTCGGTCGCTATCGCCTGCGCAGCACCGCTCGAGCGTCCGCGCGAACGCTTACGAATTGGTGCTCGGGTGCTTTTCGTGTCAGGTCGACTAAGTTACCGTCACGATATGTGGGTTATCATCACTTCGTAGCCGGCACCGGGAGCTTCCAATGACCCTTCCCCAACATGAGATCAGCAGATTACAATCCGAGATGAGCGCCGCGGTGAAGGCGCATTGGAAGGCCTTTCTGTTCGAGGGCATTCTCCTCGCGATCCTCGGGCTCGCTGCGATCATCGTGCCGCCGCTCGCGAGCCTTGCCATCACCATCTTCCTCGCCTGGATGTTCCTGATCGCCGGCATCGGCGGGCTGATCATCACGTTCTGGGCGCGGCAAATGCCAGGCTTCTGGTGGTCGCTGATTTCGGCGGCACTTGCCGTGCTCGCGGGCCTCGTCCTGCTGGCGCGCCCGGTGCAGGGCGTCCTCACCCTTACCATCGTGGTCGGCGCCTACTTCCTCGCCGAGGGGGTTGCAACCATCATGTATGCGCTTGAGCACCGGCGCGAATTGTCCGGTCGGTGGTCGTGGCTGTTGGTAGCGGGTTTGATGGACATCCTGATCTCGTTCATCATCATCGCAGGCCTGCCGGGCTCCGCCGAGTGGGCGCTTGGCCTTCTCGTCGGCATCAACCTGTTGTTTGGCGGCGCGACGCTGATCGGCATGGCGCTGGCCGCGCGAAACGCCACGTGATCCCCAAGATTGGCCGTGAAGCCATCGAGTCCGGGCCTGCACGCGATTTCGGGGGTGACAAAGAGATGCGCCTGGGCTAAGAGGGCGCCCATGATCACCTCCGCCGCCTTCTATTTTTGGTACTTCGGCTACGACAGCCTGCTGGCGGCGGGAGGATCGCGCTCAATCTGACAAATTGCAGCATAGTCCGAACCAGCCGCCAGACCTGGCGGCTTTTTTGTTGGCCGGCAGGTCCTTCAAGCAAACAGGAGCCCGCCGTGTTGAGTACGACAGACGATCTCAGAATAAGAGAGATCAAGGAACTGAGCACCCCTGAAGAGGTGATGCGCGACATCCCGCGCAACCTCACCGCAACGCGCGTGGTGATGGCCGCGCGCAACGCGATCCATGCGATCCTCGGCGGCGCCGACGACCGCCTCGTGGTCATCGTCGGTCCCTGCTCGATCCACGATCCCATTGCGGCCGTCGACTATGCCACGCGGCTTGCTACCTTGCGCGAACGCCTCGCCGATCGGCTGGAGATCGTGATGCGCGTCTATTTCGAGAAGCCGCGCACCATTGTCGGCTGGAAGGGGCTGATCAACGATCCCGGCCTCGACGGCAGCTTCAACATCAACAAGGGACTGCGACTTGCCCGCAACGTGCTTTCGGCGGTCAACAATCTCGGGCTGCCGGCGGGCACCGAGTTTCTCGACATGACGACACCGCAATATATCGCCGACCTCGTGGCATGGGCCGCGATCGGTGCGCGCACCACTGAAAGCCAGATCCACCGCGAGCTCGCGTCGGGCCTCTCCTGCCCGGTCGGCTTCAAGAACGGCACCGATGGCGATGTGCGTATTGCCGCAGACGCGGTGAAGTCGGCCTCCCACCCGCATCATTTCATGGCGGTCACCAAGGGCGGACGTTCGGCGATTGCGGCAACGAGCGGCAACGAGGACTGCCACATCATTTTGCGTGGCGGAAGCAAGCCGAATTACGACGCGGCAAGCGTCGATGCGGCTTCCGCCGAGCTCCATCGTGCTGGCGTGGGCTTACGGATCATGATCGACACGAGCCATGCGAACAGCAACAAGAAGCCGGAGAACCAGCCAAAGGTCGCAGCCGACATTGCAAGCCAGGTCGCAAGCGGCGACCGGCGCATCATCGGCGCCATGATCGAGAGCAACCTGGTCGCCGGCCGGCAGGACGTCTTGCCCGGGGTCACGCTGACCTACGGCCAGAGCATTACGGATGGCTGCATCGATTTTGCGACCACCGAGCAGATCTTGCACAGGCTCGCCGACGCCGTCGCCGCGCGACGGAAAACCAGGGGCAGCAAATGGCAGGAACGTTCGGCCTGAGATTTCCGACCGAGCCGCTGTGGGCGCAATCCGTTTGCGCCGACCGCGGCTCTTTCTTCGGAAACCTCGTTTGCAACCCGTCGAGCGGCTTGCAAAACGAACTTATCGGCAAATCAGGGATCGGTTAGGATGGGGCTGTTTCGAACGTGTCAGCGCAACTGACCGATTTTCATTCTTTAAAACATTGAGCCCGCTGGGAGCACAGGGATGTTCGACCTTGAACAATTCACCGCCGATTGCCAAGCCGCCCTCAAGGCGGATTCATCTCACAGGCTGGTGCGCGAAGTGGTCGCCCGTGCCGTCTCGGATCCGGCCGGCGTCCTCAAGGGCCTTGGCGAGCCAAAGCGCGCCGAAGTTCAAAGGCTCTATCATGGCCCCGAGCTCACGATCCTCAACGTGATCTGGGCGCCCATGATGACGGTCATGCCGCATAATCACAACATGTGGGCGGTCATCGGAATCTATACCGGACGAGAGGACAATGTATTCTGGCGTCGCTTGCCGGACAATCATGAACGTGTCGAAGCGGCCGGCGCGAGATCGCTTTGCGTGGGCGACGCGGAGCCGCTCGGTCACAACATCATTCATTCCGTGACAAATCCGATCCGGCGCCTGACCGGCGCGATCCATGTCTATGGGGGCGACTTTTTTGCGGCCCACCGCAGTGAATGGGACGCCGAGACCCTGCTGGAAGGCCGGTATGACGCTGAACGCGCGCTGCGCAGGTTCGAAGAAGCCAATGAGGCCTACGAGCGTCGGGCCGGCTAGCCATTCACGCTGAAACGCTGGCCGATTTCGGTTGGCGACGAACCGTCAGACCAGCGTTGCCTTGATGAGCGCGCTCGCCTGCGGCTCGTTCTCGATCCCCCAGAGCAGCCGCAGCAGATTGTCGACGCGATCCGCAGGCAGATACTTTTCCGCCATCAGCCGGAACTTCTCTTCGAGCTCGGCATCGGTCATCGGGTTCTTGAAATGCCCTCGGTGATATTCGACGCGAAACGTCTTGCGTGCGCCTGATTTCAGGACGAGCTCAAGCTCGCAGAGATTGAACTCCTGCTCGCTGCGGTCGGCCTCCTCCGACGGCAGGCATTTGATGCGGCCGATCAAGTCGAGCAGTCTCGTATCGTGCAGATAGGGGTCTTCGTAATACTCCGGCTCGATCTTGCCATACATGAGCACGAGGCCCGCCGCATAGGGAATGCTGTGATCCGCGGTCTCGTGCGTCTGCGGCCGCCACTTGTCCGGCCCATCGGCCATGATCTTGATCGCGGAACGCGAAACGTTGATGTTGACCTCCTGGATATTCTCCGCGCTGTCCAGGAACGGCCGGGCCTCCGCGGCCGCCTGCGCAACAGTTTGGGCGAATTGACCGAGCGGGAAGCGTTTGGTGAAGGCGCGGCGAATGCCGAAGGGTTCGCCGAGTTGCACCGGCGCAACCTCCTTGCGGCCCATCACCTTGAAAAAGCCGTAGCGCCCCTCGAAGACATTGGCGGGCCCCGTCATCCCGTCCTGTGCAAGCTCCAGCGAAAAAATCGCCTTGCGACACGCATCGGCTGCAGCAAACGCCTTCCAGTTCGAGAGCGCATCCGCGCGACCCTGGCGGGTTGCGGTGTTGCCGCCGACGGTGATGCCTATGGCTTGAACGAGTTGGTCCCCGGTCAGTCCCATCAGGCGGCCTGCGCCGACTGTTGCGGCGATACCAGTGATTGTCGAATGGTCGATGCCGTTACCGAGATAATCGAAGACATCGGCGATCTTGCAGAACACCTCATAGGCGAGCACCGTTGCGGTAATGAGATCGCGGCCGCTGCGCCGGTGCAACTCGGCCGCGGTCAGTAACGCCGCGATCGTATCGCTCGGGTGCCCGGCGCCATGGGTGAGACTGACGAAAGCGTCGTTGAAGTCGAGATATCGGATCATCACGCCATCGGCGAACACCGCGAGATCAGGACTCGTTTCGATGCCGCTGATCAGGACTGTCGCGGGCTGTTTTGCGCTGACGCCGCCGGCGAGCCTGAGCGCAATCTTGCTCGGTGCCGCGGCATAGCCACCGAACGCGCATCCAACAGTGTCCAGAATGGTACGCTTGGCGAGCCGGACGATGTCTTCGGGAAGATCCTCATATCTCAGCCCGGTCGCATAGCGGGCGAGCCTCTCCGCGAGCGGGACCTCCTGCGCAATCGCGCGATGGGTCCAGGTCCCCACCGTCAGGCCTGCCGCAGCGGCCTGTCTCAGGAAACGGCGGCGATCGATGCACGGCCGCGCCGACACGCGCATCTAGCACCCTCGGCAGATGCTCTTGATCTTTTTGTCGAGCATCGCGTCTTCCTTGGAGACCGGATCGCTCGACACGTTCTTGTCGTTCGGCACGTCGCTGGCCCGCGGCTGACGATGGCCGACCGGAGCCTGCGGGACGGCGCCATTGATGGTCGTGCCCACGGACGTTCCCTTGCCGCTCTGTGCAAAAGCCCCGGGCGCGCCGATCAGAACCAGGAGCGCCATCGAGATGATCGTCTTTTTCATGTCACTCCTCCCGTCTTCAAAATTGATCACGTCTTCACGGTTGCGGCGGATAGAGATGCACCTCGCCGCAATAGTCGGTAACACGATAGCGCAAAGAGTCCTGCGCCTCCAGATAGTTCGGGCCAACCGGCGACTTGCCGGCGCCGCCGGGGATGTCCAGCACGTAGTCGGGTTGGCATAGCCCGGAAACTCTGCCTCGCAACTGTCGCATCAGCGCCTGGCCGTGCGCGAGCGTCGTGCGCAGGTGCGCCGTGCCCGGCGCGAGGTCGCCGTGATGCAGGTAATAGGGCTTGACGCGGCATTCGACAAAGGCGCGCATGAGATCTTCAAGCGCGGTTGGATTGTCGTTGACACCGCGCAACAGCACCGACTGGCTGACAAGGGGAATGCCTGCATCGACCAGGCGCGCGATCGACGCGCGAGCCTTGTCCGTCAATTCGCGGGCATGGTTGACGTGCAGCGCGACCCAGGTGGTCGCGCCCTTGACTTTGAGGCCCGCCACCATGCGATCAGTGATCCGATCGGGATCGGCCACGGGAATGCGGGTATGGATGCGAATGATCCTGACGTGACAGATTGCGGCGAGATCGGTCGTGATTCGCGCGAGCCGTCGTTCCGACAGCATCAAGGGATCGCCGCCGGTCAAAATCACTTCCCAGACTTCCCTGTGCGCGCGGATATAGTCGAGCGCGTCGGCGTAGGCCTCCTCCGACAGCGCGCCTTCCTTCCCGGGTCCGACCATCTCGCGGCGGAAGCAGAACCGGCAATAGACCGCGCAGACGTGAACGAGCTTGAACAGCACGCGATCGGGATAGCGGTGCACGATTCCGGTGACCGGCGAATGGCTGTGATCGCCGATCGGATCGGCGTGCTCGCTTTTCTCCGTCACGAGCTCGTCGGCGGTCGGAACGAATTGCCGCGCGATCGGGTCGTCGGGCTCGTCCGGGTCGATCAGGGCTGCCATGTCGGACGTGATCGCCACCGCATATCGGGAGGCGACCTTTTCCAGCACCGAAAGGTCAGCCGGCCGCGCCAGGCCGTGGGCAACCAGGTCGGCCGGTTCGCGCAAAGTCCTGGCAAAGTTCCGTCCACTCATGTTTCACCTGCGGGCGGCGCCCATATCACCTGATCGACCCTCGAGGCGCCGCTCGCCAGCATCACCAGGCGGTCGAAACCGAGCGCGACACCGCTTGCATCGGGCATCTTTGCAACCGCCGCAAGGAAATCCTCGTCCAGCGGATACCGCTCGCCATAGCGGCGCTGCTTTTCGTCCATGGCAAGGCCAAAGCGGCGGCGCTGTTCCCCCGCATTGGTCAATTCGCCAAATCCATTGGCGAGTTCGACCCCGCAGGCATAGACCTCGAAGCGCTCGGCGACGCGGGGATCACCTGGTTTTGCGCGCGCGAGCGCCGCCTCCGGTGCCGGATATTCGCATAAAAGGGTCAAACGCCCCTGCCCCAGCTTTGGTTCGACGTGCTCGACGAGGATCTTGCTGAAAATATCCGACCATGTGTCGTCCTCGGCGAGGCGCACCTTGCCGGCGGCGGCCTGCGCCAGCGCCGCACGGTCGCCCTCGCTTCCGGAAATGGTTGCAAGCAGATCGACGCCGGCATGACGCGCGAATGCGGCAGCAACCGTCAGCCGCTCCGGCTCGGCAAAGGGATCGGCGCTTTTGCCGCGAAACGCGAATTGCCCAGTCCGGGTCGCGCGCGCCGCCTGCGCGATCACGGCAACCGTGTCGGCCATCACGGCGTCGTAAGCGGCATTGGCACGGTACCACTCCAGCATGGTGAATTCCGGCAGATGCAGGTCACCCCGCTCACGGTCGCGAAACACTTTCGCGAATTCGAAGATTTTCGTTTCGCCGGCGGCCAGGAGTTTCTTGCAGGCGAATTCCGGCGAGGTCCGCAGATATCGCGTCGCCCGCGCACCATCGGGGCCGGTCAATGTGGTGCGGGGCGCGTGCAGGTGGGTCTCATTGCCCGGCGAAACCTGCAAAATGGCCGTTTCGACCTCGCTGAATCCTTCGGCCTCGAACCACGCCCGCAACGTGCGCATGATCGCGGCTCGTGCCGTCAGAAACGGCCTGCGATCGGCATGCCGGCTCGCCGCCCAGAATGGCGAAAATGGGTTGCTGGCGGCCATCAAACGCGTGTCCAGAGGTTCCCTAACATACGAATGCCCGTTTCCGAAGTTCGCAATCGCCGCGCGGCCTGCTCGCATCGAGCGATCTTCGGAAAGCCATGGGCACTCGCAAACATATGATTGTAGTGCCGCTTTTCGATGTGACGTCCGTGGCTCGGATTAGCCGCCTGCCGCGCGGGGACTTCAAATCGGCGGCACTAGCAATGGTCGGCAAAATCAGTATGTTGCGGCCCGAAACCGCGTCCATCGCCGCAATACCCGCAAGTCCTGTTCGGTGGCAGGCCAGAACATCAGGAAATAAGGCATTGAGAGTCATCGCAAGTTCTATTCGCAAGGGCAATGTCATCGAGCAAGATGGCAAGCTTTATGTCGTTTTGAGCGCTGAAAACATTCATCCCGGCAAGGGAACGCCGGTCAGCCAGATTGAAATGCGTCGAATCAGCGACGGGGTAAAGATCTCCGAACGCTACAAGACCACCGACCAGGTCGAGAAAGCGACGGTGGAGGAGCGTAATTTCACCTATCTTTATGAAGACGCCGACGGCTTCCATTTCATGAATCCCGAGACCTATGACCAGGTCCAGGTTTCCAAGGACGTGGTCGGGGGCGGCGCCGCCTATTTGCAAGAGAACATGACGGTCAAGCTGTCGCTGCACGAGATGAACCCGATTGCCGTCCAGTTGCCGCAGCGCGCGACACTCGAGGTCGTGGAGACCGAACCGGTGACCAAGGGCCAGACCGCCTCCTCGTCCTACAAGCCCGCCATGCTCTCGAATGGATTGCGGACCGCGGTCCCGCCACACATTACGGTCGGCACGCGGATTGTGGTGATGACCGAAGATGGCTCTTACGTCGAGCGCGCAAAGGATTAAACTGGGAATCGGTATTTCTGCGCCGGGGGCGGAGGGTGACGGGGAGAGCAGTCGGTTCGGTCACGCGGTTGCTGGCGGCTTTCTTCCTGCTCCAGGCCGGCACAGGGCTGATCGCCGCGGAAGAATTCCAGACTACTCAGATTTCGGTGGTTCACGTCGAGTGGCGCGCGGCGCTCGACCAGATGCGGGCCGAACTCGGCACAGTTCCTGCTCTTGGGCCCGACTTCGCCTTCGTTAGCCAGCACCGTGTGCCCGCCGCCGATCCGCGATCGATGCCGGCACTGGTGCAGCTCAATGCGGTGACCTCGCCGATCTTCACCGGCATCGCGCGGAGCCGGGTGCCGGTGCTCCTGCCCTTCGACACAGCGGCTTATATGGAAGCGCAACGCAGCGGCGCGCCGGCCGCTTCGCTTTCGCTTTACCAAGCCGAATTCCGTCCAGTCGATCTGTTCGATGCGGGGCCGGCGGGCTACGACGCCGTGTTCTCGCTTGAGCCGGGCGCGGGATCCGGCCTGCCGCAAAGGACCTTTGCCAGGCCGGTCGAGGTGCAGATCACGGGGTCGCTCCTGATCTACGACGTCGCCGACCCCGCGGGCGGCAAGGGCGAGCCGGTCAAATCGCTCGCGGCACAGTATCCGGATTTGCGCCGCTTCATCCGCGAAGGCTACGTACGCTACGCCTTTACCCGCTTCGGCGTGCCCTACGTGGTGTCGATCCAGTGCCTTGATTCGGCGCCGCGCGCGCGACGGCTGGCCTGTCGCGAGGCTTATCCGGTCGCCGAGCGTTTCCTGAAGACGCTGCACATCGCGGGCGGCTTCCCTGCGCGATCGCGCAACGACATTCCCGCAAGCGCCGCCGAGCGCCCGCTCGAGCCGTCGACCGATTTCACCTACCGCACCGTCGGCAATATCATCTCCGGCAGCGGCTATCACAAGCAGACCGGCCGCGCCGACTTCACAGCCTATTCCCAGATCCGCTTTCCGCTGGAAGCGCCGGCCTTCGTGCATTCGCAATCCTTCGGCCGGCGCCACTCGAGCGACAAAACCGATTCTCCCAAAAGCACCTATCCCTGGCGGGACAATTTTTGCGAATCCCGCTCCTTCAGCGTTGGCCAGTGCACGAACGGTTTTGGTCATCAGGGCGAGGACATCCGCCCGGGCGCGTGCCCCGCGCGAAGGGACGGCGTCGATGCCTGCGACCCCAGGCAGCAGCCGGTCTTTGCGGTCCGCGACGGCGTCGTGATCCGCCCGCCAACGCAGCAGGCGGCAACGTTGCAGATCAACTCTCGCACCGAGCACATCCGCTTCCGATACATGCATATGAACCCGTCGAGGCTGGATGCCGACGGCGTGCTGAACGGCCGCCATGTCGCCGAAGGCGAGAAGATCGGCGTGGTCTCGAACTATCTCGACCATCCCAACGGCACCAGCCGCCATCTGCATTTCGACGTGCAGGTGTTCACGCGCGACGGCTGGATCTGGGTCAACCCCTACGTCACGCTGATTGCGGCCTATGAGCGGCTGATCCGCGGCCGCGGGCACGAGATCGGGCCGGAAATCGCGGCAGCACCCGCTCTCGCCCTCCCCGGGGACGTCAGCCACCCGGATCCGCAGGAGGGCAGCGAGAACTAGGACAAGGGGCTCGGTCACCCCGCAGGCTAGGACGCGGCGGCATCAGCTTTGGTCTGCCGCTTGGGCGGGGTCCAGCGGTAGGCGACGCCGAAGCGGTTCCAGACGTTGATGGCGGCAATCGCCGAGGTGAGATAGGTCAACTCCTTCTCGGAAAATTCGGCGCTTGCCTCCGCATAGACCTCGTCGCTGACGCCATGGCCGAGTTCGGTCAGCGCCTCCGTCCAGGCCAGCGCTGCACGCTCGCGCTTGGAGAACTGCGGTGCCTCACGCCAGACCACGACAAGATTGAGCTTGTCGATGGGGACGCCGAGTTTTTCCGCCAGCAGGACGTGGTACTGCACGCAGAATGCGCAGCCGTTGATTTGCGAGGCGCGCAGCTTGACGAGCTCCAACAGGTCTTTCTCGATGCCGGCCGCCGCGGCGAGCTGGCCGAGCGCCGATACGGCGTCGTAGACATCGGGCGCGACGGATTTCATCCGGGTGTACTCTTGCCGGGCGTGTGACATGTTTATCCGCCTCATGTTATCA
>Ga0306922_10003492_pt1 | contig 14697 bp, 11 predicted proteins | sample sta12Cox44000082_FD_203758 | JGI IMG/M metagenome (GOLD analysis project Ga0306922, IMG submission 203758) | Lab enrichment of tropical soil microbial communities from Luquillo Experimental Forest, Puerto Rico - statoxic.12C.oxic.44.000.082 (v2)... | ecosystem: Environmental > Terrestrial >... | reverse complement strand
GTCATTCAACCGACAGTACCCGTACATCATCGAGGCCCTCAGTGACCTTCCCGAGAATACTGTCGTCGATGGTGAAGTCGTCGCCCTTGATGACGCAGGACGACCAGATTTTAACCTGCTCCAGCACTCTCGCAGTCAAGCATCAAGAATTTGCTATTTCTTATTCGACTTGCTCGTTTTCCAGAATCATGATTTGACGCGACTACCGTTCACAGACCGCCGTCAGATCATGAGTTCTGTGTTGAAGTTTCGGTCGCCTCGTATTCGAATGGCTCAACACTTTGAAACAACAGCGGAGGAGATGCTTCTTGCCGTTCGTCAACAAGGGTTAGAAGGTGTCATCGCTAAACGAAAAGACAGTCGCTACGAGGCCGGGAAGCGCAGCGGATCGTGGGTAAAGTATCGCCTGAACCGTGGCCAAGAATTGGTGATCGGCGGATACGTGCCAGGGGCACACGGTTTGGATTCAATCATTGTTGGTTACTACCGTGGCAAGGAACTGGTGTACATCGCCAGAGTTCGTAACGGATTTGTGCCAGCCACCCGGAGACAGGTGTTTGGGAAGCTGCATCCGTTGGTCGCGCCAGACTGTCCGTTTGTGAATCTGCCTGAAGCACACAAAGGTCGCTGGGGCGACGGGCTGACTGCCGAGGACATGAAAAAATGTATTTGGGTCCGGCCAGAGCTTGTGGCGCAAATTGAGTTTCTTGAGTGGACAGAATCAGAGAAAACGGTGTCGGACTACACCCGTTCGTCGAGTGCAGACCAAGAACTTTCGGATCACGCATCCCTTCCATCCCCTCTCTGGCCATGAGTTCGAAGCTCTGGCATGCAAGGAATACAGCGGTGAACAGAGGGTCTGCTTCCTCGACAGGAAAGGCCGTCAGTGTGAGATTCCGCTGAGTTGGACCGATCTAGCTGCAGAAGATCCCGTTCGCCTCTTGGCTTCCAGAAAAAGTTGGTTCCGTGCAGCGGACCTTCTGGAATTGGTGCGTTTAGTCGAAGGATTGCGGCGATGAAGTGTAAAGGCAATTCCGTCCCATCTGTTAAAGAAATTATGCCGCAACAACCGCTGCGTTCACATCGTCATTCCAATATTATTGGCATATCAGGTGCAAGCGGGACGCAAAAAAGCCTTGACAATCCCTCAATATGCACATAATTATACTTACACACGAAAGGCGATGTTCCGGGGACTTGAGCAATGCCCAGCAAGGCGGCCAAAAAGTCCAAGCGAGACGCCCTCAAGCGGCACGGCACGCTCAACCCGCATCCGGACGCGGTAACAGACGCTCTGTTCGAAGCTGGCGATTTCTTCGATCGCGACGACCTTCTGCAACTCAAGTACGAGATGCTTCGCCGTGTTACGGTCGACAAGCAGTCCGTCACTCAATCCGCTACAGCATTCGGCTTCTCGCGCCCTACCTACTATCAAGCGGAAGCCGACTTTCAGCGAGATGGCCTCTTCGGGCTATTGCCCGAGAAGCGAGGACCCCGAAAAGGCCACAAACTCACGCCGGAGGTTCTGGACTTCGCCGTGCAACTTCGGGCGAGCGACCCTTCGCTGCGCCCTCTGGACTTGGCAGCTGCCATCCGAGAGCGGTTCTCTATAAATGCACATCCACGGAGTATCGAACGCGCACTAAAGCGGCAGGAAAAAAAACGTCGCTGAATCCAGTTGGCGGTGTGCGCAAACCAGCAGAGCGGGAAACACTGATCTCCGCCTACGAAGATCTGCGGCGGCAAGCCGCACAGTGTTCGATTGCTGGCGGCTTGGGCATGGCCATTTTTCTTGGCCAGGGAATGGTGGCATGGATGCTGGCATGCTCCTGGGTCGCCTCCACGAATCCCCACAATGTGCACCGGTGTCCGATCAGCGCCGCTCCTTTACCGGATGAACTTCGCGCAGAAATCGTCTTGGTACTGGCAGCAATGGCGCTCAAGCAAGCAGCGGAGGTTCATCCATGAGTATCGAAACTAACCCGAAGGTGACTGCGAACCAGCTCAAACGCGATGCCTTCCTGTACATCCGTCAATCTACTCCTCGCCAAGTGCTGGAGCATACCGAGAGTACCGCTCGCCAATATGCGCTACAGAAACGCGCCGTCGCTCTGGGCTGGATGGAAGACCAAGTCATTGTCATCGACAGTGACCTTGGCCAGTCAGGTGCATCCGCTGCAGACCGTGAAGGTTTTCAAAAGCTCGTGATGGAAGTGAGCATGGGCAGAGCCGGCATCGTGCTCGGGCTTGAAGTCTCGCGCCTTGCTCGAAACTCAACGGATTGGCACCGGCTGCTGGAGATTTGCGCCATCACTGATACGCTCATCCTGGACGAAGACGGCATCTACCATCCTGCGGAGTTCAATGATCGCCTCCTCCTGGGACTGAAGGGCACCATGAGTGAAGCGGAACTGCACCTGATCCGCGCCCGCATGCGTGGCGGACTCCTGAGTAAAGCCAAGCGCGGCGAACTGGCCACGCTGTTGCCGTTTGGGTTTGCATACGACGACGAGGGCCGAGTCGTACTTGATCCCGATCAACAAATCCAACAGGCAATCCGATCTGTATTTGACGTGTTTCGCCAGGTTGGTTCAGCGTTTGGAGTGGCAAAAGAGTTTCGCAAGCAGGGTTGGCAGTTTCCTCGATTGATGAGGCCGTCCGGAGGTCCTGCCGAAGTCGGCTGGGGCGATCTGGAGCACAACCGAGTTACGCGTATTCTTCGCAACCCTCGGTACGCGGGTGCTTTCTTCTACGGACGCACGCGCCTTCAGAAGAAAGTCGAAGGAGGGGGCCGCAGTCGAGACTTACCCCGACAAGAGTGGCACACGTTGATTCTCGACGCACACCCGGCATACATCACTTGGCGAGACTACGAAGAGAATCTCCGCCGTCTGCAAGAAAACGCGCACACTAGCGGAGTGGAGAAGCGAAGTGCAGTACGAGAGGGTCCTTCGCTGCTGCAAGGCTTGGCAATCTGCGGGGTATGTGGCAGCCGTATGACTGTTGGTTATAAGCAGCGCAAAGAGGGGCCTTATCCCTTCTATATCTGCCAGGGGCCTCGCGAGGTGGATCGGATCGAGAAGGGCTACTGTCAACGAGTCTCTGGGTACAGTTTGGACAAAGCAATTGGAGCGTTGTTAGTAGAGACGGTGACTCCCCTGGCGCTGGAAGTTGCTCTCAGCGTTCAGCGGGAGCTACAGTCACGGTGGGATGAAGCCGATCGACTTCGCCGGCTTCAGGTGGATCGGGCTCACTACGAATCTGAATTGGCCCGCCGCCGGTTTCTCCGTGTCGATCCCGATAATCGACTCGTAGCTGCCTCGTTGGAAGCGGAATGGAACTCGAAGCTACGGGCTCTGTCCGAAGCTGAGCAGAATTATGAGCGCCAGCGCCAAGCAGATCAGCTCAAGGTTAGCAGCGCGCAGCGAGAGCAGGTGCTGGCCCTAGCCACGAACTTCTCGCAACTGTGGAACGATCCCGCCACTGCCGACCGCGAACGCAAGCGAATGGTTCGTCTCCTCATCGAAGACGTCACCATACGAAAAGGCGAGCAGGTCCGGCTTGATGTTCGCTTCCGCGGAGGTATGTCGAAATCGTTGATGTTGCCTCGGCCGCTGAGTTATTGCGAAAGTCACAAGCAAAATCCGGCCATGATAGCCGAATTGGACCGCCTCTTGGACGATCACAACTACGCAGACGTGGCTCGCATTCTCAACGAGAGCGGGTTTAAAACAGGTGACGGATTGCCGTTGACCTCGCCAGCCGTCGGCTACATTCGGACGGCCTATGGACTCAAGAGTCGCTTCGATCGGCTCCGTGAACGAGGGATGCTTACCATGTTTGAGATTGCAAAGAGGTGCGGCGTTTCAACAAACACAATTTCCGATTGGCGACGAAAGGGTCGAATCTGTGCGCATGCCATTAACGATCGAAACCAATTTCTCTTTGAAGATCCCGGGGCTAATCCACCAAGGAAGCACGCTCGAAGAGTTGCGCGTAACCACTATTCGTCTCAAAAAGTGAGTGTCTCATGAAAGCACGTCGAAAAATCATCGTCTACATTGCAACCAGCGCCGACGGCTACATTGCCAGGCCGAACGGTGACGTCGAATGGCTGAATCGACGACCCCGCAAATCCGATTACGGCATGAACGCGTTCTACGCCACGATTGACACGATCCTGTGGGGCCGCAAAACCTACGACTGGGTTCTCTCCTATTACAAGAAGAAAGGCAAGGAACAGGGGATGTTCGACACGAAGCTCACCAATTACGTGTTCTCAAGGAAGCCGCCGAAACGGGCGGCACCGGGCGTCGAATTCGTGTCGGCGCCGGTGAAGGCATTTGCGCGAAGTCTCCGTGCCACGGCGGGAAAGCACATTTGGATGATGGGCGGCGGTGAGCTGATTGCCTCCTTTCTCGACGCTAATGAGATCGACGAGTTCGACATACATGTCATTCCCACGTTCATCGGCGAGGGCATTCCACTCGTGGCGCCGCGCCATCGGGACATCGCGCTTCGCCTACGTTCAGCGAGGAAGTTTCCCGACGGCATCGTCCGACTGCACTATGAAATCGCGAGGTGACCACGTTCACTAAGGCCATTCAGTCAAAATGGGGAGGTGCAGTATGAAGCGTAAGTCGATCATCTTCGCCATTCCAAGTTTGCAGGTCTTCGCGAGGATAAGGATGCGCGAACCGTCATAAAGGAGCATGGAAGCGAGGCATGATCACACCCGATTTAGGTCACGTAATAGTTACTGGTCAAGAGACCAGCACACTGCTCGGCTCGCAAGTCCGGGCTTAAACTGAGCTCATATGTCTGACCAACCGCGATCTGCCCTAAAACAATGGTCGAAGAATCGCCGCAGTGAGCGGCTTAACTTGCAGGTTCCAGTTCTTGTCTATAGACGCCCTGCAGAAGGCCCGCAGTTCTATGAAACCACGCACACAATTACGGTCAGCGCACATGGTGCGCTAATTCCCTTAACGGAATTGGTCGCGCGCAGGCAATTGCTTTGGGTGCAAAATACAAATACGGGCGAACAAAAAGAGTGCCGCGTTGTATCCATACAAACCCTACCGAGGGGGCTGTCTAACATTGCGGTGGAGTTTACGCGGCCAGTGCCTAAATTCTGGCGTGTTGCGTATCCGCCTGCCGATTGGGAAGACAGCACCAACAAGTTGAGCTAACCGCGACGAATCAGCGGCGAAACCGGGAAGGGTCTCAATTGCCAGGCCGGCTGGCCGCAACGTCGTTGCATTTCCTCTTGTCCCGTTGTTGAATACCGACAGATTCACAATTTCGATTCATCGAGGATGCATGAACCGGTTCACGCGGCGTGGCTTGTTGCGTTCGTCTGCGGTAGCGATGGGCACGCTCCTCGCTGCGCACCGGAATCCGTGGGCGCCCCTGTTCGGCGCAACCACCGCGACGACCGGAAATCGGCCGAACATGGCTTTTCCGGCTGCGCCGCGAGACCGCCTCGCGGTGGCTTCGTGGCCATTTCGCGCGGAAATCGACAGCGACTTCAACGAATATCGCGATCGGCTGAAACCAGGCATCGATCTGAAGGATTTCGCGGTGAAAGTCCGCGAGAGGTTTCAGGTGCCCGGATTCGAGCCGCTCAGCACCCACTTCCCTTCCACCGAGGACCGCTATTTGAAAAGTTTTCGGGAAGCCATCGAAAAAGCCGACGTTCACGTCGTGAACATCCCCGTCGACAATAGCGACAGCTTTTACGATCCCGATCCATCGGTGCGCAAGCGCGCGGTGCAACACTGCAAAAAGTGGCTGGATATCGCCGTAACGGTGGGCTCACCCAGCGTGCGCACCTCGATCGCCGACGCCAAGAAAGCCAAACCGGACGTCGACCTGACCGCACAAACGCTGCGGCCGTTGGTTGAATACGGCGCCGCCAAAGACATCGTCGTCAATCTCGAAAATGATGACCTCGTCAGCGAAGACGCATTCTTCGTAACCCAGGTCATCGAAAAGGTGAATCATCCCTACCTGCACGCATTGCCCGACTTTTGCAACTCTATGGCCACCGGCAGTTCCCAATTCAACTATCGGGCCGTGACGGCCATGTTCGAGCACGCTTATTGTATCTGCCATGTGAAGGACTCCGAAGTAGGCGACGACGGCAAAGTCTTCCGGGTCAGCCAGAAACTCACTTTCGACATCCTCAAGGCCAGCAACTTCCGCGGCTACTGCTCGATGGAATGGGAAGGACCAGAAAACCCTTACACCGGCACAGAAAGACTCATCGCCGCATCACTCGAGTATCTCGCTTGAGAAACACCACAGGCTGTCAACCGCGATCGTCTCCGCCTGATTTAGCTCGCTTCGAGCAGTCGACCGCACCGCTTGCAGTACAGCGCATCTCCGTCGTGCTGGGCCAAACCGCACTGCGAACAACTACGATTCCCGATTCCTCCTGCCGCAACCCCGCGAGCGAACTCAAAGGTAACGATTCCCGTCGGCACGGCAATGATGCCGTAACCGATGATCATCAGAATCGATGCCAACATCCGGCCTAGCACCGTTTTCGGCGAGATATCGCCGTAGCCTACGGTGGTCACCGTGACCACGGCCCAATACATTCCTGCGGGAATGCTCGTAAATCCGTTCTCCTCGCCTTCAATCTGATACATCAACGCGCCGACGATGACCACGATGGTCAAAACCGCTACCAGAAATACGGTGATTTTCGTGACGCTCGCGAGCATCGCCCGACGCAGCACGGCAGCCTCCCCCAGAAATTGCGTGAGTTTCAGGATGCGAAACACGCGTAACAGACGCAACGAGCGCAGCACGCTGAAGGAGTGCGTCAGGAGGAAGAGAAAACTCAAATAAACTGGCGCGACTGCGAGAAAATCCACCATTCCAAAGAAACTCCGGGCGTAGCGTCCCGCACTGTCCGCGGTCGCCAGTCGCGCCAAATACTCGATGGTGAATAAAACGGTGAAGGTCCACTCGGCAATCCGCAGTGGCGTTCCATATCGGGCATGAATGCTCGATACACTTTCGAGCAGAACGGTAAGAACACTGAGGAGAATCACAACCAGAAGAACAATGTCAAACAGCCGCCCATAGAAGGTATCGTGGCCAAAGATAATGACCTTCCATCGGTCGCGCCATGGCGCCCGCCGAATTGTGCGTGGAACGAAGGAATCCATGACTTGGCTAGATGCTGGGCGGCTCGGTGGCGTAAGCATACCGCAACAACCAAAAAGTTGTTCGCGGACCAGCACCACGGGACGCCGACTGGACGAACCTTCCGCGTCAGGCTAGTCTATGACGGTAGGGCCGAACCAAGGGGCTGCCCTCCACGGCAGTTTCGGCCACAACGAAATGGCAAGCACAAATACCGTACCCGGCTCGCCTGGCGAGCACCGGGGTCTGAACTATTGGATGGAGCGCGTTCTTAGGGAACTGGAGAAAGTGCGCTCGACGCCGGATCCGGAAGCGGTCCATGACCTGCGTGTGGCGTTGCGCCGCTGCCGCTCCGTTGCGACCGTCATGGAAGAAGTCGATCCCGATCCAGCCTGGCCGGACATGCGCAAGCTTGGCCGCAAACTGTTCCGCCAGCTTGGGGAATTGCGCGATACCCAGGTGCTCGAGGATTGGGTGAAAACTCTGAGCCAGGAAACGGACCCCATCCGCCAACGTATCCTTTCGGAATTGAGCGCCCGCGAGAGCGAATTGGGCACCGCCGCGGGGCGCGTCGCCAACCGATTCGACGAAAAAGGATGGAAGAAGCTGGAGCGCACGCTGCGTTCGCGCGCGCGTTTGATTCCGGCAGACCGCCTCGCCGCCGAGTATCTCGCTCTGGAGCGATTGGAAGCGGCTAAGGAACTTCATGCCCAGGCGCAACGCACGGACAAACCCAAGGCTTGGCACGAACTTCGCATAGGCGTCAAACGGTTCCGATATACGGTTGAAAGCCTGCTGCCTGCGCGGTATCAAGTATGGGGCGATGACCTGAAGCGGATTCAGGATTTACTCGGCGATGTACACGATCTCGACGTTCTCCTTACCACTCTCGGCGACGGCGGCGCCACAGAGGAATCCGAGGAACTTCGCCACGCGTGGGTCGAGCGCATCGCCTCGGAACGTCACCATCGCATCGAAACTTACCGCCAACTCACGCTCGGCAAAACCAGCTTGTGGCACACGTGGCGCCAGGGATTGCCGGAGGGCACGCGGCTCGAATCCGCGGCCATGGCCAGACTGCGCGCCACGGCAAAAGCGCTGGATGGCAACCCGACCCGTACCGCGCAAGTCTATCAACTCGCGCTGAAGTTGTTCGGTGGCCTCAAACGCGTTGAGGCATCACCGGTCTTCGCCCTCAAAACGTCGCGAAAACTCATGCGTGCCGCGGCTCGTCTGCATGGAATCGGGGCGGCGCTCGATCGCAAGTCGCCGCAGAAGGCGGCGCGGAATTACCTCCGGGAAATGGCCACCCCGTTAAGTTGGACGGCGGAGGAATGGGACACGCTCATCAATATCGTGCGCTATCACCGCGGGGCGCTGCCAGGTGCAAAACATAAGTCGTTCGCTAGGCTGACCAACGATCAGCAGAAATCCATTTCGGCTCTCGCCGGCGTCCTGCGCTTGTCGAGGGCCCTGCGCAAATGCGGCGTTGCTTCCGCCGATGGCTTGCGCGTCGAGAAATCCGTTGACGCCTTGCTCGTACAATTGCCCGGGCTCGAAGAATCCGAAGAAGCCGCTGCCCGCCTCGCCGCAGGTAAGTACTTGCTGGAAAGCTCGCTCGGAAAGGCACTGCTTCTGAAACCTGTGCCGCCTGCGCCAAAAATTGTTCAATTACCGCGCCGCGAAGAACCCCTGCCGGACTCCGCCGCGGCATCGGACTAACGGCGCGAAACGAGCGGTACGGCCTCCCGCGGTGGCGAGACGATCTGCAACCCGACCCTAGCCTACTTCCCGGCCTTGCGCAGCAGTTTCGGCGTCGCTAACCAGATCAATTCCCCGCTTGGCGGAACCAGCCTCCGCAATTCAAGGAGCGCCACTCCCGCCTTCTTCAGCGACGAAATATGATGTTTTGCGCCGACCGCTGTTGCCAGTACATCGTCCAAGTGTGGTGCGTGGCCAAACACGAAAACTGCCGACAACTCCTTGTCCTTCGCGAGGTCGCGAAACAGCTGCAGTGGTTCGGCGCCCGGCAACAACAAATCCGACTTGCGGATTTTCGCCTTCGCATACTCCAACTCCTCCGCAAAGATTTCCGCCGTTTGGAACGCGCGCAAATATGGGCTGCTGATCATAACATCAGGAATGGCGCTCACTTCCGCCACTCCCTTCGCCACCTGCCTGCTTTTCTCCATGCCCTCGTCGGTCAAAAAACGGTCGGGATCGGCTGGGCACTTGGGATCTTCCCGGTCCACCGCGATACCGTGGCGCACGATGTACAACTGCATGAACGAAACCCCTCCCTGCAAATCATCTTACAAAAGCCGCTGTAGCAAAGGGTAATCGATGTTGTTGTGCCTATCTAGGGACGCTACCCGTCAGGATTGGCGCGCGCGAAAGAATAGCTGCACGTGAAACTCCTTCTCGAACAGCGCCGCGCTTCGCTCCGCGTCCCGTAGATCCTCGCTCGCATCACCGCGCGCCTCCACCTGAAACGTGACCGCTCCCCGCTGGAACGAGGCCCGCAAACCCAGCACACGCTGACGATGCGAATGATCCAGACCCTCGGCGATTCGCACGATCGACGCAAGGCGCCGCGCCAGCCGCTTGTCGTTATTGTTCAGCGCCGAATACGCCGGATGGTGTCCGTCAGGCTCTGACTTGCGGTTGTGATAGCGCACTACGGCACCGACAATCTGGCGGTCGCGTCCCTCGAGTCCGGGTATATCACCGTTGAGCGCGAGATATTCGCCGTGCTTGTGGTGCCCTCGGTGGCTCACCCGGTGTCCGACATCGTGCAGCAGCGCGCCCGCTTCGAGTTGAACCCGCGCCTGCACCGGCATGTGATGCACCGGCTGCAACTGGTCGAACAGCATCACGCTAAGTTCCCGCACATGCTCCGCGTGTTGCTGGTCATACTCGAGGCGGCGGCCAAAACTCCGCGTGGCCATCAGAATTTGTCGTGCCTCGTCGTTGTAGCGGTGCGGCTCCTTGCGGGAAAACGCGTCGCGGGCAATCTCGTGCAGCAAGCCCTCGCGAATGCCAACGCCGGGAATGGTAAACACCCGAATATTAAGGTAGCGCCCCAAGGTCAGCAGGATGATCGCGGCTACGGCCATCACGTCGGCGCGGTCGCGTCGCACTCCGTAGGCCTTCATCCGTTCGCGAACGTCCCGCTCCAGGATGTCCGGCAGACGCTCGCGCAACAGCGACAATTCCAGCGAAGGCAATCCGTCCCGGCGTGGACCAGGCGCCACATTCGAAAGCGTTTCGGCATTTCCGCCGAGCGCCACGGCCACCTCGTCTGCAACGTTCGGACGGTTCGGCAGTCTCGATTCGAGCAGTGCGCGAACATAGCGGCGGACCTGCTCGGCCTGCGCTGGCCGGATCACCCCCGGAATGTTCAGCGTGCTCATCAGGCGAACGGTGCCCAGGGGAAGCTGCGCCGCCTGCTCCACCGCGTGGTCCCGCAGGATACTCAACTCGAGACTCCCTCCGCCCAAGTCGGCAATGCACCGCGGCTGCGCGTCCGGCCCCATCGCAGCGATTACCGCTTGTTGTCCCAAACGCGATTCTTCCTTCGCACTGATCACTTCCAAGGTGATGCCGCTCGCTTGCTTCAAGCGACGAATCAGACTCTCGCGGTTGACCGCCTCGCGGGTCGCGCTGGTGGCAACCGCACGGTAACGGGTTACGCCGAACTCGTCCATAATCTCGCGCAGCCGTCGAAACGCCTTCGCACTTTTATTGAGCAGTTCCTCGCTGAAGCGGTGCCGGACAAAAACCCCTTCGCCGAGCCGTAGTGGATAGCGTTCCGTGCTGAGCGGCTCAATGTCCAGAGCCGAGTAGGCGCGCGCGGCAGATAAACGAACTGCGTTCGAGCCGGCATCAATAGCCGCGATATGGACCGGGTCGGGCATCGCTGTGGTTTACCGCCAGAGATGAGCCAAAGCGGACGAAGGCGCGTATTTCGTCGAGCGAATGCCGAGGTGCTCACTTATGCGCTGCCGAAGTTGTTTGTTCACCAGCGAAACACTGCCTTCCCCATCGAGTTCGATGAAACTGCTCCTTTTCGCCATAACTTCGAATTCGCGCTTGATCATGGTTTGGTAACGCACGAACGACCAGTACAGGTCGTGGGAAAGCGACATGTCGCGGCCCGCTTCCCAGTAGCTGATGGCCTGCGCCTTCTTAAATTCGCGCGCGAAGGCCGTCTCCGGACGCACATTGAGCCAAAACGTCAGATGCGGCCGCAAGGCCATGGCGTACAAGCCCGTGAGGTAGTCGCGATTGATACCGCGTACCACGCTTCGCGCGACCAACGTGAAAATAAAACGGTCGGCCAGCACCACCGTTCCGGAACGAAGCGCCGGTACGATGCGGTGCTCCAACTGGTCGAAAAAGTCGGTTGCGTACATCAACGCCAGCGTCAGGCGCGTTACCGCGTTCTTCGCCAGCAATTCGTCAATGTCGCGTCCCACCAGGTTCGATCTCCGCAGCCCGCTCGTCTGCACCGCAAACCCTTCGGACTCGAGCCACTCCTGCAGCAGGGCAATTTGCGTGGAACGCCCCGAACCGTCCAGGCCCTCGATCACAATTAACGTGCCGTTCAGCTCCGCGGGGTCAAGTCCAACCAGCGGCTCGCCGAAAAACGACTGCGAGTACTCGCCGTCGGCGGTTTTCAAGCTAACCGGCTCCGCCGGCAAAGGTATTTTCTCTCGTTCCTGCTCGGGCATACGTTATTCCGCCTCCACCGTGCGAGGCGCGAACCGCTTGAGATCAATCTTCGACGCCACGATGTCGCGCATCTGCTTCTGGAGCTTATTTACCGGCATGGTTCCGTCGAGCACGACGAAACTGTCGCTATCGACCATTTTGTCGTACTCCTCCAGAATGCGCGCCTGAAACAACCGAAAGCTCTCGGCGCGGTCGTAGGAAAGGCCCAGGTCCATGCCCGCTTCGTAATATTTCAGCCTCGGCCTCCCGCTCAAAATGCGATGCACCGCAACGTCCAGCGGCGCGCGAAAATAAAACGTGATGTCCGGAATCGGCGCGAAGCGATACAAATTTCGCAACCAGCGGTGCGAACAACCCCTGGCGGCATCCCGCGCAAAAGCCGTATAAATGTAGCGGTCGGCGAGTACGAGATAATCCCCTTGCAGCAGCGGCATGATCTGTCGCTCACAACGATCCGCAAAGTCCGAAGCATGCAGCAGTGAAAAGGTTGTCGGCGTCAGCAGCCTTTTCTGCTTGCCGCGGCGCGTCGCCGATTTCACCAGCGGCGATGAATTCCATTCCGTGAAGTGCAACCGGTATCCGCCGATCTCGAGCCAGCGCTTCAGCAGGTAGAGTTGCGTACTTTTTCCCGAACCGTCTGTTCCTTCCACGACGATCAGCGCGCCGGGATAGGCTCGGCTAGGTACAGGCCGGCCAGGTTGGGGAAGGGTCGTCTTGGCAGGTTCGGTGGTGCGCGGCGGTTTTACCGCCGTATCTTGAGTTTCCATGAGATAGCAACAAAGCGACGGTCTTGAACTTTGAGCCTAGTGTTCCTCTGTTACAGGAGCATTACAACACAATCGCAGAGCGCAGGCAAAAATGCGCAGGGCAACCCGGCAGCGCAATGCGTTTCCCCAAGGTGGAACGGATTCACAAGTAGGACTTGCAGGGTCGGCATGCCGACCTTCAGCACTCAGAAGAACGCCAGCTTGATGGTCAGGTATTTTTTCGGATTCTTGCGGAAGTCGGCCAGAAATGCGCGCAAATCCGCCGTGGCCGCCGTCAAATTGTCATACAGTTGCGGGTCGGAGAACAGTTTCCCCACGGTGTTGTCGTTCTTGTTCATCTTGGACGTGGCTTCGGCAAGGTTGGAACTTGTGTCGCGCAGCTTGTTGTACAGCGTCTCGTCCGTGAACAGCTTGCCCATCGTGCCTTTTCCGTCCCGCACGTCACCAATCACCGCATTGCCTTTGGAAATGGCTTCCTTGGCTTGATCGTATAGCGTCGGATCATAGAGCAACTTGCCCAAAGTGCCTTTCTGCGCCCGCAAGTCAGCCAAAATCGTGTTCACCTGATCGACGGTCGTCTCCACTTTGTTGCCCATTTCATCCGTCATCAGCAGTCTTCCGACCGTGCCTTTACCCTCTTGCACGTTCGACGCGATTTCATCGCCCTTCGCCAGAAGACTATTCAAGTGCCGGTAGGCCTGGTCGTCGGTGAGCAATTTTCCGAGCGTGCCTTTGCCCTGGCGCACGCCTGCAACCAAGTCCTGGACCTCCACGCTCAGCTCTTTCAAATTGGCCAGGACGTCCGCGCTGCCTTCCACCACCTGGGAAACCCCTTTTTCCAATCCTGCCGGCACTTCTTGACCGTCCTTTATCGGAACGCCCGTAAAACCACGCTTGAGGTTGACGTAGCGGTTGCCCAGCAGCCCTTCGGTGACCAGCAGGGCTACGGAATCGGTGAGAATGTCCGGCTGGTAACGGCGGTCCAAGCGCATATCCACTTCGATGTTGCGCATTTTGTCCGGCGGTTTACCGTGCTCGCGCGGCACCACCGCGATGCGTTCCACATTGCCGATTTCCACGCCATCGAGCCGCACCGGCGCTCCGGTCGACAAGCCCGCGACCTCCGGCATAAATGTTTTCAGACGGTACTTCGGTCCCCACACTCCGGCGCCGGTCACATAAAAGATCGCAACTGCAAGAATCAAAAGGCCCACCAGCACAAACAAACCCACGCGCAATTCCGACCACGTCAGTTGTTTGCCGCGCGCCATGCCATCTTTCCTCCGTAACGGCCGAGGGAATGCTGCCCCAACTATACAGGAATCAAATCAAAAACCGTCGCAGATATGGGTCCGGTGATTCCAACATGGCCGTTGGACTGCCTTCGAAATATATCCTTCCGTCGCGCAGAACCAAAAAACGCGTAATGGCCGCCGCACTTTCGGGAGTGGGCTCCCGCCGCACCGTGCGCGTTGCCGGATCGAAATGGAAATTCGCGAGCGCGAATCCGTCTTGCAGGCGATGTGTCGCGAGCAGCGCGGTCACCCCATATACGTCACGCAAGCGCAAGATCAGGGTGATGATGGTCTGCGAAGTGATGGGATCAAGGCCGGCGGTCGGCGAATCGTACAGGACAATCGGCGGCCTTGTAATCAGCGCGCGCGCGATCGAAACGCGCCGCCGCATGCCCCCGGATAGTTCGGATGGCAAGAGATCGACGGTGTGCTCCAACTCGACGAAGCGCAGCACCTCGCCCACGCGCGGGCCGATTTCCTCTTCGCTGACGTGGTCTTCCTCGAGACGATAGGCAACATTCTCGCCCACCGTGAGCGAGTCAAACAGGGCGCCTTCTTGAAACACGAATCCGACTTGCCGGCGGAATTCGAGCAATTCCCGCTCAGGTTTTCCCGTGATGTCCTGCCCCAGCGCCCGCACCGTGCCGCTGTCGGGGCAAAGCAGGCCAGCCGCCAGTTTCAGCGTCAGCGTCTTACCCGTTCCCGTTTCCCCGAGCAGGATCAGCGTTTCGCGCGGTTGTACC
>Ga0306922_10003491_pt1 | contig 14698 bp, 10 predicted proteins | sample sta12Cox44000082_FD_203758 | JGI IMG/M metagenome (GOLD analysis project Ga0306922, IMG submission 203758) | Lab enrichment of tropical soil microbial communities from Luquillo Experimental Forest, Puerto Rico - statoxic.12C.oxic.44.000.082 (v2)... | ecosystem: Environmental > Terrestrial >... | reverse complement strand
AAACCCGATCTGGTACTGCTCGACGTCATTCTCCCTGGCGAGGATGGCATCTCGTTTTTGAAATGGTTGCGGCAGGAAGGTCACGATCTGCCGGTGCTGATGGTTTCGGCGCTGGACACAGCGAAAACCGCGGTCGAGGCGTTGCATCTCGGCGCGGCCGATTACCTGGTAAAGGGTTTCGAACTCGAGGAGTTGCGCACGCGGGTCGCGAACCTTCTGAAGCTTGTTGGGCTTGAGCAGGAAAACGATGCGCTCCGACGGCGGCTGGCTACAGAAGGGCAGTTCGGGCAGATGATCGGGCGTTCGGCGGTGATGCGGCGAGCTTTCGAAATGGCCGATCGTGTTGCACCTACCGATTCTACGGTGTTGATTCTCGGCGAAAGCGGCACGGGGAAGGATTTGCTGGCGCAAGAAATCCATTCGCGCTCGCAGCGTGATGGCCGCCCTTATGTCGCGGTAAATTGCGCGGCCTTGCCCGAAACACTGATTGAATCCGAACTGTTTGGCTACGAACGTGGGGCCTTTACCGGCGCGGCGCAACAGAAGAAAGGGCGCTTCGAACAAGCGCACGGCGGCACGCTGTTTCTCGATGAAATCGGTGACATGAACCCGGTCACGCAATCAAAAGTGCTGCGCGCGCTCGAAAACCGCACCGTTGAACGCCTCGGCGGGACGCAGTCGATTCCGGTGGATGTGCGCGTGGTCAGTGCTACGCACCGAAATCTGCTGTTGGCTATCCGCGATGGCAAGTTTCGCGAAGATCTGTTCTATCGCCTGCGAGTTGTTAGCATCGAATTGCCAGCGTTGCGCGCGCACAAAGAAGACATCCCGATCCTGGCCGAATCCTTTCTGCGACTGCATGGCGCGCGGCTTGGCCGGAAGGTGCGGCTTAACAAGGACGCGCTGAGTGCGCTGGAGCGTTATGACTGGCCAGGCAACGTTCGCGAACTGAAGAACGCCATCGAACGAGGCATGGTTTTATCGCGTGGCGAGGAGCTGGGCATGAACGATCTGCCCGAAGAAGTTGCGAAAGGCTCGCCCGCATGGCCCAAAAGCGGACAGGATCACGACGATCACGGCCTGAACGAGAAGGATTTTCGTGACGCCAAGCGCAAATTCGAAGTTGCCTACCTGCGCCGCCAGTTGGGCGCGCATCGCTGGAATATTTCGCGCACCGCCGCGAGCATCGGCCTGCACCGGCAAAGCCTTCAGGAGCGCTTGCGGGAACTGGGCATCCGCCGTCCCGGCCTGGAATTGTCGGAAGAGGATGACGAACGATGAGTGTCCGCGGATTTGTTCAGGCTGGCGGTGGCAGCACCCGGTTTGGCACCGACAAGGCCCTCGTCGAGCTGGGCGGCGCAACCATGCTGCAGCGAACGGGCGAGCTGCTTGCCAAAGTGTGCGACGAGGTGACCGTTGTTGCGCCGGCAGGAAAATATGCCAATTCGCCCTGGCCCGTACTCCAGGACCGCTGGCCCGGCGAGGGACCGCTCGGGGGGATTTTGACCGCGCTCGCCACCCTGCAGTCTGAGCTTGTTTTGCACTGGGCGCTCATTCTTAGCTGCGACATGCCGTTCCTGACGCAAGAGTTTCTGGTGGAACTTCGCGAACGCGCGCTTCGCAGCAGCGCGCTCGTCGTGGTGCCACAGCAATCAACAATCGGGCTTGAACCGCTCTGCGCTTGTTGGAACTCGCGCGCAGCCGATGGCGTACGGGCGGCCTTCGATTCCGGCGTGCGCAAGGTTACCGAAGCCATGAAACGTCTGCCGATGGAAGTGCTTGACGAGTCGGTCTGGAAACGGTTTGATACCAGGAACCGGCTTTTCTGGAACATGAACACGCCCGCAGACTACGAGGAGGTGCGCCGCATCGTGGAGGCCCCCCGAAGATGACCGACTCCCTCCAGGACGCCGGTCGCGCGCGCGCTCCCGCTTCCCGGAGCGGGGCGGAAAATTACTTTGAATTCCGCAACGTGACTAAAGCCTTCGACGAGCGCGTGGTCCTCAACCAGGTCAGCTTTAAAGTCAAGCGCGGCGAAACCTGCGTGATTATGGGGCGCAGCGGTGTCGGTAAGTCAGTATCGCTCAAGCACATCATGGGTTTCCTCAAGGCCGATTCCGGTCAGGTGTTCGTTGACGGCCGTGACGTCACCCACTGCACGGAAAGCGAATTCGAAGAGATTCGCCACAAGGTGACTATGGTTTTCCAGTCCGGCGCACTTTTTGATTCCCTCACCGTCGCCGAAAACATAGCCTTCCCGCTCGAAACGCAAACCGGTCTGACCGACGAGGACATCGACGCATACGTTTCCAAATTCGCGAAAATGCTGGAGGTCAACGACGTGATGGACAAGATTCCCAGCGAGCTATCCACCGGCATGAAGCGCGCTGTGGCCATCGCGCGTGCCCTGGCGCAGAATCCCGAAGCCATTCTCTACGACGAGCCGACGACCATGGTCGACCCGATCATGGCGGGACACATGGGCGATTTGATCGAACGGCTCAAGGAAACATTTCACAAAACTTCCATCGTGGTCACCCACGACACGCACCTCGCCAAACGACTTGCGGATACCATCGTGTTTCTGCAGGACGGTAAAGCCCAAGTGTTTGCGGATTGGACCGAGTTCGAGGCCTGCAAAGACCCGTTGGTCCGGGACTTTCTGCTGCAAGACGAACTGATTCCCGCTCTGGACATAAACTTGTGACTACCTCGCCGGTCACCGCCTCTTCGGCCGTCAGTGATCCCAAATCACAACTGCGCAAAACCATGGGCTTCTGGGATGTGCTGCTGTTCAACATTGCTACGGTCTTGGGTCCGCGCTGGATCGCCGCGGCCGGGCACAACGGCACGTCCTCGATCAGCCTGTGGGGCATCGCTGCGGTGTTCTTTTTTGTTCCGGGAGCGTTTGTGATCAACGAATTGTCTTCACGCTTCCCGGATGAAGGCGGTTTGTACGTGTGGGCCAAGGAAGCATTCGGCGACTTCCACGGTTTTGTAGCGGGCTGGACGTACTGGATTTATACGGTTTTTTACTTTCCGGGATTGCTGCTGGCCAGCGCCTCGATGAGCGCGTATGTGCTAGGGGAAAAAGGCGCAACGCTGTCGCAGGACCGCACGTTTTTGTTGGTTGTTTCGATCGCCTTGTTGCTGGTCGCGGTGTGGCTCAACATTATCGGCCTGAACATCGGCAAGTGGCTGCAAAATGCCGGCGGCGTGGGTACCTATCTGCCGCTGCTGATGCTGGCGGGAGTCGCGGCTCTCGTCTACTTCAAACACGGCTCGGTGACGCATTTTACTTGGGCCAACATGATGCCGACGTGGGATTGGGACACGGTGAATTTCTGGTCGCAGATAGCCTTCGCGTTCACGGGGCTGGAATTGGTATCGGCGATGAGTGAAGAAGTGCGCGACCCCCGGCGTACGCTGCCCCGTGCGGTGTTTGGCGCGGGCGCGATGATCGCATTGATGTACATCGTCGGAACCTTCGCGATTTTGACCCTCGTGCCCGCCGCTGATCTGGACCCGAAGAGTGGTGTGTTTCATGCCATCACGCTAGGCTCGATCGCGCTGAGGCTGGGCTTTCTTGGGATTCTCGCGGCGCTGCTCGTTTCCGTTGGTAATGCTGGCGGCGTCGGCAGCACGGTTGCGGGCATCGCCCGCGTGCCGTTTGTGGTAGGCATCGACCGTTACCTGCCTGCGGCGTTCGGCAAAATCCATTCGAAGTGGAAGACGCCATGGGTCTCGATCCTCGTGCAGGCGGGGGTGTCCGGCGCGATTCTGCTGATCAGCCAAATCAACGAAACGACCCGCGGCGCGTACCAATTCCTCATCGATGCAGCCATCATCCTTTATTTCATTCCGTTCCTCTACATGTTCGCGGCGGTAATCAAACTCGCGCGTCGCCAAGACCGCACCGAAAACGAGCACGCCGTATTGATTCCGGGTGGCATGCCGGGGGTGTGGATCTCCGGCGGCATCGGCTTCCTCGTCGTACTGATCGGCATCGTGGTATCCCTGGTGCCGCCGGGCGACTCGTCAGACAAAATTGGATTCGAATTTAAACTGGTCCTCGGGACGCTAGCATCGATCCTGCTCGGCCTGGTTCTGTACTGGCGCGGCGCCCGTTCGAAAAAAGTGTCGTCCTGAGGTCTAAAAGCCCTGCGCCACCAATTGGTCGATGCTGAGATTGCCAGCGGGCTTGGCGGCGCTACGCGCTTGCAGACAGCGCTCAACGTATTTGCCGAGGACATCGCCCTCCAGATTCACGGCATCGCCGATCTTTCTGCCACCAAGATTGGTGTGCTCGTAGGTGAACGGGATAATCGCCATTTCCGCGATGCGTCCGTTCGAGCGCGCCACGGTCAAGCTGATTCCATCGACCGCAATCGAACCCTGCGGCACAATGTATGTCGCAAACGATTCAGGGACCTCGACGCCGTACCACCAGTTCTGTCCTTCCGGGTCGAGTCGCGTCACACGTCCCGTCGTGTCGACATGCCCGAGCACAAAATGACCGCCAAACTCCTTGCCAGCGGTCATGGGCTGCTCCAGATTTACGCGTCTGCCTTTTTTCCACTCGCGGATCGATGTCTTGCGAATCGTTTCCGTCGACAGATCCACCGAAAAGCGCTCGCCGTCGAGAGCTACGACCGTCAGGCAACAACCGTCCACCGCAATGCTGTTGGCCACTGCGAGATACGACGCCACGGACGGTGCGCGAATCGTCAATCGGCCACCGTCCGCGTGCAAATTCAGAGAATCCACCGTGCCAAGGTGCTCGATAATTCCTGTAAACATGAAAGCCTCACGAACTGCGCACTTATAACTTACAACTTCTCGCGCAAAAGTGCCTATGTTCGCCGCCCCGGGGAGGCCGGGACTGTGTCGGAAGCCCTTGACGAGTCCTAGGCGCCGTCGCAAGATAAACGCCAGACCACGCTCCTGGTCCGAGGTGGTCCATGTTTGATCCGAAACTGACCGATCCACATCCGGAATCGGCAAGAACTCATCCCCAGAAGGTCCATTGCTCGCTGCATGACCGCGACGCCACCATCGTTGTGGCCCATTGGCCGTTCAGCGAGGAAGGTTGGGGCGACTGGCGCGTGCTCGACTGCTCGCTCTTGCCGCCGGGGACAGTGCATTGCGGGATGGAGTGCCTTTCCCAGGTGCGTTTGAAGGACGAGTAGCTTCGTGGGAGAGGTGTCGCGCGCGGCCCAAGAGATCCCAGCCTGTTCACGAAGCCTTGACAAAGAAAGCGCGGGCGCACGATGTGGGGAAATACCGGCCATTCTTGGCGCTCTGCTGGGAGGAAAGGCAGGACTGATCCGGAGACTCTTGGCCGCATTCTCGAGAATTGCAGTTTCCGCTTTCGAAACCTGGTGTGCCCCAACAAAAAAAAGCTTGCAAGCATTACCGCTGCGAAATTCCCTGGCGAAGATGCGGATTGGTCGGTTGTGGAATGCTCGCTGCTGCCTAGCGGCGAAGTGAAGTGCGCCATGAGCTGCCTGTTGCGCGACCCCGAATTCAACTCATCCAAATAGCAGAGCCGTTTCTTGCCATTTCCTAGTTTCGAGTTTCCATTTTCGGTTGTCCCGTCTGGGCGACGTCGCGCAATCTGCGCAGATCGAGTTTTCCCGTGCCGAGATAGGGTAGCTTTTCGACGTACATAAACTGATCCGGGCGTGGCTTCCAGAGCGCCGGCAAATCGCTCTTGGCCAATTTTTCCTGTACGTCTTTGAGCTGTTCATCTTTCAGCGTGTGAATCACGACGAGCCGCTCGCCTTTCTTTTCATCGGGAATCGCGGTAACGGCAAGCACCTGTCCGTCCGCGCCCAGCAGTTCGTGCAGTTTTTCTTCGACCTTGATGTGCGGAACCATCTCCCCGGCAATCTTGCTGAAGCGGCTCAAGCGGTCGGTGATGCGCAGGAAGCCGTCTTGATCGAGCGTGGCGATGTCGCCGGTGTTGTACCAGCCGTCCTTCAGGACCTCGGCAGTTTTTTCGGGCTTGTCGAGGTAACCCACCATGATGTTGGGGCCGCGCACGAACAGCAGGCCGGGCTTATCGACGGGCAGCGTTTCGCCCGAATCGGGATCGATGATGCGCACCCCGATGCCGGGCAGTGGATGGCCGATCGTGCCGCGTTTCGCGCCGACTTGCCGGAAATAAGCCGCGCGGAAATCGTAACTATTTACGGCGACGACTGGTGAACACTCCGTGCAGCCGTAGCCTTCGAGTGGTCGGATACCGAAATGGTCTTCGAAGGACTGGGCAATGCGCTCCGGCAGTTTCTCGGCGCCGGCCATCACGATACGCAAGCTGCCGAACGACTCGGGCGGGCAGCGACGGGTGTAAGTGTTCAGGAAGGTCGGCGTCGAGAGAAGCATGGTGACGGCATACTGGCTGACCAGCGCACAGATAGCTTTTGCGTCGAGCGGACTCGGATGGAAGACTACGCCGATGCCAGTCAGCGGCGGCAGGCACAATGTGCCGGTAAAACCAAAGGAGTGAAAGAAGGGAAGAATGCCGAGGATGCGATCACCCTTGTGCAGATGAAAGACCTGTTCGAGTTGCTCGACGTTGGACGCGAGATTGAAGTGCGACAGCACCACGCCCTTCGGCTCACCTGTCGACCCGCTCGAGAAGATGATCGCGGCCGTATCGTCGAGTGTCGGCGCCCGGCGGACTCCCAGGAAGCGCTCGAGCAATCGGGTGGGCAGCAGGCATGCCGCAAGCAGCGCTGCGATCTTCTCGGTGAACCGCGGGCTTTCCGCCAAATCTTCGGCGTAGATGATTTCGCCCGGCGGTTTCATCGGGGCTTTTTCGAGGAGTTGCCGCGAAGTGACCACCGTTTTCAGGTCGCACTGCTTCGCACACGACGCGAGTGACTCTGTGGAGCTTGTGTAATTCAGGTTGATCGGAACCTTGCCGAGCAGCAGCGCCGCCCAGTTCACCAACGCACCGGGGATCGACGGCGGGAGCAGAATTCCAACCATTTTCTGGTCGTGCCAGCGGGAGCGAAGCCGCTGCGCCAGGAAAATCGTTTTCACTAGCGCGCTGCCGAACGTAAGTTCCGGTGTGCGGCCATCGGCCATGGCAAAACGCGTCGGATGGCGCCTTGCGGCATGCACGAACGAACGTGTCAGCGTCTTCATGTAGCGCCGCCGTCGCAAAAACGCATCAACTCCTAGTTGCTGCACCGCTTGCCGCACTTCCGCAGCTGTCGAGGTAGGCGGCATCGGTGCGCCAAACGTGATCCGCACGGGGTAGGGAATGGTGCGTGGCCACTTCCACAGGAAATGGCCGCCGGAGAAACTGAAGATCGAGCCCCAGATCCCGTCGATATTCACGGGAATGATGGGCACATTGATGCCCTTGATGATGCGCTCGAATCCGCGGCGAAACGGCAGCATCTGCCCGATGCGCGTGATTTCACCCTCGGGGAAGATGCAGACCACTTCGCCATCGCGCAGGGCTTCGGAAGCGGCGCGCAGCGAATGGATCAGCTCGCGCGGCGACTGGTCCGAGGCAATCGGGATGATTTTCAGCATCTTTGCGAACGGTTTGATCAGCCAGTGATCGTAAACGCCCTTGAACATCAGGAAGCGGATCGGACGGTCCGTCGCGGCAATCAGCAAAATGGCATCCACCCAGGAGGCGTGATTTGGTGTCAGCAGCGCACCGCACCGCGCCGGAATGTGTTCTTGCCCTTTCAAATCCAGCCGGTACAACGTGTGCGCTGCGATCCACAGCAGCAGCCGCACCAGGGAATCCGGTAGCAGCCAGAGAACGTAAATGAGCGCTGCGACGGAACCGAACGAGGCCCAGAAGAAGATCGCGGCGGGGCCGAGATGCAGGAAATGTTTGGCGAGGAAATAGACGACCGAAGCGCCGAGGATTCCAACGAACGACAAAAGATTCGAAGCCGCCAGAACGCCGCCGCGATGTTGTTGTTCTGGCCGATGCTGCAGCAACGCGCTGATCGGCACGATAAAGAAGCCGCCGAAGAAACCCAGAGCGGTGAGAGTTCCGAGGACTGCTGGAAAGGAAAGGCTTGGGACCGCCAGCAGGAACCCGAAAACCGTCATGCCCATCGCGCCGAGGGGTATCAGTCCGTACTCGATCTTCCCGCCCGAGAGATAACCGGCCGCCAGGCTGCCGAAGCCGATACCGATCGCGATGGAGGCCTGCAGGTAGCCGCCCTGCGTTGCAGCCAGACGCAGGACGTCGCGTCCGTAAAAAACGATGTCGAATTGCAGTAGGGCGCCAAGGAAAAAGAAAAAGGTATTGCCGGCAACGGCGAGCCACAACGCACGGTCTTGCGCGATGCGTTGGCCCTGGGTCCACAAATCGCCCAGCGGGTTGTAGCGGAATCTCTTGGCGGGGTCGGCGGCGGGTATTCGCGAGATACCTAAACTGGCCAACAAACCAAGGAGGGAGCAGACGAGGAAAAATACTCCCGAATATTCCTGTCGACCCACGAACATTTCGGACAGATGCGCGCCAGCCAGCGTTCCGATAATCGCGGCCAGAAATGTCCCGAGCTCGATGACACCGTTGCCCCAGGAGAGTCGCGATTCGGGCAGGATTTCCGGCAGCAAGCCGTACTTGGAAGGGCCGAACAGCGCTCCTTGGGTGCTAGCCAGAAACAGAGCGGCGAGCGACATGGACATGCTGTGCACTGCAAAGCCCGCGATCGCGAACAGCATGACCCCGATTTCGAAGATTTTCGTACCGATGGTGACGGTCCGTTTGCTGAAGCGGTCCGCCAGGTAGCCGCCGGTCATCGAAAACAGGATGAAAGGAAGGGCGAACAGCGCGCCGACCAGCAATACTTTGGTCTCTTCTTCGTCAGGCGTGAGGTTCGTGCCAATGATGAGGTACAGGACCAGGAACTTGAGCGCGTTGTCGTTGAACGCGCCCTGAAACTGCGTGGCGATCAGGCTCCAGAATCCGAGGCGCCAGGAGCGGGGAGCGTCAGACATGCCTGATCGAACCTCCACGGTAAAGGTGAGCGGACAGCAGCGGCGTTCCCAAATCCTCGCAGAGAATCAGCCGATTGAGTAGGGGTTTCTTCGGATTCGGAGTAGAAACGACAACGGCGCGAACGTCCCGGTGAACTTACCGGGTGTCCTTCACCATTAATTCGATGGCGAAATCCGGCCCAAACGGTTGGCAGGATCGAAAGTGCAGAGACGGCAGTGAAGTGGAAGGGAAGAGCAAGGGAACTTTGGCGTGTCCGGCGAGTTTCGGGGCGTAAAAGAGGACGAGTTTGTGTACCAGGCCAAGGCAAAGCGCCGAGCCGTTCAGACGAGGGCCGGCTTCGAGGAGCACGCTGAGGATTTCGCGTTTGCCCAATTCCTTTAAAACCGTGGGCAGATCGAGTAACCCGGAGGTGGCCTTGGCCTGGACCAATTCCGCGCCAGCGTTCTGCAGTGTTCGCGCCCTTGGCGATTTCAGCGATGCCGCCGTGAACAGCAGCAAATCGTCGTCCGCGCTCTGCACAATGCGCGATCTCGGCAAAAGGCGAAGTTTCGCATCGAGCACCACACGCAGCAGCCGGCGGCGTCGTTCGAGTCCACTGCGATCGGTGAGCAACGGGTCATCCGCAAGAATAGTGCCGATGCCGGTCAGCAACGCGTCGGAGGCATGCCGCATGCGCTGCACTTCGGCGCGTGACTCATCACTCGAGACCCACAGGCGCTCTTTGCTGCCCCGCTTTTGCGGGAGCATGAGTTGGCCGTCGAGGGTCAGCGCGGACTTTAACGTAACGAATGGTTTTTTCGTTGTAATCCAGCAAGAGAAGCCTTCAACCAGCTTTTGCGCTTCCGCCTCGAGCACGCCAGTTTCGACCTCGATGCCCGCCGCACGAAGCTCAGCAAATCCTTCGCCACTCGTTTTGGGATTGGGATCCTGCATCGCCGCAATTACACGGGAGATACCTGAGGCGAAAATCGCTTCGGTGCATGGCCCGGTGCGGCCGGTGTGATTGCAGGGCTCGAGGGTCACAAACATGGTGGCGCCACGCGCGTTCGCTCCCGCCTGTTTCAAAGCCACAATTTCGGCGTGGTCGCGCCCGTCGTACTGGTGAAAGCCTTCGCCGAGAATCGCGCCATCTTTCATGATGACGCAACCCACCGTGGGGTTCGGGCTGGCGCGACCGATACCTTTGCGCGCCAGATCAAGCGCATGCTCCATGAAGTGCAAATCGTGATGGTTCACGGTCTCAGTTGAACAGCGAATCCGCGTAGGTTTGCGCATCGAACGGCACGAGGTCGCTGATCTTTTCGCCTGTGCCCACGAAACGAATGGGTAGCCCCAGTTCGCGCGAGATCGCCACAACGATGCCGCCCTTGGCGGTACCGTCAAGCTTGGTCAGTATGATGCCGGTCACGCCCACGCTCGATGTAAACTCGCGTGCCTGAGCCAAACCGTTTTGTCCGGTCGTGGCGTCCAGCACCAGCAGCACGTCGTGCGGCGCGCCGGGAATGACTTTCGCCGCGGTGCGCTTCATTTTCTCTAGCTCGGCCATCAGGTTGGATTTCGTGTGTAGGCGGCCGGCGGTATCAACGATCACGGCATCGGCGTGGCGCGCCTTGGCCGCGGCCATCGCGTCGTAAACCACCGCCGCGGGATCTGCGCCGGGCTTTTGCTTCACCACTTCGAGGCCGTTGCGCTGGGCCCAGATTTCGAGTTGTTCGATGGCGGCGGCGCGAAAAGTATCGGCTGCGCACAGCACCACGCTGCGCCCATCGTGGCGCAGACGATTGGCAAGCTTGCCGATGCTGGTGGTTTTTCCCGCGCCGTTCACGCCAACGATAAAAATCACACGCGGACCGCTCCCATTCGCCGCACCGGCCAGATTCGGCGTATTGCCCCAAACATTCAGCGCCCGGAAGACATGGGCCTTGATCTCGCGTTTGAGTTGATCGCCATCGGAAAGCGACTTGCGCTCCAGTTGCTCTTTCACGGAATCCAGGATTTCGCGGGTCGTTTTCACGCCGAGGTCGGCGGAAAGCAGTGCCGTTTCTACTTCTTTCAGGACCGAAGGGTCGATTTGACGGCCGCCCTGGGTGATGTTGTCGAGGGTATCGGCTAAGGCGTTTTTGGTTTTGCTGACAGAGTCCTTCAACTTCTCCATCAACGTCGGTTCGGGTTTGCCAAAAAGCGTAATCATGACAATGCGCAGTTGCCTGCAACCCAAAATTGTAACAGATGGGGATGGCGGTTCGCCGCGAAGCGCGGTACGGACTAGCGTTGGCTGTGCGAGCCCTATGTCGAAGGAGAATGAATGCGCATAGGGCCGGGTTGAACAGAATGTATACGGTCGGCGTGCTCCCGGAGATTGCCGGAACTACCGCTCGCACACTGAAGTCAAAGATGTACTGGCAGCTTGCTGCGCCAATACCACGCACGAGTGGCAACCCCCGGAAGCGGACGAACGGCGTGGAATCTCAAGAGCCCACCGGCAAAACAGCATCAACACCAAAAGCGTAATGTATCCACGGTCGAGAAGAGCAAAGCCTCAAAAGCGACCTGCCGTCCACGGCCCATTAGGTCTTTTTCCCTATCGTGAAGCACATAAACGGAGAGGGCATTCCCTGGGCGGCCGCTGCGAACCTCCCCGGAAAAAAACACCGTTGAGCCGCGGAACGCAGGAGTGCGAGTTGACCGGATGAAGAGAAAATCAAACGTGAACTTCGATGGCGGAGAGGCGGATCCTGCCGGACTTTACGGCGGATTCGAGTGCATTTACCACGGCTTGATCGAACTTTGAACCCGTGAGCGCCTTGATGCGGCCCAAAGCATACTCCAAATCCATCGCGGACTGATACGGCCGGTTGGTGGTCATGGCATCGAGGGTATCGGCAACGGCGATAATGCGCGCCATCAATGGAATCTGCGGCCCGGACAAACCATAGGGGTACCCGCGCCCATCCATGTGCTCGTGGTGCAACTCGATGCCGGGAAGCATGTCCTTGAGCTGCGAAACCGGACGCATGATGTTTGCGCCCTTGGTTGTGTGCGTCTTCATGATGTCGAACTCGTCCGGCGTCAACGAACCGGGCTTCTTGAGCACGCGATCGTCCACACCGATCTTGCCGACGTCATGCAGCAGTGCTGAAATTTTTAACTTGTCCAATTCTTCTGCGGACATCTTCATCTCTTGCGCGATCACCGTTGAGTATTTCGCCACGCGCCCGGAGTGACCGCGCGTGTACGGATCCTTTTCGTCGATGGCGGCCGCGAGCATGCGAATCGAGCCAACGAACAGCTCGCGGTTTTCTTCCGCGGCCTGCTTCAGCTTCTCGATGTACTCTTCGATGTCGCTGGCCATCAGGTTGAAGTTCTCAGCTAGTTCGCTGATTTCGGCGGCACCACGCACCGGCGTGCGCTGGTGGAATTCGCCGCGGCTGATCGCGCGCGTGGACGCGGCCAGGATGCGGATGGGCCCGCTGATGCCCACCGCAAAAAAGTACCCAACCAGCATGGCCATCAGCACGACTACGCTGACGAACGCGAGCGCCTGGCGGTTGAGTTCCGTAACACCGGCATCGGCGCGCGCTTCATTAACGCTGCGCTGCGCGATCACCGCCCAGTTCACCTCGGGGAAAGTGCTGTAGGTGCCGACCATCTCGACATCACGCTTGTTTTCTTTTTCAGACCAATGGACCGTTTCCGTATTGCGCAATTCGCGTGGCAATGCTTTTACGTGTGCCACCAGGTGCGACTTGTCACTCAGGTCTTCCCCGGGCACAAAGTGTTTGGTGTCCGGATGAGCCACAATATGGCCAAAATGATCGACGATGAAGACGCTGCGACCACGCACGCTGGCGTCCTGCAAGCGGTGCAGGATAGGATCGAGCGAAACGACCGCTGCCAGCATGCCAGAGAAATTGTCTTGAGCGTCCTTGAGCGGAACGGCGATGACGAAGGCCGGCCGGTTATCCGGCGCCAGCGCTAAAGGATCGCTGCGGAATTTCACCGTTTGCATGGTGCTGACAAACGCGCGTTGCAGGGCCTTGGCCACAAAGGGGTCCTGTTCGGCGCGGAAGTTTGCCCATGATGCGCTGGTGCCTTTGCCGTCCTTGCCCACCGCGGCCAGGTAGACGAACGAATTGCGATTCGAATCGACAAAATTTTCGAGCAGCAGTTTGACTTTGGGTTCGACCGCCGGGTCGGTGATGTTTTCGATCAAGCCAGTCAGCGTCAAAATCTGCCGCTGGCTGATGAGCTGCTGGGTGACATTGGATTCGAAGAATTGGACTTCTTGCGCCAGCGAACGAGTCAATTCGGTTTGCTGTACGCGTTCGGTATCGACCAGTTTTTCCTGGCTAAGTTCCAGCACCTGCCGGTGATACAAACCAATCGGGAAGGCGCTCACGAGCAGGAGCGCACCGAGCACAAGCCACAGAATGCGCACCCGGCCGGTTCGGAGGCGCGTCAAGAGCGATGGAAGTGAGACCGCCATCTACACCGTTAGTTTAGGGGAGAGGGGCGAGTTGCCGGGCTGGCCGAGAGGACAGGGGACGCGCAAGTGCAACTGGGACCAAAGTACCAGGGCAGGCTGTCTTTTTGCTCTATCGGTTACCGGCGGCGGAGGAGAAGCAAAGACGCAACGACGTAACGACGTAACGAAATGAGGGTTGAGCCAACGAAAACGTTGCGCATGCGCGTCACTCTCGGCGCAAGGGCCTTTCCATAATCGCGCGAATCGCATCTCGCGGGGAATTGCCTAGACGCAGAATGCTGTAGACCTGTTCGGTAATCGGCAACTCGATGCGACGCTCCCGCGCCAAGGCCCTCAGCGCCTCCGTGGTGCCGATACCTTCGGCGACCATGTTCATTTCGGCGAGAATATCGGCGAGCGTGCGCCCGCGGCCGAGCTCGAAGCCAACGTGGCGGTTGCGGCTTAATTGGCCATGGCAGGTGAGAACCAGATCCCCCAATCCCGCAAGCCCGCTCAAAGTCTCCCACCTTCCTCCGGCTGCTACGGTGAGCCGCGTCATTTCCGCAAGCCCCCGCGTGATGAGTGCCGCCAACGCATTCGCGCCCAACCCGAGACCCTGGCACGCCCCGGCCGCAATGGCTATTACATTTTTCATGGCCCCGGCCAGTTCCACGCCGAGCACGTCGTCGTTTGAATAGAGGCGGAAGTTCGGACCGGCGAATTCCTCCTGCAAAAACGCGGCCAGAGCGCGGTCTTTGGAAGCTACCACCACAGCGGTGGGATCTCCTTTCGCCGCTTCTAGTGCGAAAGAAGGCCCGGAAAGCACCGCGACCCGCGGTACAAACCGCAACGAGAAGACTTGGTCAATCACTTCGGTCATGCGCAATCGCGTGGCCGGCTCGAGACCCTTTGTGGCGCTGACAATCGCGGCGCCCACCGGAATGTGTGGCAGCGCCTGGGCGAAAACTTCGCGCGCGAAGGCCGATGGCACGGCTCCAATCACAATTTGCGTATCGTGGAGAACGTCGTGAATGTCCGTCGATGCCTGAATGCATTCCGGGAGCGAAACGCCCGGCAGGTAAACGGGGTTCTGCCGAGTGTCGCAAATGCCTTTCACGATGCCAATTTCCCGCACCCACATGCGGATCTCGTGCTTCCGGCGACTGTGCGCCAACACCACGGCAAGGCCGGTACCCCAGCTTCCCCCGCCGAGAATGGCGATTTTGCTCATGCGTCCTCGCCTTCCG
>Ga0306922_10003486_pt1 | contig 14707 bp, 11 predicted proteins | sample sta12Cox44000082_FD_203758 | JGI IMG/M metagenome (GOLD analysis project Ga0306922, IMG submission 203758) | Lab enrichment of tropical soil microbial communities from Luquillo Experimental Forest, Puerto Rico - statoxic.12C.oxic.44.000.082 (v2)... | ecosystem: Environmental > Terrestrial >... | reverse complement strand
CCGTTTCGGAACGCACCGAGATAGTTTGGGGCTGATATCCCTTGTGTGCGATCGTCGCCGAAAGTTCCGCCACATCGAGCGTGAGCTCGCACGGCGTGCGACAGCTCTGCCCTGAAACCTTGACCTCTGCGCCCGTTGGTACGGATTCGAAGCGCAGTGCCGCTTTCGGCGGCGATGACTTGAGAAAGTCCGGGATGGATGCAGAGCACGCGGCGACGCTCAAACCACATGCCACAACAGCAATGACTTTGCTCATCACAAAACCCCATCGGCATATACGTGGCCAGCTCGCGGGAACTGGCGCCCCACCTCCCAGCGTGGCCGCTACGGTTAAAGTCTTGGTTGGAAGTGTGGCAGCTCAATGGTGCGGAGCAATCGCGGATTTTGGGCTTTAAGGCATTGAAAATAATGAATAACATTGCCCACCGCCGCTCATCCTCGAGAGACGCAGGCCGTCGCCACCGCGGTACCAAACGCCTCCGGCACACAAGCAAAGGCGTGCTCACCCAATGGTCGCCAGCTTCCCCGCCTGCTGCGCGGCCACCGCAAGCGGCCCCGAGCGTGCAGGGTTCGCGAGCGCACGGCGAATGAGCCGCATTCACGCACCTCTATGGGCAGCCACCCTCGACCTTGCGCCGACGCCAAGCAAACCGCAGCCGGGTAGCTGGCGAACGACGCCATGGGGATGCCCGCACGAACGACCAAGAAGCGAAACGTTCGGCTGCCGCCGAAGCATCGATGCTCGCCAGGTGCTTGTGATGGACCAGCAACAGACTGGAGCAAAGGCTGAGCCGCTGGAACGCCCGCCCGTCGTTCGAGGAATCCCCAATCTATGTTATGGCCGATGGAGGCGACATGGCCGCCGCCGTGGCGCTGCAGCATGACGAGCGCCCCGTAACTCCCGGGCCTGCGGATCAGGAGACAAAGCCAATGCCGAGGCGCAGCAGGACATACGGGACCGTCAGCGCCGACAGACAGAAAGCGATGAGCGGCTTGGAGTTCGTCCAGGGACTCGTCGACGGGACGCTGCCTCTCAATACCATCGCCGAAATCCTGGCCTACGACGTGACCGAGGTGGAGCGTGGCCGAGTCGCAATCACATGCGAACCGAATGGCTCCCATCTCAATCCGGCCGGCACCGTGCACGGCGGTCTGTCAGCCACGCTGCTCGATAGCTGCATGGGCCTTGCCATCCGGTCTATGCAGGAAAAGGGCGTCAGTTCGACGACGCTCGAGTTCAAGATCTCGCTCGTGCGCCCAATCACCCCGGAAACCGGCTTGATCAAAGCAGAGGGTGTTGTGCTGAACTGCGGCCGCCGCATCGGGACGGCCGAAGGGCGCATTACCGATCAGCAGGGCAGGTTGCTGGCTCACGGAACGACGACCTGCTTGGTCTTTGAGAGTTGAGCGCCCGCCGATTGACTGCCGCTGATCGGCGATGAAGTCCGATTCCGGCGAGCGCGGCACCACGTTCCGCGCTACCTGAGGCCGCATGTCGTCAGCAGCTTAGGCGCACGACTCGATCACCGATCCGAACCTCATTCCCACGTTCCCTGCCGGGCGAGGGAACACACTGTAGGGGAGGGGACACGCTCTTGTGATTTGTGATGAATATTGACATTCGTCAGTCGTCATGCAATTTACACCGCATGCGACGGAGGTGCCGAATGTCTTATGGGACCATTTTCGCACGATTTTCCAAGCTGTTGCCATTAATTGGAGTCCTGGCGCTCATGGGCTGCAACCAGATGGCCGCCCAACCTGCGGCAGCGCCACGGCCGGTGCTCGTCACCAGCGTCCATTACGAAGCCCAAGTTCCAGATCGCGACTTTGTCGGGACGGTTCGACCCCGAATCGAGAGCGATCTCGGCTTTCGAGTGGCCGGCAAGGTCTCAAAGCGGCTGGTCGAGGTCGGCGCGCGGGTCGACATCGGAGAGCCGCTGGCGACGCTCGATGAAATCGACCTGCGGCTACAGGCGGAACAAGCCGAGGCCGAATATCGAGCCGCAACCGGCGTGCTCGCGCAAGCAGCCGCAGCAGAAGCGCGCGCCACAGAGCTCAAGCAGCGGGGTTGGTCGACGCAGGCGCAACTTGATCAGGCCAAAGCCACGGCCGACGAGGCTCGGGCGCGGTTCAGTCGCGCCGAGCGATCGGTCGACTTGACCAAGAACTCGCTGTCTTACGCGACGCTCGTTGCGGATGCGCCGGGCGTGGTCACGGCGACGCTGATTGAGCCGGGCCAAGTTGTGACTGCCGGTCAGACTGCCGTCCGGGTGGCGCGGCTCGGTGAAAAAGAGGCCGTGGTCGCTATTCCGGAAACCTTGCTCGCTCGGGCGAAGTCCGGAGGGGCGAGTGCCTCGATCTGGTCGCAGCCGGACAAACACTACATCGCCAAACTTCGCGAGCTTGCGCCCGCGGCAGATCCGATGACGCGCACCTATCTCGCCAAATTCTCGATGCCCGACGCCGGCGACGATATCCAGCTCGGCATGACCGCCACGTTGACGCTATCCGAGCCCGCCGGGGAGCGCGTGGCGCGCCTGCCTCTCTCGGCGCTGTTCAACCAGGGGCAAGGGCCGTCTCTTTACGTGGTGGACGCCAAGACCGGTGCTATCGCCCTCAAGCATGTCGCCGTGCAGCGCTACGAAAGCGATGACGTCGTGATCTCCGACGGCGTGGAGGAAGGAGCGAATGTCGTTGCCGTCGGCGTGCAGAAGCTTAGCCCCGCGCAGAAGGTCAAGGTCGTCTCTTCGCTGTCGTTCTGATTTGGACCCAGGAGGCAGGACCATGCGGCGTTTCAACCTATCGGCTTGGGCGGTCGATCACTCGGCCCTGATGGTGTTCCTGATCGCGATGTTGGGTGTAGCCGGCCTGCTTTCCTATCGAAGCCTGGGACGCGCTGAGGATCCGTCGTTCACGATCAAGGTGGTGATCGTCAGCGCGATGTGGCCGGGGGCGACCGCTGCCGACATGCAGGACCAGGTCGCAGACCCGATCGAGAAGAAGCTTCAAGAGCTGCCATATTTCGACAAGGTGACGACCTACACCAAGCCGTCGTTCACCGCGATGCAGGTCGCGTTCAAGGACAACACGCCTGCCCGCGACGTGCCGGAACTGTTCTATCAGCTTCGCAAGAAGATCGGCGACGTCAAAAACGAGCTGCCGGCCGGATTGATTGGTCCTACCGTCAATGACGAGTACGGCGACGTTGATTCAATTCTGTACATGCTGACGGCGGACGGCGCCGGCTACGCACAGATGAAAAAAGTCGCCGAGGCGCTTCGTCAGCGCCTGCTCAAGGTCAAGGATGTCACAAAAGTCAACCTGTACGGCACTCAGGACGAGAAGATCTTTCTTGAGTTCTCGCACAGCAAGCTCGCTACGCTGGGCATCACGCCGGACCAGATGTTTCAGTCACTGGCGAAGCAGAACGCGGTGGTTTCGGCCGGTGTCGTAGAGACCGGCGCCCAGCGCGTGCCGCTCCGGGTGACCGGCGCGCTCGACGGCGTCAAGGCCGTCGCAGAAACGCCGGTCGAGGCCAATGGCCGCGTGTTCCGTCTGGGCGACATTGCCACGGTCACGCACGGCTATGTCGATCCTCCGGACTTTGCAGTCCGCCAGAAAGGCAAACCGGCGATTGGCATTGGCGTTGTCATGGCCAAGGGCGCCAATATTCTTGAGCTTGGCCCGCGTGTCGCAAACGCCACAGCGCAATTCATCGCCGCGGTGCCGGAGGGCTTCGATCTCGAGCAGATTGCGGATCAGCCGGTTGTCGCCGAGCGCGCGGTAGGCGAATTCGTCCATTCCTTCATCGAAGCGCTGGCAATCGTGCTGCTCGTCAGCTTCCTCGCGCTCGGCTGGCGCACCGGTATCGTCGTTGCGCTGTCAGTGCCTCTGGTCCTGGGCATCGTATTCATCGTCATGAATGCCATGGGACTCGACCTGCACCGGATCACGCTCGGCGCGCTCATCATCGCGCTCGGCCTCCTGGTCGACGACGCCATCATTGCCGTCGAAATGATGGTGGTGAAGATGGAGCAGGGGTGGAGCCGGATCCGGGCCGCCTCGTTTGCGTGGGAGTCCACGGCATTTCCGATGCTGACCGGGACGCTGGTAACGGCAGCGGGCTTTCTCCCCATTGGCTTCGCCAATTCCGCGGTCGGCGAATACGCAGGCGGCATCTTCTGGGTGGTGGCGATTTCGCTCCTGGCGTCATGGCTGGTGGCAGTGATGTTCACGCCGTACATCGGCGTCAAGCTGCTGCCGAGCTTCAAGGTGGTCGGCGGCCGAAGCGATCCGCATGCAATCTATGAAACGCGCATTTATCGCGTTCTTCGCCGCGTGATCGAATGGTGCGTCAACCGGCGCATTTCCGTCGTGCTCGCGACCGTTGCCGTCTTTGCGCTGTCGGTTGTGGCATTCGGCCGGGTGCAACAGCAGTTCTTTCCGCTGTCGGAGCGGCCGGAGCTGTTTTTCCAGCTTCGTCTTCCGGAAGGCACGGCCTTTGGCACCACGCTCGCATCCGTCAAGAAAGCCGAGACCCTGCTGAAGGGCGATCCGCATGTGTCAACCTATACGGCCTATGTCGGGCAGGGTTCACCGCGGTTCTGGTTGGGGCTCAATCCGCAGCTCCCTAACGAGTCCTTTGCCGAAATCGTCATCGTCTCGAAAGACGTTGAGGCACGGGAGCGAATCAAAGCACGGCTTGAAAAGGCAGTTGCCGGCGGAGCGCTGTCGGAGGCGCGCGTGCGCGTCGATCGTTTCAACTTTGGGCCGCCGATCGGCTTCCCGGTGCAGTTCCGGGTCACCGGCCCCGACACGCAGAAGGTGCGGGAGATCGCCTACAAAGTGCGCGACGCGATGGGCACCGACTCCAGGGTGGTTGACCCGCATCTCGATTGGAACGAGCAGGCGCCGTATCTTAGGCTCGTTGTCGATCAGGATCGGGTGCGGGCGCTCGGAATGACGCCTCAGGATATCGCCCAGTCACTGAGCATGCTGATTTCCGGTCTGCCGATCACCACGGTTCGCGACGGAATTGAGAAAGTCGAGGTGGTGGCCCGCGCGGTGTCGTCGGAGCGGCTTGACTTGGCTCACATCGGAGATCTTGCGCTCTATTCCCGCAACGGTGTGGCGGTGCCGCTCTCGCAGATTGCCCACGTCGAATACGCGCATGAGGAGCCGATCCTCTGGCGGATCAACCGCGATATGGCGATTACCGTGCGCTCCGATGTCATCGACGATGTGCAGCCGCCGGATGTCACCAACGCCATCTGGCCGAAGCTGCAGTCGATCCGCGACAGCCTCGAGCCGGCCTACCGGATCGAGATCGGCGGCGCCATCGAGGAATCGCAGAAAGGCAATGCGTCGATATTTGCCCTCTTTCCCGTGATGATCTTTGTCATGATCACCCTGTTGATGATCCAGCTTCAGAGCATTTCACGACTTGTCCTGGTTTTTCTCACAGCGCCGCTTGGCATCATCGGTGCGTCACTCGGCCTTAACGTCGCCGACCGGCCCTTTGGGTTCGTCGCGCTGCTCGGGCTGATCGCGCTGGCCGGCATGATCATGCGCAACGCGGTCATCCTGGTCGATCAGATCGAGTCGGACGTGAACGACGGGCTTAGTCGGCGCGAGGCTATCGTGGAGGCAACCGTGCGACGGGCTCGGCCGGTAGTCCTTACGGCCCTGGCCGCAATTCTCGCCATGATTCCGTTGTCGCGCTCCGCGTTCTGGGGTCCGATGGCCACGACTATCATGGGTGGGCTGTTCGTGGCGACGTTCCTGACGCTGCTGTTCCTGCCAAGCCTCTACGCTCTATGGTATCGTAAGCGCCTGGACGAGCAGGGGAGCGATGCGAGCAGCCGGTCGGTAGCCCCACAGTACTCGCGGCCATCGCCCGGCTCGCGGCCATCGCCCGCCGTTTCTCTCCCGGTCGCGGCGGAATGAAGGAATATTGAAGAAAAATCGATGAGCGACGTGACGGATCACACAGAAACAGGCGTGCGAGAGCGCGTTCTGGTGACTGCCGAGCGCCTGTTTCGCGAGATCGGCTACCAGAAGACGACGGTGGCGGATATCGCGAGGGTGCTGCGCATGAGCCCAGCCAATGTCTATCGTTTCTTCGACTCCAAGAAGTCAATCAATATCGGCGTTGCACAGCGGCTCATGGGGCAGGTGGAGGCGCAGTCAGAAGCGATCGCCAACAGGTCGGGCAGCCCCGCCAAACGGCTTCGTGAGCTCCTGACGAGCATCCATCGGATGAACGCAGAGCGCTATGTCGGCGATTCGAAAATGCATGAGATGGTGGCCGTCGCAATGGAAGAAAACTGGGATGGTTGCCGCGCACACATCGACCGCATCACGGGCGCCATCGCGAAGGTGATTGCTGACGGCATCGATACCGGCGAGTTTCAAGTCTCCGATGCGTATCTTGCCGCGGTTTGCACTTGCACGGCGATGATTCGTTTTTTCCATCCGCAATTGATCGCAGAATCCGCGGACAAGCCGAGCCCTACGCTCGATCAGATGATCGACTTCGTTATCGCTGCGCTCCAAACGCGAGCAGGGTTATCGCGCTCGATCTGACTCCGGGCCACGGAGACAACTATGATCGCGGCATGAACGAAAATCTCCTCACCGAACTGTCAACATGGCTGACCCAAGCCGGCCTGGCCGGCACTTCTGAAACTGACATCGTTTCCGTGTTCTGCGATCGTTGCGTCGCAGCCGGGATTCCGCTCGCTCGCGCCCACGTGTTTATCGACACGCTCCATCCGGTCCATGAGGGCCGCCTGTTCCGCTGGGGCTATAGTCCGAACGAAACCTCTGTGCACGAATATGGCCGCACCAGCCTGGAGCTCGATGCGTTCGGTCCGGTATCCCTGGATGTACAGGCAACCGATGTCTGGCGGCGCAGCCCATTCTACAACATGCTGCAAACCGGTGAGTCCCTGCTGCGCCGCCGTCTCAATGACGACACTAAAGACGACTTCTCGATGCTCCCTGACTGGCTCGCAGCCGGTATGACCGACTACGTCGCGATCATCACCCGCTTTGCCGCCGAAGGCGTTATCGGTGAGATGGATGCCGTGTATTCATCATGGGGGACAAGGGCGTCCGAGGGATTCAACGACCGCCAGATCGCCGCTCTTAAGCATATCGTGCTGTACCTCGCGCTTGCCATCAAGTCAGTATCACTCGCACGCATGACCCGAACGCTGATGCAAACCTATCTTGGCCGCGACGCCGGCCAGCGAGTGCTGGGCGGACGAATCGTGCGCGGCGTTACGGAGCGAATCGACGCCGTCGTCTGGTTCAGCGATTTGAGAGGCTTCACGGGTATTACCGATACAGCGCCGGAACAGGTAATTCCATTGCTGAACGACTATTCCGATGTGATCGTCTCAGCGATCCATGATCATGGTGGTGATGTGCTCAAGCTGATCGGCGACGGCACCCTTGCCATCTTCACCGCCGCAAACCGCATGCACGCATGCAACGCGGCATTATCCGCCGCGATCGCTGCACGCCAGGGTGTTGCCGAATTGAAAAAACGCCGCATGGCGCAAGACAGGCCGGTTACCGACATGTACCTCGGTTTGCATGTGGGCAAGGTCTTCTACGGCAATGTCGGAAGCCGGGAACGGCTGGACTTTACCGTCCTTGGACCGGCCGTGAACGAAGCAAGCCGCATTGCGGCCATGTGCCGTTCGGTCGATCAGCCCGTTCTGATGTCAGCGGCGTTTGCCGATGTCGGGGACATCAAGCGCAAGCTGGTTTCGGTGGGACGATACGCTCTGCGCGGCATTTCGCACCCCCAGGAACTTTTCACGTTCGATCCTGAAGCCTGAGCGAGCCAGCAGAGCAGGGGCGACCCGATGCGAACCGATCCCGGCCTTCCGCTTCAAAGGCACTCGTCGGTGCCGCCGCCCGCGCTCACCGGCAGGGTCCTGAAGATGCGACGAAGCAACATTTTGTGATGATCGTCACACCGATTGGTCCTTGCTCTGCCCCTTCCAGATACCCAATTGCCAGGAATGAGATCAGCCCCGTCTGCGTTGCAGGTTCTGGCGCTTGGCCTCGTTCTCGTTTTTTGCGCTTCGGGGGCCGAGCAGGCCTCGGCGCGCTCCCAGAAGCATCGCGTCGATTCCCTGACCGTGCCGAGCATCCCGGTGGATGCGACGGGAACTCCTGTCATCACGCAGGGTCTGGAGCAGCCGAAAAGGGCCGTTGAGGACCGGCATCGCGGGCGTAATGAGGCAAAAGAGGCAAAACGCCCCGTTCATATCCCGCGCGGCAGCGCGAGCCTCGTTCCGGCAGGCTCTTCGAGCCTTCCGCGAACGCCTTCGCTGGGCCCGCCGCTGGCTGTCACCCCTTACAACCCACCCGCCATCAACAGCCCCAGCGACCGCGTCATCCAATCCAACCAGTCATTTCCACTCAACGGGGGCTTGGGCAACAATCCCAGCACCCGCGACGCCTACATACGCTACAACCTCAGCCGCTGACCGCGGCCGCTCCACGCTAACCCGCCGCAACCCTGCGGAGGCTGCCGAACGAGCAAGGGCGAGTCGAGACGGTCTTCGTTCAGCATCGCGACGCTTATGCAACAAGCGCACTGCGGGCATTTCTCGACATGGCCCGTCCCGCCCTTACCCGGATGCAAGCGGCCGAATAGCTGGCCCTGCCATCGCTGCCAGTGATGGGTCTCATCTTGCCAAAGCGTTATGATGACGGACGCGGGCTTGCTAGCCTCGTCCGGCATCGACGCGGGCCGGGACGAGGTCATGACAAGCAGCGAATCGCTGAAAGTTGCGGTCAGCGGGTTGCTCGCCATGGCAGCCGCGCTCGGCATCGGGCGCTTCGTCTACACGCCGATCCTTCCTTTCATGCTCGATGCGCTGCGCTGGAGCAAGGTCGACGCGGGGCTCGTCGCATCGGCAAATTTCCTCGGCTATCTGGCTGGTGCCTTGATAGCCGGTCACTCGATCATCTCGTCGGCGCCGCGGACGTGGTTGCTCATCGCGCTGGTGGCGAGCGCGGCGACAACCGCGGGCATGGGTCTCGTGTCAGACACCACAGCGATGCTGGCCATGCGCTGCATTGGCGGAGCAGCGAGCGCCATAGTCATCGTTTGTGCCTCCACCCTTGTGCTCGACCGCCTCTCGGCAGCCGGCCGTGGCAACCTGGCATCCATCCATTTCGCGGGCGTAGGGGCTGGCATCTTCGTGTCTTCGGCCGTGGTTGCGGCTTTAGTGACGTACGGAGCCGGATGGCCGTCGCTTTGGATCGCGTCGGGATCGCTGGCGGCACTCATGGCATTGCTTGCGGCCGTTCTTATTGAACCAGCTGCCGATGAACCATTGGGCTGCTCTGCCATCGAAGCCAGCGCGGGGAAGCCGACCCCCATCATGATGATCGCGGCCTACGGCCTGTTCGGCTTCGGCTATGTCATTACGGCGACTTTTCTCGTGACGATCGTACGGCAATCCCCCGAGATTCGCTCTCTCGAACCTTGGATATGGATGCTGTTCGGTCTCGCCGCCGTGCCGTCGGTTCCGCTTTGGCAACGCCTGGGGCAGTGGATCGGGCTCATGCGGGCCTATGCCATTGCGTGCGTGGTTGAGGCGATCGGGGTCGTAGCGAGCATCGACTGGATGACAATTTCCGGCGTCTGCGTCTCAGCCGTCCTGCTCGGCGGCACCTTCATGGGATTGACGGCGCTCGGACTGATGAGCGCACGCGCACTCGCCGGCGACCGGCCGCAGCAGGTGATCGGCTTGATGACGGCGAGTTTCGGCGCAGGCCAGATGATCGGACCGTCCGTCGCCGGGTTTTTGGCGGAGAGCACCGGCAGCCTGCGCTTGCCGTCCCGACTCGCGGCGGCGGCGCTCGTTCTCGGTGCCGGGCTTGCCCTTTTGTCCTCTATCACGGCAAAGATCGTCTCGAACGGCAGCTCTGCGAGCCAGAGCATGTCCCGCAAAAGCGGAAACCGGTTTGGCGAAAAAAGGGCATGCTCAAACAAAAAATAGAGCTGGGCGATGAGTTGAAGAAAAGTCATCCTGCTCTAATGTTGTAAGGGCTCAAATAATGACCGCCTATAGATTGCACTACTTTCCGGAGTCCGGGAACAGCTACAAGCTCGCGCTCATGCTCACCCTCTGCGGGCAGAAATTCGAACCGGTCTGGACCGATTTCGGTGGAGGCGTCACTCGGACTGCCGAATGGCGCAAAGCCGTGAACGAGATGGGTGAAATTCCAGTGCTGGAAGAGGACGGTGAGCGATTGACGCAAACCGCGCCGATCCTTCTTCGACTATCCAAGCGCTACGACAAGTTCGGCGGAAGGAGCAGCAGTGAGCGGTTCGAGATTCTGCGTTGGCTGTTCTGGGACAACCACAAGCTCACTGGATACATGGCGACATATCGATACCATCGCGCCTTCACACTCGCCCCGGATCAAGCAATGCTGCGTCATTTTCGAAGACGGCTTGACGATTTCCTGGGAATTCTGGAGCAGCATGTACGCGATCGCGCTTTTGTCGTCGGCGACAGGGCGACGATCGCGGACCTTTCGATGAGCGCTTATCTCTCATACCCAAAGGAGGAAGCCGGTTACGATTTTGCGGTGAGCCATCCAGCCATTCATGCGTGGCTCGGCAGCGTGGCGGCGACTCCGGGATGGCGCCCACCTTATGATCTGCTGCCAGGGCAGCGCTTGAAACTTTGCGTTTGAGCGAAGTGGGGCAGCATGCCGCAAGAAACGACGCACATTGGATTAGCTCATTAGAGCGAATTTCGATGGAGTCGAATCAGTTACGCGATCGCGCGGCTTGCTTTACCTCTCCCCGGAGGGGAGAGGTCGGATCGCGCTTGCGCGATCCGGGTGAGGGGGCGGCTCGATGACGGTTTGTGACCCCCTCACGCGGAATGTGCGCGCGTGGCGCGCACATTCCGACCTCTCCCCTGCGGGGAGAGGTAAACCGCGACTGCCTCAACGTCAGCGAAACACGCTATAGATCACGGGAGCCGGGCCGTACATTCGAATCCCTTCATGGTGTTGGAGATCTCTTCACTGCGCTCAGGCGTCAGGGGCGCATCCCCGACGAGCTTGTCCTGCAAGTGGCGACATTCCTGCGCTCGCTTGACCTGTTTCTCGAATTGAGAGTCCTGGCTCATTGAGCTCTCACAGCCCGCCAGGTTCGCCATGGCGGCAAGCAAGACACAGAAAATCCCCAGCTCTCGCGCATTCATTCGCAGTTGCCTGCCCAGCATTGACTTCACTGCCGCGGAGCCTCCGGCCGAAAGATTAACTATTTCTTTAACGTCGAGACCATTTGTCGATTGCCGCCACGTCTTTCGGCGGCGCGCATCAACATGGCTGGCGGGGGTGACGACCCCAATTAAACGCGGCCATGACCCAGTAGTGTATGCGCCAGCCCCACTGTGCCCCGAACGTCCGAACACGCGCAGCAGTCAGCTCTGTGCGACGACCGGCGGGTGATTGCGCCAGACGAACCAGGCGAGCAGCGCGACGGGAATGCCGATCAGCGAAGTACCAATGAAGAAATTCTCGAAGCCTGTACGCTCGATAATGAAGCCGGAGGCGCCCGCAAGAAGGCTTCCCGGCAGTGCGCAGAGCGAAGTCATCAGCGCATATTGGCTGGCGGCGAGCTCCGTCGAAGCAAGCGAGGACATGTAGGTGATGAGCACGACCTGCGCAAAGGCGTAGGCGAAGCCTTCGATACTGACAGCGAAGGCAAAGCGCAGGAAGTCGCTCTGGCCGCTCCCGGCGAGCCAGGCGAGGCTCAGATGCGAGGCCGACCCGGCGACCGTGCCAAAGAGCAAGCTCGGTATCAGCCCGATCTTGCGCACGATATAGCCCGCCAGAAACGTACCGCCGAGCGCAATCCAGAAGCCGAATATTTTTGTCACTGTCGCAATGTCCGTGTCGGAAACGTGGAGGCTCTTGAACAGGGGCATGGACATTGCACTCGACATGTAGCCGGGCATGCGGAAGCCTGCGATGAGCAGCAGCACGGGGACCGCCCACGGCCCGAGCCGGCCCACAAGCTCCTTAATCGGCGCGACGATGGTTACCATGAAGCCGGGATGGTCGCGATGCGCGAGAAGATCGGATTCGGGCTCGGGCGCGAGAAAGGCGGATAGCGCGCCGATGGTCATCAACGCGGCCATGCACATATAGGCCGTGCGCCAGCCGTAGCGGTCGGCGGCGATGAGCGTGCCGGCGCCTGCAACGAGCGTGCCTACGCGATAGCCCGCCTCCGAAAAGGCAGTCATGAGCGATTGCTTGCCGGGCGGCGCCGCCGTGATGCGCCAGCCGTCGATGGTCACGTCCTGCGTAGCGCCAGCGAAGCCGAGAACCAGCGAAAAGATGACGGTCCACGCGATCCAGTGCGCGGGGTCGCCAAAAGCGACGCCGGCCAACGCCATCATGACTGCGATCTGCGAAACGATGATCCAGCCACGCCGGCGCCCGACGAAAAAGGCAAACAGCGGGGGATCATATTTGTCGAGAAAGGGCGACCAGACGAATTTGAACTTGTAGGCGATGGTGAGCTCGCTGAGGAGACCGATCGTCTCGATCGGCACCCCCGCCTCCGACAGCCAGGCCGACTGCGTAGAATAGACGAGCAGGAAGGGGAGTCCTGAGGAAAAACCCAGCCCGGCCATCGCGGCGTAGCGTCGGTCCTGCGCAAGATGACCGAGCCACGTCTTCGTGGAATCTTCGTGCATGGGCGTTTGCTTCGCTGCGCCTAGCCAGACTGGCAGCATGGCGGACTGGCGAGCATCAAGTCAGCGCACCCGGCCATCGTGCTGCGCGCGCGCCATCAGCGGCCACGCTGCTACGCCGCCGAACGCCGCGATCAATTCGCGGCCGATTCATTCGATGACCTCGTCGGCGAGCGCAAGCAGCGTCGGCGGCACCTCGAGGCCTAACGCCTGCGCAGTGATCAAATTGATGACAAGCTCGAACTTCGTCGGCTGCTCGACTGGTATATCACCGGGCTTGGTCCCGCGCAGAATTTTATCCACGTAATCTGCCGCGCGTTGAAACCGTTCAGTGTAACTCGGTCCATAGGACATGAAACCCCCACCTCGGACAAAATCGCGAGCGCTGAAAATCGTTGGCAGCCGCGCGCCAAGCGCAAGCGTAAGGATGCGCATGAGGTTAGCCACCATGAGCTGATCGATCGCAACGTAAAGTGCGTCTGCTTTTGCCTTGACCGCCCGGAAGGCGGAACCGAAATCTTCTACCCGCCGGATTTCGATTGGCACGGTTTCGATGCCAAGGGCGAGAGCTGCGGCCTCGGTCTCGCGCATCTCCAGCACGGGCTGGGCATTTCCCGCATTGAAGATGATGGCTAAGCGATGCAACTCGGGGACAATCTCACGTAAAATCTCTATTCGCTTGCCGGCGAGATTGGCCGCTTGAAGCGACAGCCCGGTGACGTTGCCGCCCGGTTTAGCGAGACTTGCGACCAAGCCGCTGCCGACCGGATCGATTGCCACCGCAAAGACAACTGGAATGACCGATGTCACCTGTCGCACGGTCGGGACCGCGCTACCAACGGTGACAATGACGTCGACCTTCAAACGAGCAAACTCGGCAGCAATTTCGGCATAGCGTTCGGCCCGGCCTTCCGACCAGCGATACTCTATTGCGACGTTGCGGTTCTCGACCCAACCGAGCTCGCGCAGATGCGCGACAAAAGCAGTCGTCCACGGACTAAAGGCCGACGCATCCGAGAAAGCCAATCGTCGGCAGCTTGCCCGCCTGCTGCGCCTGCGCCGCGAGCGGCCACGCCGTTGATAATCCGGTAATTCCTGCAATGAAATCGCGTCGTCGCATTACCCTACCCCGGCCCTTATTCGATGACCTCGTCGGCGAGCGCGAGGAGCTTGGGCGAAAGCTCGATGCCGAGCGCGCCTTCGCGGCCTTGAGATTGACCACCAGCTCGAACTTGGTCGGCTGCTGCACCGGAAGCCCGCCTCGCGCAGGCCCTCGCTGAAGGCAGCATCGAGGAACTGCGCGGGCGATGCCGCGTTCAGACACCCGATCCGCGACGCGCTCGAGCGCTGGGCATGCGCAGGGAGCGGCCAGGCGGTTGCCGCACCGCCGAGCAGCGATAAGAACTCGCGTCGTCCCAATCCATTGAATTGCATCTGCTGGCCCAGCCTGGGAGTCCGTGACAGCATAACGGATTGGCGAGGATCAGTCAGGGGGCTCGCTGCGCTGCGGGAATTCGGCTCGGCTGCCGCCGCTTTGGGTCCATGCGCCTTGCCGTGCAATCTCGCCACGGTTCTGGTACAAACCTCGACCAGCTCGGGCTTTCGGCGGCTGATCTCAAGGCGATCGTCAGCAAGAATGCGATAAAGCTGGTGCCCCAGCGCAAGGCAATAGACCGACTGGGGCGATAATGGAGTCCGTGATGTGCGAAAGCTGCTTGCCGCAGTCGCCATCGCCGTAGCATTCGCCGCCTTCGATAAGGCGTCGGCGCAAAACTACCCTTCGCGCCCCATCACCATGGTCGTACCCTTCGCGCCGGGCGGGCCGACCGACACGATTGCACGCATTATCGCCGAGCACATGCGCGGTTCGCTCGGCCAGCCCGTCATCGTTGAGAACGTGAGCGGTGCAGGCGGAAGCATCGGCGTCGCGCGCGTCGCCCGAGCTGCGCCCG
>Ga0306922_10003481_pt1 | contig 14719 bp, 14 predicted proteins | sample sta12Cox44000082_FD_203758 | JGI IMG/M metagenome (GOLD analysis project Ga0306922, IMG submission 203758) | Lab enrichment of tropical soil microbial communities from Luquillo Experimental Forest, Puerto Rico - statoxic.12C.oxic.44.000.082 (v2)... | ecosystem: Environmental > Terrestrial >... | reverse complement strand
ATTAGGGCCGCTTGAGCCTCTGCTTCAGGATACAACCGTCAACGACATCCTGGTGAACACTTGTCGCAGTGTCTATGTCGAGCGTGGCGGAATTCTGGAGAAGACGAACGTTGCCTTCAAGGACGAGGCTCATCTGAGACACATCATCGACAAAATTGTCTCAAAAGTCGGTCGTCGAGTTGATGAATCATCCCCAATGTGTGATGCGCGCCTGACCGATGGGTCGCGCGTAAACGTGATTATTCCTCCGCTGGCGGTGGATGGTGCCATCATGTCGATCCGCCGTTTCGGAAAGATCCCAATCGGCGGCGACCAACTGCTCTCGAATCGTACGGTCACGGGGCCCATCTTTGATGTCCTGAAGGGCGCAGTACGGTCCAAGCTGAACATCATCGTCTCTGGCGGCACCGGCGCCGGCAAGACGACGTTGCTAAACGTACTCAGTGGCTATATCGGCGAGGCCGAGCGCGTCGTCACCATCGAGGACTCCGCCGAACTACAGATGCGGCAAGCGCACGTAGTGCGTCTTGAGACACGGCCTCCCAATGTTGAGGGCAAGGGGGCGGTGCGTCAGAGAGAGCTGGTCATCAATGCCCTGCGCATGCGGCCCGACAGAATTGTCGTGGGCGAGGTGCGCGGCGAAGAGGCCCTGGACATGTTGCAGGCCATGAATACCGGCCACGATGGTTCGCTCACAACGATTCACGCCAATACTCCACGGGATGCCGTTGCTCGTCTGGAAACCATGGCTATGATGGCCAATCTGAACTTGCCGGAAATTGCCATCCGGCAGCAGATCGCCGCGGCCGTTGCCATCATTGTGCAAATTTCGCGTATGAGCGACGGCCGACGCCGTATCACTCATCTCACCGAAGTTACAGGCATGACCGGCAATCTGGTCGCCATGCAGGACATATTCGTGTTTGACAAGATTGGTCTCGATCCCAGCGGGCGAGTCTTGGGACGGTTCCGGGCAACCGGCGTTCACCCCAAGTTCGCCGACAAGCTTAAGATAAATGGAATCCTCTTACCGCCGAGTGTGTTTGAACATTCGGTTGACGTTTAGGCGGAGCAGAAGCATGTCAATCCTCACCATCTTCGTGCTATTGCTGGTAGTTGCCTTCGCGGTTGCTGTGTATTTCACTGAGCCGTCGGAAGCCGAGAAGCGAACTCAGGAGAGACTTGCCGCTCTACACCAAGGGACTGTCCAAGAGATTGAGGAAGGGATTGTCAAAGAAGTTGTCTTCAGCCGAAACTCCTTCATCAATCGTGTTCTTAAACACAGCAACGTCGCCCCGAAGCTGCATTTGATGCTGGAACAAGCGAACTTGCCATGGACCGTTAGTCGCTTCTTTTTCTATTCGGCCAATTTGATGATAGTGGGCGCCGTGATAGGCAAGTGGTGGATTCCCGTAGGTTTGGTCGGGTGGTTTCCCGGCCTGCTCTTGGGGGCTTTGCCTTTGGCGTGGCTGCTTTATAAACGTTCAGCGCGCATAAATCGTCTAATCGCGACGCTGCCTGAGGCGGTCGATATTATTTCGCGAGCCCTGCGTACCGGCTATTCGCTGCCCAGTGCACTGGTCATGGTTGCCGATGAGATGAGCGACCCACTTGGTCCGGAGTTCCGCCGCACCTCGGATGAACTGAATTACGGACTGCCCTTCCGCGACGCGCTCCTGAACCTGGTACATCGTTTTCCGGTAAACGACCTGCACATCCTGATTACGGCGATCCTTATCCAGAAGGAGACGGGCGGCAACCTGGCTGAACTGCTCGACAAAATTTCCGCGGTTTTGCGGGCCCGGGTTCATTTGCAGCAGAAAGTCCGGGTCCACAGTGCCCAGGGAAGAATTTCCGCGGCAATCCTTGTTGCCATGCCGTTTGTTCTATTTGTCGTTCTGAACTTGATCAGGCCAGGGTACACAGCACCTCTATTTGAAACCGACCTCGGCCAAAAATTGGTCTACGGAGCGCTCGCTGGTATGGGAATAGGCATTTGGGTGATTAAGCGCATTATCAGGATCGAGGTCTAGGATGACTGTGTTCCTCGTTATCATGGGTGTCGCTTTGGCGCTGTTTACTGCGTTAGCAATGGTGCTGGTGTACTTCATTGCGAATCAGACGGTTGCTGAGGCCCGTCTTGCCAAAGTGACAATTGCAGAGTCGGAGTCGTCGGCACACGTCCAGCTCACCCCCAGGGTCATTTTGTCGTATGTCAACCGTCCGCTGGCGCCGATTCGGCGAATGCTTGGCTTATCCGGTAGCGAGGAACTTGGCTACCGCCTGAATATTGCCGGTTACCGCGACGCCCAGGATGTCGACACGTTTCTGGACGCGAAGCTCTTATGCCCGGTTTTGGGTGTATTGCTCGGCAGCTTTACCGGCAGCAGCAATTTCGTAACTTTCGCTTTGGTCCTGGGAGCGGCTGGTTTCTTTGCTCCGGATGTATTTCTGATCTGGGCGACCAACAAACGAAAGAAAGCGATCTCGCGCACTCTACCCGACGCCATTGACTTGCTGGTCATTTGCATGGAAGCCGGTCTGGGTATGGATCAGGCGGTTCTCAGAGTTGCGCAAGAGTTCGAGTCGGTATCACCCGAATTAAGCGACGAAGTTTTGATCCTGTGTCGTGAGCAACGTGCCGGCAAACCCAGGACCGATGCTTGGCAAAGCATGGCGGATCGGGTTGACCTCGACGCGGTTCGTCATTTCTCAAACATGCTCACTCAGTGTGAGCGTCTCGGCACTCCTATTGCACGGGCACTTTCCCAGTTTGCCGATGCGTTACGCACCAAGCGAATGATGAGCGCTGAAGAGCAGGCTGCGAAAACCTCGGTCAAGCTGCTCTTCCCGCTTGTGTTGTTCATCTTCCCCGCAATGTTCGTGGTGATTCTTGGACCTGCGGGCATGGCGCTTGCAAAAGCTTTTGAGTAGTACCAACTAAATGAAACGGAGGTTTGTTTATGGACGAGGTAATGATGATTCGCGCCATCGCGGGTGTTTTAGCCGTGGTTTTACTGGCCGTAATCGTGACGCGGCGCAAAAGGATGGCCGCGACCAAACGTGCCGATGCGAAGCGTTTCTAGCGTATGGCAATGCGGTCGGTTCGGGTCTTGAACACCACCAGGGGCACGGTGCTTGGTGAGCGGATCGAGGTGGCTGAGTCAAGCGTGAGCCGGATGGTGGGTCTGCTCGGCAAGAGTAGTCTCGCCCCGGCCACAGGCTTGCTCATCATGCCTTCTCAGGCCGTTCATAGCATCGGGATGCGCTTCCCCATCGACGTTCTGTTTATGGATCGAAATTGGCGAGTAGTCCATGTGCAGCCATCGATGGTTCCTTATCGGCTCAGCGGGTTGCACTGGAGGGCGCGTTGCGTCCTCGAGTTACCCGTTGGTGCGATTGCTCAGTCTCGCACCTCGATCGGAGACGAACTTCGTATCGATGACTAAGTGGCTGGCTCTTGCGGCTTGAGAAGACAAGGCTTTAGGTGAGCTGTTCTGGCCCTACGGGCGTTGGAGGTGTCCCTTAAGGGTCCGAGGTAAGCCTGGTTGGTAAACGCTGCAAGCCTCCGCAGGCTGGTGCGCCCGCAAGGAAGAAACGGCGGAAACCTAAAATGGGACGAAGGACCGAAGAGGTGAATGCAGACCAACGCGGTCTATATCTAATGGTGGCTGGCGTACTCAGTCCTTTGCTGTCGCGTGCTTCGTCCAGCACTGTGAAGCCTTCAATGTTACCGAAGCTCGAGTACGTGCTAGTTCAGGAGCAAGCTATGCCCAAACGATTGCGGTTCCGTAGATTTGCAATTGCGCTCGATAAGGACCAGAAGGGAAGCGGTCTGATCGAGGCGGCTATCACCTTTTTCCTCGTCGTGATCGTAGTCTTTGGCACTATCGAATTCAGCAGTCTGGTCTATACCTACACCGTTCTAGCGGATGCCGCTAACGAAGGGCTGCGTTATGCCATTGTCCATAGCACCTCTACCAGCGGGGCTACTGCCGTAGTGAAACAATACGCTTCCTATTCACTCCACGACACGAGCAAAATCAATGTTACGGTCAATTGTACCAGCACCTGCGCTCCTCCCGACACTGTAACTATCACCGTCAGCTACACATACGTGCCATATCTTTCCAATATTATGGCGAACCCTCCAACCATGAACGCCTATGCGCAGGGAGTAACAGAGTACTAATCTGCAGGAGGCACTGACGAATGAAGATCAAAGCCAAGTCGGAGCGCATGCATAGCGAAAGCGGTCAAAGTCTGTTGGAGAGCGCAATTACCCTGCCATTCATTATCTACATGCTCTTTAATGCGATCAATGCAGGATATTTTTGGGCCGTATCTTTGAAACTGGCTACAGCTCCAAGGATAGGTGTTGAATATTCGATCATGGGAACCACTAGCACGGTACAGCAACAAACACCTCCCGCTGGCAGCGTTACTGCCTTGATCTACACTAATGTTACAAACTCGATCGGCTCTTCTGCATCGACTACTCCGGTCCGGGTATGCACATTGAACCAAGGACAAGTTAGTAATGGTTCCGTATTAATACCACTGTGCCAAACACCGAACGGCGGCACATTTACTTCATACCCGCAGTATGCAGATCCGGAGGCACCCCCTGCCGCTGGTGGATCTGGATTGATATCGAACCAGGTGGACATTGTATATACAGTGAATCCTCTGATTTCAGGCGCGTTTTTGGTTGTTGGCAATGCCCCGCTTACGCTTCATAAAGTAGTCGTGATGCGGGCTATTGGTGCCTAGCGCCAAGGGAAGGAGAGACGATGACTAGACCAATGCATGGTAAGGACGATGGGCAGGTGATGGTATACGTAGCTCTGGTCATTCTGCTGCTTGTCGGATTCATCGCCTTCGCCGCCGACTACACCAATCTCTGGCACCAGCGGCAACTGGCGCGGACCGCGGCGGATGCCACCTGCCAGGCTGCAGCCGTCGACTTGTATATGGTCGCGTTGGGACAACAGACCGCGAACATGGGTTTTACTCCCGCAGCAGGAGCAACCGTTTCCTGCGCCTCTACTCCGGGAGCCGCCCCGTGCATCATCGGGGGTTACAATGGTTTCAGTAATACCTCTGGTACCAATCCGCAGGACGCTGTACAGATGACGTTCCCGACGAGTGTTACAGGTCACAGCCCACCTTCAGGAGTCGCCGTACCTTTTGTCCAAGTGGATGCCACCAGAAACGTGTCGTCATTTATTCCGGTACATGGAAGCGTTACGCCAGTCCACGTTACCTCCGTATGTGGTCTAACTGCACTGCCGACCACCCCGCCCATCATCGTGTTGCATCCAACCTTGACCAATTCATTTAATGTGCAGGGTAGTCCCTCCGTTACAATTACGGGGGGTCCTTCGACAAGCATAGAAGTTAACTCGGGCGATCCGGCGGCGGTAAACATAGGTGGCAGCGCGAAAGTTGATTTGAGCCTGGCGGGGCCGAGCTGCCCCGGTAGCTGCGGCGGTGACTTTGCAACCTATGGCGGACCGCAGACAGCACCGGGAACAGTTCTGTGGGGCAACCGACCTGGGCAGTGGTTGTACCCTACGCCACCGGTAGCTGATCCGTATGCCAATATAACTGCACCAAGTTCGACAGGCCTGAGTAATGGAACAAGTACTAACGTTCCTCACGGGACGAATGGTTGTCCGGACCCGGACGGCTGCACTGAGTACACCGCTGGATTATACCCTTCCGGTATTAACATAAAAAAACAGGGTGGTAACGGTGGCACGGCGATTTTTGATCCGGGACTCTACTACATTACCGGCGGTCTGCAACTTGCAGCGAACTCTACGGTTCGAGTTAGCACGGCAACTGGAGACGGATCGGGTGGGGTTCTGTTTTACTTCTCTGGGACTGGCATAAATTGCTCAGGAGGGTCCAAAAACTCTAACCTGTGTGTGAATGCCAACTCGGGCAAAGGAGTGAACGGCAATGGCCACAATATCGACCCATACTACATTGCTGGCGGTTCGCACGATGTTGGTAACGGTCCCGTGGTATCAGTTTCATTGCAGTGCCCGGGTGGCGGTTCCAACCCTCCCCAGGTTCCTGCCAGTATAACGGGCAACGTTATTCTCGGCCCATGTCCCGGTAGCAATGGCATCTCCGTGAACTACGCAGATCCCACTGGCCAGTATAGAGGCTTTGTCTTTTGGCAGGATCGCTCCGCCGCTGCGAGTGCCGATTGGCAGGGAGGCGGTTCCTCCATCGTGTCAGGCTTCCAGTACTTCCACCAGTGTCACCTGGCTAACGGCACGGGCACGCAACCCTGTGACTCGACAGGTTACGGTGCTACCTTCAATTTAGCTGGAAACTCTCCCGCAGGTTCTTTCACCATCGGCAGCATAGTAACTGATGTATTGAATCTGGGTGGATCGACGAGCATATATATGTTTTTGAATCCCAAACCGTCATTTACGGGACTTCAGGTAGCGCTGCTGCAGTAGAGCGATTGCGCCAAAGTATAGAGTTTGAGAAAAACAACCGCGTGAGAGTTGACGAACCATCATGAAAGTAACGCTTGGCCTATTCGTAATTACAGCAATAGCAACAGCCGCAGTAGCGGAAGCCCCGACGCCTTCGGCCTCTGCGTCATGCGCCAAAACCATCTCATTCGCTATGGCCGAGGGTGGACAGCCTGTTCCTGCCATTCCCAAGTTCACCGCTAAGTGGCTTGGCAAGAAGTACCACGTTGATGGCCACCCCGAGTTGTGCCTCTCGCAAATACCTGCCGCGACGACAGCCAATTACGTGGTGATCTTCTCGACCACCGAGGCCAGCTTCGCTGGGCTGTCTCCTTCGGCGCACACCTACACCAGTTCCGGACCGGCCTCTGGCGACCTCGCCGGTATCAGCAGTTACGGCGGCACCTGGAGTTATTCCTATTCCGGAGTCGTCCCGCCGGCGCCCACGAACAGCATCGACCTGCAGCGTATTGACGCATCCAAGAAAGAGCTGGTGATTCACGTCTACGACCAGCGCGGTCGCCAGGTGTCGCATTACAGCGTGGATTCCGATCACAAACGGGAGAAACTGCTTGAGCAGCTGGTGAATGACATTCAGGGCGATGCAGTGGCCAAGTCCAGCCAGGTGCGTGTCAGCGCGCCGCTATCGGTTTACTATGTGAATTGTGACGTAGACTCGTCCACTCCAGCATCGCTGACGGCGTCGGCAGACACTTCATCTGCGGCCCCCGAGGCCAAGCCGGCAGCACCGCCTCTGCCGCCACCGCAAGCCAAACTTGATTTGTCGTCGAATCCGTCAGGGGCCGAAATCTATCTGGACGGCAAGTTGGTTGGTCAAACTCCATTGACCGTCACCGTTGCTCCGGGAGAGCATGTCGTCATCATGCGGAAGCAGAACTTTACGACATGGACGAGAAACGTTCAGGTGGGCTCGGGCCAGCGGCGCGTGACTGCTTATCTTGAGCGGCAGTTCCTTATGATCCCATCCGGATCGCAGTAAGCTGGATGCGGTTCAGGCTTGATTGCACCCAGTTAGCCATGGAGTGGTTTGGTCCACCTCTGGACTTTAGGCCGTGGCAGAGCCTTGATCGGCCATGGAACTGTATGGACTTCGGCTACGTTAAGTGCAAAGTGTTGCACATAATGAGCCTTGGCCAGCGCTGGTTGGCCTCCACATTTGGAGGGTCTGGGTGAAGCTACCGCGCTTCTGATCTGCGCGCTGTATCAGCGAAGTCATCCGGACCTAATTGCAAATGAGGTTGCTCAATACGTAAGCGGGTCGTGTAGAGACGTCGCGTGTGTACATTCGCAGGGCACAACAAAGGGCCATATGGCTTAACAGCAAGAAGACCGCACACACCTTTATCACTATCTATAATAAATTGCGTACGATGCCGTGCAGAAGTTGTGGAAGCCGTGAAGAAAGATGCCATAGCGAAGGATCGAGCCAGCAAACAAATCCGCAGCGCATGAACGGCAGGAGGCAGAGCTTGTCCGTTCCCTGGAACATACCCGCAGGGTCCCAGCGCTCTTGCCGGACGAGCCGACGACCGCCCGCGATGAAAGAAACCCTGTCAACTGACATTGCGAGTCAGTCTCTGCGAATGGCAATGCACTTGCTCCTCCTGTCTCTTCGGGAGAACCGTCGATTCGGCTCTGCCAATGCCGTCGCCCTTTTGCCTCGCCGTCAGAACACAGGCGAAGCGTGAGGATGCTGGCATCTACCTACGTCTGCAGCCGAGGGACGGAAGCCGTGAGATCAACTCTCTTTACCATGTTCATAGCCGCTCTTGTGGTTGGGGAGGCAATACACGCGCAAGATTTTCAAGAAGTACAAACTTTAACAAATGCTACTTCGACGAATGTCTCGATGCCCCACATGTTGATCCCTGAATCCTCGGTGTCCAAAGTGTCTGTAACCCAAATATCGATTCCCCACACTTCGATGGTCCAAAACTCAACGCCCAAGACTTCGATACCCCAAGCTTCAGTACCTAAGACATCGATACCCAAACTTCCGAGCCCTAGTATCCAACAGTTTCGCAGCCCTTGAGAGGCTATCTCGATGACCACAACGGATCAAAAGCGAGCAATCATTATCGGAGCAGGTCCGGCGGGATTGACCGCCGCCTACGAATTGCTCACCCGGACGGCAATACTCCCCATCATTATTGAGAAAAGTGAGTATATGGGCGGCCTCTCACGCACAGTGAACTACAAAGGTAATCGCATCGACATTGGTGGGCATCGTTTCTTTTCCAAGTCGGACCGCGTGATGGAATGGTGGCAGCGAATGATGCCGTTGCAGGCATCAGAAGCGGGTGAAGCGGCCCTCAAGTATCAGAACATGGAGCGTAAGATCACCGCGCCTGCTGAGGGCCCTGACCCCACGGCAGACGATCGCGTCATGTTGCTGCGTGACCGCAAATCGCGCATCTACTTTTTGCGCCGCTTTTTCGACTATCCGATCACACTCAGCAAAAGCACGCTGTCGAAACTGGGCTTGTGGCGCACCATCAAGATTGGCCTTAGCTACGCAAAGAGTGCCGCCTTTCCCGAGAAACAGGAAAATACCCTGGAGCAGTTCTTCATAAACCGTTTCGGCAAAGAACTTTACAACACTTTTTTCAAATCCTATACGGAAAAGGTCTGGGGTGTGCCGTGTAGCCACATCAGTGCCGAGTGGGGGACGCAGCGGATCAAGGGTCTGAGCGTAATCAAGACGATTCAACATGCGCTGACGAAGGCGATACGAGGCACACACAGTGACATCAAACAGAAGGCGACGGAGACTTCGCTGATCGAGCGGTTTCTCTATCCCAAATTCGGTCCCGGCCAGATGTGGGAAGAAACCGCGCGTCGCGTAAAGGAAATGGGCGGGGAAATCCGTACGGGTTTCAAGGTGGAGCGCTTACATACGCGGGGCTGGCGCGTCATCGCTGTGGAGGCGACCAATCTGTCCACCGGCAATCGCGAGACGTTTGCCGGCGATTACGTTTTTTCCTCTGCACCCATCAAAGACCTGCTACGTTCTTTTGATGTCACGCCTCCAGCGAACGTGCTGGAGGTATCTGACGGGCTGGTTTACAGAGACTTCATAACCGTTGGCCTGCTGGTGCGCAATCTGAAGATTCACGATGAAACAGCGCAGGGCAAGAAACTGATCGCCGACAATTGGATTTACATCCAGGAGCCGGACGTGCAATTGGGTCGTTTGCAGGTGTTCAACAACTGGAGCCCCTTCATGGTGAACGATCCGTCTACCGTCTGGCTAGGGTTGGAATATTTCTGCAATGAGACGGACGACATCTGGAAAACGGCCGACGACAGACTGATTGCGTTCGCCACTGAAGAACTGAGTCGTATCGGCATCATCGAAGCGGTTGACGTGTTGGATTCTACCGTGCTGCGCATGGAGAAGACATACCCGGCGTACTTCGGCACCTACAACCGCTTCGCCGAGCTCCGCTCATATGTCGACGCCTACGAGAATCTCTTCCTGGTTGGCCGCAACGGCATGCATCGCTATAACAATCAAGACCACTCCATGCTGACCGCAATGGTTGCTGTGGACAACATTATCGCTGGTGAGATCGATAAGGCCCGACTGTGGGCAATCAACACCGAAACGGAATATCACGAGGAAAAGGAGAGTTCGCCCCTACCCAACCGCCAGAAGGACACCTATCAACCTTTGGTGCCTCAGGATGCCGAAGTCATTTGAGGTGACGTACTGTGCGAGAACACGTGGCATCCGGGTTGGCAAGACGAGACGGCAAACGACCGTCAATGTGCTCTGGTGTGTTGCCGTTGCTGCGCTTGAAAATGAATATCCAAGAAGAAACTAAATTCGCCGCCGACCTTGACCAAAGCGCCGATACCGGGGCCCTCTCTCTTAAGTACACAACCACGCCTTCCGTATCCGCTGACTCCCGTTATGGAGCCGGAGAGAGCATCGCACAAGCGATCGTTCTGACAGTCTTATACTCGGCGCCTACGATTTGGCTGTTTAGCACATTCAACGCCTGTCTTGATAATGACATCTGGTGGCATTTGGCGACCGGCAAATGGATCTTGCAAAACCACGCTATTCCGCACACCGACCCTTTTTCCGCCTATGGCCTGGGAAGGTCATGGGCCGCATACAGTTGGGCGTTTGATCTGCCGCTAGCGTGGCTCGTCGCGCATCTTGGGTTTGTTGGTCTGCTGCTTTTGCAAGTTGTGTTGGTCACAGCCATCATTGTGGCGCTGCACAGGCTCATTGCAGCCTTGGTTCCCGACTTCACTCTTTCCGTGTTGCTAACCTTTGCGGCAGCAATAGCGATGAGTCGCGTTTTCACTCCGCGGCCGTGGCTTCTGACAATTTTGTTTTTTATCTTGGAGTTGCATTTGGTTTCGCGGGCTCGGGAGAACGGAGATTATCGCCGCCTACTGTGGTTGCCACTTATTTTTTGGGCATGGGCGAATTTGCACGTGCAATTCATTTACGGATTGTTCGTTTTGATGCTCGCTGTGGGCGAGGCCTGGTGGAGCTGGTGGAAGGCCCGATGCGACCCAGTGCAGCACAGGGTGCGGAATTTATGGACAGCCACGATTATCGGTTGTATCGCCGCCACCCTAGTCAATCCGTACTTTGTCGAGATATACAAAGTCGCGTATCAATTAGGGACACTGCCAGGTGTGTTGAATCAAATCAGTGAGCTGAACGCCGTGCCTTTTCGGTTCCTTTCGGATTATGTGTTGCTGCTGATTGCCCTCTGCGCAGTCGGAGCATTTGTCTGGCAGCGTGAGTTACGACCATTTCCGTGGGCGCTTCTGCTGTGGGCGATATTCTTTTCATTCCGCAGCCAGCGCGACATTTGGCTGCTGGCAGTTGTGGGCACGGCGGTCATCGCTACCGGCTTGAAGGATCACGCAGTTCTGACGCCCCGGCATTCAAGACTTCAGTCAAGTTGGGTTGCACTTGGAGTTGTCGTCGTGATTGCCGTCGGTTGCCGGATCTTGGGGCCCTCGGTAGGGGAGCAGCAGCGGAAGATCGCCGCGACATTTCCCAGTGCTGCGGTGGAGTTTGTGAAGGAGAAGGGGCTTCCTGGCCCACTGTTCAATGACTACGACTGGGGTGGCTACTTGATCTGGAGTCTGCCGGAAATACCCGTTTCCATGGACGGCAGAGCCCTCTTGCATGGTACCCGTCGGCTTGAGCGTTCTGCTGATACGTGGGAGGCGCATGAAGACTGGAGATCGGATTCCGAGCTGCAAAAGGCACGCCTCATTATTGGGCCTGTTAACGCCCCCCTGTGCGCGGTGCTTCGCATGGATCCGCAATACCAATTGGCATACGAAGACAGGGTAGCGTCAGTATTCGTGAGGAGAACGGACCGATGACCAAGGCGTCGGCGGGGTTGCCGTGGACCAACATTATCGCTGGTGAGACTGATAAGGCCAGGCTGTGGGCAGTCAATACCGAAACACAATACCACGAGGAAAAGGACAGTCGCCTCAACCCAGCCGCCGGAAGGACCCATATCAGCCTTTGGTGCCCCAGGATGCCGAAGTAGTTTGAGCTGGCATATGAGCGGTGGCGTCCGTACTCGTAAGGCAACAAAGCCCGATGACGACAGATCTCAGACAGATTGCGTCTTTTAACGCAAAGCGCCTGCTGTCACTCGTTGATCTCAGCGTGCTGATGTCTCTCGCGTGCATCATACTCTACACCGTCTCTAAACATGAGCCATGGGCGGACGAGGCGCAATCCTGGCTCATCGCGCGAGACTTGCCCTATTCGCGGATGATCTTCAGTGAACTTCGTTACGAGGGACATCCCGCGCTTTGGTACACCATACTCTGGCCGCTTAGTCATGTGTTCAAACTTCCATACGAATTTTTGGGCTATATAGGAGCGACTTTCGCTATTGCCGGTCTGGCAGTTTTGATCTTTCTTGCTCCGTTTCCCCGATTGGTGCGATATCTGATTGCTTCGTCTTTCTTCTTAGCTTACCAGTACGCGGCCGTGGCGCGTTCCTATAACTTACTCCCGCTGCTTGCCTTCTTGGCTGCATACCTCTTTCGACAAGGGCTATCTCGTGTGGTGGGATTTGCAATTGCATTAGCCCTTCTCATCCAGGTCAGTGTTCATGGAGCGCTGATCGGCGTCGTCATGTTGGCGTTCTACGGGCTGCGAGTTTTCCCCCAATGGAGCCAGCTTCCATCGCACAACCGCAGAGGCATCGTCACCGGAGCTTTGATCGCCGCGATCTCGTTAGTCGTTTTTGTCCTCGTGGTCTATCCGCCCGCTGATGCCAAAGCCCTGGCGGACGCCACGGAAAGTTTCTCACTCACCAGCCATTTGGCACTGACAGCTGCTTCTTTGATATCCGCTTTCTCAAATTCTTTGCTTGTTGGTTGTCTATTTTTGCTAGTGGCGTTTGTCTGGGCGTTGCAGAGGAAGGGACTACTGCTGATGTTACCTTCCGTGGTAGGGACTGCTGCCGTCTATGGCTTCTTGCGGGGAACTCTGCATCACATAGGATTGGCGCTGATCGCATTCTTGGTGTCAATTTGGATAATTTGGCCCGATCAGAAAAAACTATGCAGCTTCTCAGTTCAGCAGCGCACGATACACACCGTATTTGTCGTTTGCCTGATTGTCATATTCGGGTGGCAGGCGACTTGGTCGTATCGTGCCATCCGCAATGATTGGGAGGGTGCATATTGCGGGGCCCGCACCACTGCTGATTTCCTAAAGTCCGTTAATGCCGAACAACGAGGTTGCAGCGCGTTCCTCTATTCGCAGGTAGCCGTGGCGGCATATTTCGACCACAACATTTTTGAGAACTTGGGCGGTCCGAACTCCCCAAGTTATTTCCACCACGGGCTTTCTTACGAAAGACAATACGATCGATTTCCATCCGCGTACCAGAGGTCGAGCTTCGTGGTCATGGTCCTCGATCACCTCGGAAAGATTGAACCGTTAGTTTCCCAAATGCATGCGGATGGCTACGCTCTCGTATCACGTAGCGATGGATGGCGGTTTTTTGAGAACACCGCCGGACTAAAGCAAACATATCTGGTCTTCCAACGGAACGATGCTCATTAGAGGTACCCAGCTCGACCTGCTCCGCGGGTGCTCGCGGCTGTAGAGAGGCGGGATGGACACAATTTTGGGGCAGAGCGAAAATCGCGGCCTTATCAGCACGAAGCCAACCCTCAGCTATAGTTCTTCAAACAATTGACTTAAGAACGGTCGGAGCGAGAGGATTTGACCCGCCGACCGCCTGATGGTTGCGTCGCGGGATTCTCCCCTGAGCGTCGAAGGGCGTTACTGCGAATTGCTCATATCCACGGCGATCCGAGATAGGAGCGCCTTCCGGCATGTTAGCAGGCGCTTTACGGACTGTGTTACAGAAGCGGCCAGAGATGGGGACTGGTTCTCATAGCTAGGTTGAATAGCGCGTCAAACCCATCTCCCCAGATCCGGCAAATGTCGGTAGCCTCCCTGGTATGTGTAACCCGAAGGGGTTGTGGGCGAGCCGCCGTTGTTACGGTTCTCCGCATATCTTAACTGTGGAAGGCTGTTTCGTTAGGCCAACTTAGTGTACCGCGTTGGAATGAACTGTAAGTTGGACCGACACTACACTGTCTTCTCCATTCATTCATCTCTAGCCTGCAACGGCATCGGGAGATTATCGGAGCGGGTCGTTCGCTCTCTTGTGGTCATTTCCCAATCCGCCTACTCTCGCGTCAGAACGTCTGCAGATGGGTCACATGTGGCTAGCCACTTCATTGGAGGGAAAGTGTCATGCACTCGATCATAGGGGGTCAAGCTGGTGATTTCTGGCCTGAACTGTTTCTTATAGCGCTCACATTTGCGACCTGTGCACTAGGAGTCACCGCCGCCGTTGCAACGGTTCGGTCACGCAGATCAAAACGATTAGCCGAGCTTCAAGAGAGCCAGTTTCGTCAGAGGATGGCGCAAATTACAATTCGCCGCCGGCTTGCAGAAATCGTAGATCAGAGCCCTGCCATATAGAGCTTACTTCGGGATTCACAGGGGGCGGCAGCATGTCCCTGCGTTTCGGACCGAGCTTGGTCGCTGAGGAAATTGCAATGGCGGCAGATGCGGCGTTCCTTCCAAGGAGGCGCGGGTCTTCCAAAAAGGAAAGGCGAGTAAAGACAGAAAACCCTGGGAATCGCCCTCTGGCCTGTCTAGGCAATTCGCC
>Ga0306922_10003479_pt1 | contig 14724 bp, 18 predicted proteins | sample sta12Cox44000082_FD_203758 | JGI IMG/M metagenome (GOLD analysis project Ga0306922, IMG submission 203758) | Lab enrichment of tropical soil microbial communities from Luquillo Experimental Forest, Puerto Rico - statoxic.12C.oxic.44.000.082 (v2)... | ecosystem: Environmental > Terrestrial >... | reverse complement strand
GAGTATGATCAACCGTCGTCATGACGGTCGTGCCTCCCGCCTTGCCCTGCAGAGCCTGCAACAAATGCTTGAAAGAAAGCCACGAATTTACTTGCCCGCTACTTGCAAAGGCGGACATGAGAGTGGACGAGGGTCACCTTGGCGTTCTTCTCGTTTGGCTCATCGGCGAGGACGCTCCCGAATGCAAGTGGCGACAAACGCCGGCACGTTGCAGCTCGCTAGATCAATGAGTTAAGGGTGCTGGAGTCGGGTGCTCGAGCTACGGGCGAGCGGGCAGACCCCTTTATCGCATTAGCCTTAATTTTCCAAGCTGCCGACGGCGAACCCCATCAACCAAATCAGAACCTGTGTTTCGTACCCACGCCGCCGCCGATTTTCCTGTGATCCGAGCACGCCTGAAGGAGCCGCGGCACGAACGCGCCGGAGTGTGGAGCGTAGGTTTGCCCCCAGATAAGAAAGGGTCCGCTAAAGGCGGGCGCGGGGCGCACGGTGCCGAGCATCATTCTTTCACTGGCGTAAGGATGGGAGCCCCCTTACCCTTCAGCAGCACCACGACGAACCTGGCCGGTTCCGTGTTGCTGGCGTTGCGCTCCACGACGTGTACATCGGTGGGCCCCTCGTAGAACGTCTGCCCTGCCTTGAGCTTGACGGCAGGTTGGCCTTTCAACTGCATAACGATCTGGCCTTCGAGTACGTAGACGAACGCATGGGCATCGTGCCGATGGACCACGTCTTGTGCGCCCGGCGGATACGACACCTCAATTACGCGACCCTCCTTGCCCGGGTAGTCCGCGAGATCGATCGCGAACAGTTCCTTCACGTCTGCGGCTTTGGCCGGAACGGCTGCGAGCATCAGCAGTCCCGCCACGTAGGCGCCGAGGTATACGAGGTATAAGTGAGGTCTCTTCATACGTTGTTCCTTTCAGGATCATGGTCCGGACGCGCTCTCGCAGAATCGGTAACTATCGATACTCGCTCTGAGTGTTAGCGCGAGTACCGAGGACCTGCCAACCAGCTCGCGCCGGCGGGTGAGATTTGTGGGTACACCTCGGATGCAGCATCAGGCCTTTGGCTGTGAGCGGCGGAGCCATTTGTCGAGACCGATATGGCCGAGGCGCGCCTCACCCAACGGCACGAGCGAGCGCTCCTCAACCCGGCCACCCCAGTATCCGGCCCCGGGGTCGCTCATGACCTGACGCGGGTCGCTTTCATTCGGTCCATTCAGCCTGGATCCGAGACGCCGCCTGCTCCTGAAAGACGGCGCACCCGTCGTCGTGGGCGCGCGCACCCTCGACACCTTGATAGCGCTCGTTACCCGTCCGAACGAAGCCATCAGCAAGCGCGAACTGATGGCCGTCGTCTGGCCCGACGTCACCGTCGAGGAGGGCAGCCTGCGCGTTCAGATCGCCGCCCTGCGCAAAGCCCTGGGGGACGGCAAGGGTGGCGCGCGCTACATCACGACGCTTGCTGGACGAGGCTATTGCTTCGTCGCGCCAATCTCGCGGGTAGGCGACCGCGGCAGTGAGCGTGCTGCCGCAACGAAACCCGCACTCGCGCTACCCGACAAGCCGTCGATCGCGGTGCTGCCCTTCCAGAACATGAGCGGCGATCCGGAGCAGGAGTACTTCGCCGACGGCATCGTCGAGGACATCATTACCGCACTATCGCGCTTCAAGTCGCTGTTCGTAATCGCCCGCAGTTCGAGCTTTGCCTACAAGGATCGCTCACCGGACATCCGGGAGGTCGGACGCGAGCTCGGTGTGCGCTACGTGCTGGAAGGGAGCGTGCGAAAAGCCGCAACCAAAGTCCGCATTACCAGCCAGCTCATAGATAGCGAGACTGGCGCTCATATCTGGGCCGACCGACACGACGAAGCATTGGAGAACATCTTTGAGCTTCAGGATCAGGTTACGACCAAGGTGGTTGGTGCAATTGCACCCAAGCTCAATCAAGCCGAAGTCAAACGGGCGAAAAACAAATCTGCACAAAGCCTCGATTCGTATGATTGCTTCTTGCGCGGCCTGGCCCATTCGTACGTCGTGACAAGGGAAGCCCAAGAAGAGGCTGCTCGCCTGCTCTATCGTGCGATCCAGATCGATCCTGACTTCTCCACGCCTAATGGACTAGCAGCCGCTTTGTACACGATCCGAAAGGCCCAAGGGTGGGTTGCGGACAGTGCGTCAGATGAATCGGAAGTCAAGCGCTTGGCATCTCACGTTACAACCATCGGGAGTGACGACGCACTCGCGCTTTCATGGACCGGATTTTCCCTGGTTTATGTATGCCGGGAGTTCGACGCGGGCGCGGACTTGATCGACCAAGCCCTTTCGGTGAATCAAAACCTCGCGCAAGGATGGGCAAATCGTGCACTCGTCAGTACGATTTTTGGCGAGCATGAAATCGCAATCGAACAAGTATTACGTGCATTTCGCCTTAGTCCGATCGATCCGGAAGTCTTTCGTTCAGAGGTCACCATGGCGTTCGCGCACCTATGTCTGGGTAGGTACGCAGAAGCCTCAAACTGGGCAACGAAGGCGCTGGCGCGGCAGTCGAATTTTGCCCCAGCGATGCGAGCAGCGACCGCTGCCCATGCACTCGCTGGCAATATGGCCGAAGCGCGGAGAATTCTAGGTCAGATGTGCCTCTTGGATCCGACCCTGACGCAATCAAGCTACCGAAATCAGGCCTTCTTCCGCCGAACGGAGGATATCGAACGGTTCGTCGAGGGCTTTCGTCTTGCCGGATTACACGAATGAACGAGCAGATCCGCCTGGTGCGCGCGAATTGAGCCGTTTCGACGGCTTGCTCGAAAATGTTTTCGAACTTCAGGACAAGGTGGCCCGAGCGTCGTGGGCGCCATCGAGCCAGCGCTGCAGGCACTTGAAACCGCGCGATCGGCGAGCCGGCCTACAAACGGTCTCACCGCGTACGACTTTTACCTGCGCGCCCAGCATCATGCCCTATCCTACGACAAGGGCAGGATCGATCAATAGCTCCCTTGAGCACGGTCGCGTAGATGAAGGCGGATTTGGCATGCGTGTGACCAGGCGAGCAGCCGCACGGTGCCGAGCATCATTCTTTGACTGGCATAAGGATGGGAGCCCCCTTACCCTTCAGCAGCACCACGACGAACCTGGCCGGCTCCGTATTGCTCGCGTTGCGCCCCACGACGTGAACATCGGCGGGCCCCTCGTAGAATGTCTGCCCGGCCTTGAGCGTGACGGCAGATTGGCCTTTTAACTGCATGACGATCTGGCCTTCGAGCACATAGACGAACGCATGGGCATCGTGCCGATGGACCACATCTTGTGCGCCCGGCGGATACGACACCTCAATTACGCGACCCTCCTTGCCCGGGTAGTCCGCGAGATCGATCGCGAACAGTTCCTTCACGTCTGCGGCTTTGGCCGGAACGGCTGCGAGCATCAGCAGTGCCGCCAGGTAGGCGCGGAAGTACAAGTGAGGTCTCGTCATACGTTGTTCCTTTCAGGATCATAGTCCGAACGCGCTCTCGCAGAATCGATGACTACGATACTCGCTCTGAGTGTTAGCGCGAGTACCGAGGACCTGCCAACCAGCTCGGGCCCGGCGGGTGAGATTTGTGGGTATGGTATACCTCGGATGCAGCGTCAGGCTTTTGTCTGCGAGCGGCGGAGCCACTCGTCGAGACCGATATGGCCAAGGCGCGCCTCGCCCAACGGCACCAGCGAACGCTCCTCGACTCGGCCGCCAAAGTATCGGGCCTCGGGGTCCCGCACGACCTCACGCGGGTCGCCGGCCGCCTTTAGATAGCGGGCGACGATTTCATTGAACGGCGCTCGTTCCGGGCCGGCGATCTCGACGATGCCGTTTCGCGGTGCGGCGAGCGCCACCGCGGCTACGATCGGAGCAACGTCGTCGGCCGCGATGGGCTGGAACAGGCCGGGCGAGAGCCTGACCGCGTTTCCATCCGCACTCTCATCGGCGATGCCGCGGAGGAATTCCAGGAATTGGGTCGAGCGGATGATCGTGAAGGGGATGCCGGAAGCCTCGATCAGTTTCTCCTGGGCGACTTTGGCGCGGAAATAGCCATTGTCGGACCGGTCGGTTCCGACGATCGATAGCGCGACATGGTGCCGGACACGAGCCGCAGTCTCCGCCGCGAAAAGGTTGCGGCCGGAGGTCTCGAAGAATTCCAGCACCGCCTTGTCTTCAAATGAGGGCGAATTGGCGAGGTCGATCACCACCTGCGTACCGGCCATGGCCTCTTTAAGGCCCTCGCCGGTGATGCTGTTGACGCCGCTTTGGGGCGAGCCAGCGAGGACGTCGTGGCCGCCCTGGCGCAGAATGGCGACGGTCTTCGAGCCGATCAGGCCGGTGCCGCCGATGACGACGATCTTCATGGTTTGTCCTCCGTTGTCGATCGTCGCGAGTTCAGCGGCTCACGCCAACTGATCGAGTAGCGCCTTCGCCTCCTTCAGATCGGCGATGTCGAATCCCTCGGTGAACCAGCCATAGACGGGTGCCAAAAGATCGCGCCCTTCGGTGCGCCGGCCCTGCTCGCCCCAAAGCCGGGCGAGATCGCGGGCGGCGCGCAATTCCAGCGATTTTGCTTGTTGGGCTTGCGCGATGCAGATCGCTTGCTGAAGCGAGGCCTCGCCCTCGACGAGCTTGTTTTCGGCGAGCAGCACAGCCCCGGTAAGGCGATGCAGTTCGGCATCCCACATATGCTTGCCTGTGGCACCCGCTGTTTCCAATCCCTCGCGTAGCGTGGCCAATGCCGCCGCCCAATCGCCGCGCCGGGCCAAACCCTCGGCCAGGAAGGCGAGGCCATAAGGCAAATTGAAAGTGCGCCCGAGCCCAGTCCATTTCGCTGCGCCCTCGCGAATGCGGGCGATTGCGTCTTCGACTGCGCCCTGTCCGAGTAGAGCTGCGCCTCGCAGCATGCCAGGTCCGTAAAGCAAGGAGAGCCGTTGCTCCGCAGCCAGCGCCTCGGCGGCTTCGAGTTGGCGCAAGGCTCGTTCGGGCTCGCGGCGATTGAGGTTGAGTGCGGGCTGGCGGCGGCGATTCCGCCGGATGCCAAGTTTGACTGCCATACCCCATAGAGCGCCTCAAACCGTGGCTGCGACTCGCCCCCCCTCTCGGCAAGATCGAGGGCCCGCATGTAAGGCAGCTTGGCTACGACAGCGCCTTTGGCGGTAAATAGACAGAGCCCCATTGCCAGTTGTAGCTCGATTTCGCGGCGGTTCCGGACGCGGCCCTCCGGAAGCGAATGCAGCAGGCCGAGACCCCGCTCGAAATGGGCAATCGCTTCGAGGTAAGCCAATCGCGCTGCGGCGTGCCGCCCTGCCTTGAGCCATTGCTCGACCGCGCGTTCGGTGTCGCCAGCCGCCGTCAGGTGATGGGCGAGCAACTCCGGCTGGCGCTCGACGAGATCGGCGAAATGCTCTTCCAGTGCCGCCCCGACGCGCGCGCGCAATTCCTGCCGTCGCCCGCGCAGCAGGGTCGAGTAGGCAGCGTCCTGCACCAGCGCGTGCTTAAACAGGTAGGAGGCGTGCGGAACCGTGCCGCGGCAAAACAGGAGCCCAGCTCCGCAGAGCTGATCCAATGTGGCTTGCAAATCCTTCTCGGGACGCAGCGCCACGGGCTCGATCAGTTCAAAGCAAACTCGCGGCCGAGCACCGCGCCGATCTGCGCGATCTCTTTGGCTGCCGACCCAAGCCGGTCGAGCCGCGCCATTAGCGACGCATGCAACGTCGCCGGTACGACAACGCAGCCAGCGAGGTCGTCGCCAGCACCGCGGAAACTCGATCGCCCTGCGCGGCGCTTTCCAGCACCGCCTTGGTCAATTCCTCGACAAACAGCGGCACCCCGTCGGTGCGCTCAACGATCTCGGCGACGATATCGGAGGTGAGCGCGGCATTGCCGGCCAGCTTTTGCACCAGCACCTCGCCGTCGTGTTCGCCCAGCCGATTGAGCGACAAACCCGTGACATGGGGACGGCTGCCCCAGGGCGGCTGGAATTCCGGACGAAACGTGATCACCACCAGCACCAGTAGTCGCCGCACCCGGTCGACCGTCAGATCCAGGAGCTCGCGCGAGGTCGGATCAATCCAGTGGGCGTCCTCGAACACCATCAACACCGGCCGACGCCGCGCCTCGGCTTCGAGCTGGCCGAGAAGCGCCTCGAACAACTTCCTCCCGTTTGCGCTGCGGGCTCAAGTTGAGGTCCGCGGCGGAACTCGGCAACGACAGCAGCTCGCTTAACAGCGCGATATCGTCGTCATCCTGCGTGCCCGGAGCGAGCAGCGTCTGCAGTTTGACGAGCCGGGCTTCTACCGTATCGTCGCGGGTAAACACGGCGGCGCGTTCTAGCTGCGCAATGAAGGGGTATAGTGCGCTGTCCTGGTGATGCGGCGAGCAAAAATAGCGCAGGCGCGTATGCGGCTCGTCTGCGATGTGCTCGAAAAGCGCTACGGTCAACCGCGATTTGCCGATGCCCGGCTCACCGGAGATCAGCACCACTCGGCCCTCGCCGGTATTTGCCTGCTGCCAGCGGCGCAGCAGGAGCTCAACTTCCTCCTCACGCCCGACGAGCGGCGTCGCCTGCGAGCGCAAGGCCTCGAAGCGGCTCACCGCGCCGCTTTCGCCCAACACCCGCCACGCGCACTGCGGTCCGGCAAACCCGGCAAGTTGTTGCGGCCCGAGATCCTCCAGATCGAACAGCGCGCCGATCTGCCGCCGCGTGTTTTCGGCAATGACGAGCGCACCTGGGGAGACCAAACCCTGCAGTCGGGCAGCGAGGTTTGGCGTCTCGCCGACAACCCCCCGCTCCTGTGCAGCACCCTCGCCGATCAGATCGCCGACCACGGCGAGCCCGGTGGCGATGCCGAGCCGCACGCGCAAATCCTCGCGCGCCGGCAAGCGGCCGACCGCCTCGATCACCGTGAGGCCGGCGCGCACCGCCCGCTCGGCATCATCCTCATGTGCTTGTGGGTAGCCGAAATAAATCAAAACGCCATCGCCCATGTATTTGGCGACAAAGCCGTCAAAGCGGCCGACCGTCTCGGCGACCGCGCGGTGGTAGTCCCCGATCAGCTCGCGCAGATCCTCGGGGTCATGGCGGGTCGAGAGCGCGGTCGAGCCGACGAGGTCGCAGAACATCACCGTAAGCTGCCGGCGTTCGGCGTCGACTTGTGCCGGTGCACCAGGGGTGGGCGCCGTGACCACGGCGGCCTGAACCGCCGTGCCGAGGCCGGCAATCGCCTCGAGCAGCTTGCGCCGGTGGCCGACCGAGGTCACCCCGATGCTGAGCAGGTCTTCGGCGGTTAGCTTCGGCAGCACCTCGGCGTCGATATCATTGTCGCGGAACGCCGATACATAGCGCTCAAGGCCCAAATCCCGCAGCCACGCCGCTACCTCCATGTGGTGATCCTCGGCTCAGAGAAGGTGCCGGGGCGATTACGACGCCGCCGTTTGGGAGGCAGCCCCGAAGACCGGGACCACGCCGCCCCGGCTCACCTTGTTCTCGGGCGAGGCGAGGAAGAGGATCGTCGCCGCCACCTCCTCCACCTTGGGCCAGGCATCGAAATTGGCCTTGGGCATGGCGCGGCGGTTGGTGGGAGTATCCATGATGGAGGGCGCCACGGCGTTCACTAGGATTCCCTCCTCCGCCAACTCCTCGCCCAGCGCTGCGGTGAGTGCGGCGACGCCGGCCTTGGCGGCGGTAGAGGCGCTTATCTTCGCCCCGTCGCGCGGCTCCAGGGCCTGGCGCGCCACCACGTTGACGATGCGCCCGCCCGCCTTCCCCAGGCGCATCGCTGCCACTGCCTCGCGGCAGCAAAGGAAGCAGCTCACAAGATTGTCGTCGATCTGCCGGCGCAGCAGCTCCCCGCTGGTATCGGTCAGCGGGGCGAAGGCGAAGCCGCCGGCGACATGAATCGAGGCCCAGAGCGACGGGAGCCCGCCATAGAGCTTCACCACCGCCGCCTCATCCGCCAGGCTGGGCACGGGAATCAAGCTCAGCGCCCCGGTGGGGAGGCCTTCCTTCTCCCGCTCCTGCCGATAGGACACATGGCAATGGGCGCCCGCCGCCAGCAAGGCGCCCACCACCGCGTGCCCCAGAGCGCCGGTACCGCCGGTTACCACCACGTGACGATCGCGAAAATCCATCCAACCCTCCTGTTCCTCTGCCTCGATCCGGCGGCGCTCGCCGCCGCTCCTTCTCGTCCTGGCATCCAGCTTGAAGCGCAGCCTCCGGTCCTCCACGGCGATGAGCTCCACCTGGGCGGTCACCCGCATGCCCATAGGCGTGGCTACCACATGGCTGAGATCGACATGGGAACCCACGGTCCTCCGCCCGCCTCGGGAAAAGGCTTCAGGGCATCGAAACGTTCGCTCCTAGAGTAATTGGGAATGGTTTCAACAGTTTGCTTCGCTGGCCGTCAGCGTCATCTCTTGGCGGTCGTTGCTTTTCGCGGCGGGTACACTTTCTGCGACGGCAAGGGCTCACGGTCAGCTCCGGTCTGAGCTTGGCGAGGATCGCCTTCGGGCGGCGGAAGCGCTCCGACATCTGATGACGATCATTTCCCATGAGGTTGGCAAGCTTGCGGGTGATCGCCGCTGTCTCTTCTTCCGATAGGTCAAGGTTCATGGACCGGTGATATGGGGTCGCTATCGACAGGCGAGAATTGGCTTGGCAACTTGCCTCGGGATGCTGGACAAAACCGGATTGTCCGCACTTTGGGGAGCGGAAAGCCCATGGCCAACGATGAACATCTAGCTCTGTTACGGCGGGGGTCCGCCTCTGGAGTGAGTGGCGAACACGCAACCCCGATGAGAAGCTAGACCTTAGCGAGGCTAACCTCGCCGGGGCGAAGCTCTACAAGGCGAACCTGAGCGAGGTGGTCTTCTCTCGGGCGATCCTGGTCGCGGCGGAGCTTGTGGACGCGAACCTCCACAAGGCGGACCTCAAAGAGGCGGACCTCAGTTGGACGGACCTTAGCGAGACGGACCTCAACGGGGCGAGCCTCTGCGAGGCGAAACTCCGCGGGACGGACCTCAAGTTCACGAACCTCCGCAAGGCGGACCTCACGCTCGCGGACCTCCGTTTTGCAAACCTCAGCGGGGCGCACCTCAGCGAGGCGGAACTCAGCCACGCATTTCTAAGAGAGACCATTTTTTGCAAATATTGATATGAATAAGACCAATGGATTGAGCGAGTGCAGGCAGGGTGGCCCAAGCGTCATAGATTTTCATACGCTCTCTTTATCCAAAACCTGCCAGTTCCCTTTCTGCGTGGGTGTGGACTACCTGATCACTTAATCGACTATCTGTCATTATCGAAAAGAGACGCCACCCAATTCTCTTCCCGATTCATCAGTTACTCTTCGAAGAACCAAGTGTTCGCTGAGAGGCTTTATGCCGATTTGCAGAATAAAGGCGTTCGGTGCTGGTTCGCGCCGCATGATCTGCCTATCGGCGCCAAGACCTGGGATGCGATTGACGAAGCAATCCGGCTGAGGGACAAGCTGCTTCTGATCCTCTTGAAAGCGTCAATCACTAGCGAGTGGGTCGAGGATGAAGTGAACAAGGCCTATGCCGAAGAGCGGTCCAGGAAGGAGGTCGTCTTATTTCCGATCCGCGTCGACAACACGGTGATATCCACTGGCGAACCGTGGGCGGTAAAACTGCGGGACCAACGCAACATTGGCGATTTCCGGCAGTGGAAGCAGCCGGCGGCATACGAGAAGAACCTTGATCAGCTCCTGCGTGACCTGAAGGCGTGAACGATCCCCATGTAGAAGCTCTGCATTATAGCGTGAGCCACGGGTGAGGGTGTCGATTACGACAAGGCCGGTCCGCTCGTCCACGACACGCCTGGCTTTACCGTGCACATCCAAAACGGCCACGCAGAAGTCACGATGAAATCACACCATGCGACGGTTGACGCCGCTCGTGACGAAGTCGGGCCGTTTCTTTGCGCATGGGAACCGCGGCGCTTGAATGCCGGCCGGGGGATTTCGAGTTTGCTTACGAGCGAGCCACCGTAGTAGACCGCAACCCAACGGCGGGAGACATCAGCTTCATCGAGCGTTTCGCGGACCTTCCCTTCCGCCGCCCTTCACGTCGAGCACCTGAAGTATCCGGACCCACCACCCCCTGGCCTTGTCTGTGATGCAATTGTTGACCTGATGTTCGACCGCTTTTGCCGGTATCACGCGGGCCGTACGACGCTCCCGGATGCCGCAAACTTTTGCTTGACGGCACTTGAACTAAATGCCGGTGGGCGCAAGGCCGCGGCAGGGCGCTATAGCGTCGATATGCCAATATTAGGAAAGCTTGGAGATCTTGCCGCCAACAAAGGCGGTGCCGAAGCGCGCAAGGCGGATGGTGCAGGAGCGGAATTTACCCCCGCCGAACAGCAGTGGCTCGAAGAGACTATCAAGCGCCTCATCCGTCGGGCCGCGGAGGTAGCTGGCGGCCCGTCCGCACCCCTTCCGCAGATCACGATGGCGTGTTTGCCGCCACTGCCGTAGCTCCGGCGCGTCAGAGCTTGTTTGGTGCCTCTATCGAGGTCTTCCTAACGGCGAGCCAGCGGCTCTGTGGTCTGATTTATGGTACAGTCGGACCGGTGCTGCCACGATGGCAATCGTATCAGTGGCTTAGACACAGCATTGGGCGGTCCCCTCTCCGACCGATACAGCGTCAGAAGACCAGGAGGACAGGTTAATCAATTTGGCCGTGGGTTTGAGCAACCGGCAACCTCATCCTCTATATTGTAATTATCCATACCGTACAATATATTGTGCGCATATGGGAAACGGGGGTTTCCCTAGTAGCGTTAACAGGGGAATATGACCTATCTGAGCGAATGGCTTGCGTTGATCGGTGAGGATCGGTTAACGCAGACGTTAAGCATTCCGCATTGTTCCATTGCGCTCGCGATCTCTCGCAATCGGCGGCGCTCGCGATGGCTTCCCAACTTAGCAGGCTATCTGGGCATACCACTCGACGTTTTGTTGAACGTCGATCCGAGCGCTCGTAACCTCCCCGACCATATCCGCAAAATCCGCGACGAAGCGATTGCTGAGGCCGCCAGGCGCCGGCTTGACGATCATCTCGCTCGGCGGGCCGCTAAGGCCTTACCCGAGACCTTAGCCGATGCCGCGTAATCGAGTGCAGCACGCCGGACGCGTCCAGCCGCACTGCGGCACGAGGAGCCGAGGACGAGCGCCTCCGAAAGTCTCACGACCGAGAGTTTGTTGTGTGCGGTGAGCCTAAGCCCCACCCGACTTCTCGCTGGGCCAATCAAAAAGAGACGGCCGCCGAAATTAGCGACAGCCGTTTTAAGTCAAAGCGAAAGATAAAACGCTAATGTTATATAATCCTTATCTCTTCGAAACACAAGCGCTCTTCGCCGATATGCTCGGCGAATACACCCTGCGTCTCGGCGACTTCTGGCACGCGATCGATTACGAGCGGCGCCGCGAATTGACGGCGCGCGGTGGGTCCGCGGGTGGCGGATCATCGTCATCGAGGCGGCTGAACGGTCGGGGTCGCGGTAACGCTCGGCATCGCGGTCCGACCCCCGCCGCGATCCGCGAAGCAAAGGCAGCGCTGCGCAGCGTCGAGAAGTCCGCTAAGGCTCGGGGTCGCCACGCCGAGCGCAACATTGCCGGGCTTGCGCGTGAAGTCACCTATCGGGGGCGGTTTTTCGGCCGTGCAGCTGCGGCCCGTCTCCGCGCTCAACAACGGGAAATCGAGCGGCAGGCTCGCGCAGATATCCGCGAGGCCGCTCGCGCCCGTCGGGCGCTAGTCAAGTTCCTGACACCCCCGCGTAAGCGCACGGCCTATGAGCGTCGAGTTATCTCCGGCATCACACGGCAGGTAGCGCGCGGCGAGCGGCCATCAATCGCGGCCGCAGTGCGATCAGGAAGGGCCGATACGTTTGCCGCAATCCAGCGACTGCCCGACAGCGAAGCGATTAAGCGTGTCAAGCTACGATTGCGGCAGGTGTTCCCCAACTCCGCCAACTATGACGGCGGCGAGTTTCACAGCCTCGATTACATGCCGGACACGGCTCGCGCGCTGTTGACTTTATCAGACGATCAGCTCGACCGGCTAATACGCCGGAAGACCGGCGTCGAGTTCGGCCAAATGCTCGATCGATGATGAATACGGAAATGGAAAAGCCTTCATCTCATCCGCTATGGTACCGATTTGACGACAAGTATCAATACGGGATTTGACCACGAATGAAAACAACTATTGAAATCCTAGAGGAAATTCTCAAAGCAGAGGAAATAGACGAGATAACCCCATTTGATGATCCGTGGAGGAATGTTGATATTGGTAAGATTATAGATCCCGCGGAGCTTCACTGTCCGTGGTGGCTCTTTTGCAAGGCACCAGATTGCGAATGGCCTTTTATAGCTTATAAACGAAATCAAAAATATTGCTCACGCAAATGCTCGGCGAATGCTGCACGAGATGAGAGACGTGCTCAACACGAAATTGAATTCATCGGTATCGACGGTGAGGGCGTCAATGTGTTGAATGACGCTGGCGAGATAGTCGAGCACAACTATGTGCTGCTCTGCGCTAATGGGATCAATACGGAGCCGCTTTTTCTTCACAGAGATGACTCGCGTCTAACGACACTGGAAATCCTGGAGTGGCTTTATTACACGGTGTTTCCGCGGTACCCCGACGCTTGTTTTGTTACTTTTGCGATGGGGTATGACCTCTCGCAGTGGTTAAAAAATCTGCCGAAAAGCCGAGCGCGAAGTCTCTTCGTGAAGGCCGAAATACAAAAACGCAAGCGGACGAGCAGCGGCGGAAATCCCACCCCCTTCCCGGTGCGGTGGCGCGATCCCGAGCGCCCGACCCGGGAATGGGAATTCGATACCTTGGGAACCAAGCGGCTCAAATTGCGCCTGCGCGAAACTCCCTACCGAGACTATTCGGGCCCCGAGATCGACAACGTCAAGAACAAAAGTCCGTCCTGGATGTATATTTGCGACGTGTTCTCCTATTTCCAGCAATCGTTTGTAAAAGCTATCGATCCCGAGCCTCGGATTAAGGCGGGAACCGCGAGCATCGTAACCCCCGAAGAATACGAAATCATAAAAGAGGGTAAGAGCCGCCGGGCGGACGCGGGCTTTGATGAAGCGATGAAGCAATACAATGCTTTGGAATGTGACGTTCTCGCTCGGTTGATGAAGGAATTAGATCGCGGCATGGTCGAAAACGACATCAGGCTGAGGCGGGACAAATACATCGGTCCGGGTCAAACCGCGCAAGCCTCGATGGATGGGATAATCAAAACCAGCGGCGCCGATTTCAGACGAAAGAATATTGAGGAAATCGTTCCGTTAGAGTTCAGGAATACGGCTCGGCAATCCTATTTTGGCGGCTGGTTTGAAATCATGAAGCACGGAATGCACGAGGGAACCGCTTACGAGTACGATATAAACAGCGCCTACCCCAAAGTCATGACGCAACTGCCGTGCCTGTTACATGGAAATCACCTTCACGGCGACAGCGATCCCTACCGTGCGGGGCAGCTACGCCCGTATCGCAATAACGGTTTTGGCCTGGGTCCGGGACAAATCTTATGTCTAGTTGATGCGAGCGTTGTTGGTCTGCATCCGCGCATCGGCGCGATGCTGCATCGGCGAGCGCGGTCTAATCGGGCTCACGCCCGCACATGACCGAAGGTTGGTATTGGCTGCACGAACTGGAAGCCGCTAAACGGGCGGGGCTGATCGACAAGATCGATTGGCTTCAGTGGCGCGCCTACGTTCCGTGTGACTGCCCAAAGCCGTTGCGTTCTCTTGAGGATTGGTATCAGAAACGGCTTCAAGTGGGGAAGAACACGCCGAGCGGCTTTGCCTTGAAACTCATGTATAATTCTTGTTATGGGAAATTTGCGCAATCAATAGGCGCTCCCAAATACGCCAATCCGGTTTACGCCAGCCTGATCACGGCGGGTTGCCGCTGTATGATCCTCGACGCGATCGCCACCCATCAAGACGGTGGTGACAGTGTGCTGATGGTCGCGACCGACGGAATATATTTTACCGCGCCACATCATAGTATCGTCCCGGACCCGGTTGCTTTAGGACATTGGACGTTGACAGAGCGCGAGAATTTGATGCTGTTCAAACCGGGCACCTATTGGGATGACAGCGCACGCACCAAGCTCCGCGACGGCGAGTTGGAGAAGATCAAGTTCAAATCGCGCGGCGTGAACATGGGAGCGCTGGCAAAGGCGATCCTGCAACTCGACGATCAATTTGCCGCGATGAAGCCCGGCGATCCGTGGCCCTCGCTGCCGGTCAGGATACCGTTTCAGGTCATCTCCCCACAGCAAGCGCTAGCCCGGAACAAGTGGTATCTTTGCGGCGCGGTCAGCAATACGAGAACGATCAATATCAGCGCCGATCCGTCATCGAAGCGCGTGGCGGATCGGCCCGGGTGGTCGGCGCCGCCGTTGATGTACAACCCCATCCGAAGCGCTCCCTACACAGAGACATTTGGCGACGAAACCCTCGAAAGTCTGGTGGTCGATCGCCCGTTGACCGATAATCTACACCCGGACGGGCAATTGGTGATGCAATTATCAGAAATATTTCTCGGCGATAAGGTGGATATCAGAGCTATATGACGGCAACCATCTTTATATTGGCAACTTACCCACATCCGACTTATTGTGGGCCGATCCGTGTAACGACTTCAGAT
>Ga0306922_10003475_pt1 | contig 14729 bp, 13 predicted proteins | sample sta12Cox44000082_FD_203758 | JGI IMG/M metagenome (GOLD analysis project Ga0306922, IMG submission 203758) | Lab enrichment of tropical soil microbial communities from Luquillo Experimental Forest, Puerto Rico - statoxic.12C.oxic.44.000.082 (v2)... | ecosystem: Environmental > Terrestrial >... | reverse complement strand
TCGACCGTCGTCTCAGCGCTCCATCTCCGACCCTGTGCAGCCAATTACCATTACGAGAAACCGACCCGCTGTCAGTCGGAACGCTAGGTCGCTGCCTCGTCCCTTGACTTCGGACATAAGAGTTAGATGTCTTTGGGCCATAGAGCTCGCTGCCCGCCAACGCGGCGACCAGCGCATTGGGGTCGGTCGTCGGAAAGGAAGTGCCAGCCCTGGGCCTTACGGTTAAGATGTGCCTGAGAGCCGATAATCTCTTCGGCCCATGCGTTTGGGAGCGCCGCTTTGGCGACGGAACGGGTCGAACGCAAGCTGGCCGCCATTCTCGCCGCCGATGTGGCCGGCTATTCGCGTCTCATGGGCGCGAACGAGGAGGGGACGCACGAACGCCTCAAGGCGCATCTCCGTCAAGTGGTCGATCCGAAGCTCAAGGAGTATCGGGGACGCACGTCAAAAACACCGGCGACGGCATCCTGGTGGAGTTTCCGACCGTTGTGGATGCGGTGCGTTGTGCCGTCGAGATCCAGCGCGCGATGATCGACCGCAACGCCGATATCTCGGAGGACAAACGCATCGTTTTCCGAATTGGGGTCAACCTTGGCGATGTGATTGTTGAACCCGAAGACACTTTCGGCGACGGCGTCAACATCGCGGCGAGGATAGAGGCTTTAGCCGAGCCGGGCGGCAACTGCATCTCGCGGGTGGTGCGAGACCAAATCCGCGACAAGCTTCCCTACCCTTTTGAGGACATGGGGGAGCAAAGCGTCAAGAACATTGCTCGTCCGGTGCACGTCTATCGGGTTCGGCTTGACGCTGAGGCCACAGCCTCACCGGCCGTAACGCGTGTCGATGAGGAGACCTTCGTCTTCGGGCCTTTCCGGCTGATCCCCGCGCAGCGACTGCTGCTCGATGATGAGAAACCGCTCCGGCTCGGCAGCCGGGCCTTGGACATCCTCACCACGCTGGTCGAAGGCGCCGGCGAGACGATCCACAAGGATCGACTCATTGCCCGCGCGTGGCCCGATACGATCGTCGACGACGGTGCGCTCCGGGTCCATATCGCGGCGCTGCGCAAAGCGCTTGGCGACGGCCGCGCGGGCGGGCGGTTCATCGCCAATAATCCGGGCCGGGGTTACACCTTTGTCGCACCGGTGACGCGTGAGCATCAGCACTCCGCACCCGCCACGCCGGATGGAGGGACCGCAGCCAACAATCTGCCTGTGCCGCTCACTCGCATCGTCGGCCGGGACAATACCGTCGCCGCTCTGGCGAAGCAGCTGGCTCAGCGCCGTCTTCTGACGATCGTGGGTCCGGGCGGGATCGGCAAGACCACGGTGGCCGTGGCGGTCGCCGAAGCCGTGACTCCGGACTATGCAGATGGCGTATGGTTCGTCGGACTCGCCTCACTACCCGATCCCGACCTGGTGCCGAGCACCGTCAGCACCGTGCTGGGGATCTCTCAGTCAGGCGCCAACCCGATATCCGGGTTGGCCGCGTGGCTGCGTGACAAACATGCCTTGATCGTGCTGGACAGCTGCGAGCACCTCATCGGCGCGGTAGCACCGCTGGCCGAGGCGGTTCTGAGGGCGGCACCACAACTACGCATTCTCGCCACCAGCCGCGAGCCATTGCGGGCCGAAGGCGAATGGTTGCACCGCCTGGCCTCGCTGGAACTCCCGTCGGATTCGGTCGATCTATCGGCCGCAGAGGCGTTACGGTATTCGGCCGTCCAGCTGTTCAACGAGCGCGCCATGGCGGCCGCGGACGGCTTCATCTTCGATGACGCCAAAGTGGCGGCAATTCTGGAGATTTGCCGCAGGCTCGACGGCGTTCCGCTGGCGCTCGAGCTGGCGGCGGCGCGCATCGATGTCTTCGGCGTGCGGGAACTGGCGGACCACCTCGACGACCGGTTTCGGGTTCTGACGAGCGGCCGACGGACGGCCCTGCCGCGGCATCAAACGCTCGGCGCGACACTAGACTGGAGCTATCAGCTACTTTCGGGAGCTGAGCAAACGGTGCTGCGTCGTCTCGCCGTGTTCGCCGGCGATTTCTCGCTCGACGCCGCCGCAACCGTGGCCGGAGATTTGCCCGAACCGCTGGTCGTCGACCACGTCGCGAGCCTTGTCGCCAAATCACTGGTCGCCGCCACCCCGCGCGACGAGATCGTGCAATATCGCCTATTGGATACGACACGCCTCTACGCCTTCGACAAGCTGCGCAGCGCCGGCGAGCTGCTCGAGACCGCCCGCCGTCACGCGGAGTATTATTGTGCCGTGTTCGCGCACGCCGAAGCCGAAAGCGAGTCGCGGCCACAAGCCGAGTGGCTGGCCATCTACGGCTGGCATCTCGACAATGTGCGTGCCGGTCTCGATTGGGCATTTTCTCCGGATGGTGACCCGCAGATCGGCGTGGCGCTGACCATCGCCGTAGTGCCGCTATGGGTCCAGCTGTCGCTGTTTGGCGAGTGCCGCGAGCGCGTCGATCGGGCACTGGCAAGCCTCGACGGAGACGTGGCGGCGACCGCGCGCCTGCGCATGCAGCTCTCCGCGGCGCTTGGCTGGTCGCTGATGTACGGCGTGGGTCGCGCCCGAGAGGCCGGCCCCGCCTGGGCGACGACACTGAAGCTCGCGGAAAGCCTAGGCGACAGGGGGTATCAGCAGCGCGCGCTCTGGGGCTTGTGCATCGATCAATTCAATAACGGCGAGTTTCGCGCCGCGCTCGAATTCGCACGGCGCTTCGCACGCCTGGCAGCTAATTCCACCGACGCGATCGATTTGATGATGGCCGATCGGATCCTCGCCACCACGCTGCATTACCTCGGCGACCAGAAGGACGCTCGCCAGCATATCGACCGCGCGCTCGCGCATCTTGCGGCTTTGGCGCAACAACCCCAGATCGTCCGCTTGCGGTTCGATATGCGGGTGTCGACGCATTATTTCCAGGCCCGCATCTTGTGGCTGCAAGGATTTGCCGATCAGGCGCTGCGCGTGGTCGAGCACAATGTCGCCGAAGGGCGCGCCATCGGGCAGGCCTTGACCTTTTGCAGTGTGCTCGGCCAGGGGGCCTGCCCGATCGCGCTCTTGGCCGGCGCTCTCGATGTCGCCGAGCGATACGGCGCGATGCTGCTCGACCATACCGAGCGCCACCCGATACGTCTGTGGCAGGTTTGGGCTCGCTGTTTCAACGGTTTGGTGATTGCCAGGCGTGGCGACCTCAGCGCCGGAATACAGGCGCTGCGCGACGGGCTCGACCAGGCCGGCGAGGCGAGATTTCTGCCGCGCTTCCTGCTTCTGCTCGGTGAATTGGCGGCTTGCCTCGGCAAGGCCGGTGAGATCGCGCTGGGGCCTGAAACCGTGGAGCAGACGCTCGCGCGTTGCGAAGCCCGCGACGAACGCTGGTACGTTGCCGAACTGCTGCGCATCAAGGGCGAACTGACGCTATTGGAAGGCGGGACCGACGCCGCAGCCGCTGCCGAACGACACTTCCTGGAGGCTCTCGACTGTGCGCGGTCGCAAGGAGCCTTGTCCTGGGAGTTGCGAGCCGCCGCCGGCCTCGCGCGGCGATGGAGAGATCAACATCGAGCGGCCGACGCGCGTGAGCTTCTAGGGTCGGTTTACGGCCGCTTCACCGAAGGTTTCAACACGGCGGACTTGCGAGAGGCGGGCAGCCTGTTGGAAGAATTAGATTAGACTAGACCGGTCGATCTGGCCCGCCACTACGCCTTGTTCAGCGGTGCGATAAGCGCATCGGTCGTCAGAATGGCATGGGCGAAAGTCGGCCCATTTAAGTCGCGGGCTGCTTGCACCCCCTTGGGGCGAGACATCCGCCGACGAACTCAGTAAAGACGGTGGCGGCCGCGAAAGCCGCCGGCCACGGCAGACCGTCGCTCCGAATCTCCTCAATGCTCGAACGCCAATGCCACAGCTTGTCGACGCCGCTGTACAGAAACACGATCACGAGGCAAAGCCGTGCGATCGGAAGCGTATAAGCGATCATGCCTGCTCGCTCGGTCGTGCCGCGATCAGGTGCCTGACGGCGGGGTCGCCTTCGGCATCAAAGCGGTGTACTGCATCCTGCAGGACGCGATCGGCGTTGGTCACGCGTTGATGCTGTCGCATGTGGTCGAGCCAGGAATCGACGCAGAATGTCTCGACGAAGGCCCCCTCTTTCGCGGCATCCTCATAGATGCTCCAATCAAAGGCGCCGTCTCGCTGGCGCTCGCCCGCCAGCTTTGTGATCGCCGCAAGAAACGCCGCGCGATTAGCCGACGCGACGGTGTATTCGACGGTGACGAGCACCGGACCTCGGTCGGGCTCGATATCGTGTGAGAGCAACGGAGCGGGCCAATGCATCGACGGCGCGAGATCGAGACCGGCGGCGGTCTGAAGCTTCCAGCGGCGCAGCACTGGGACCAAGGCGACCAGCGCGATCGCCGCGATGATGTGCACGGCCGGGAGCCCAATCCCTTGCGCCGCCTGTCCCCAGACGATGCTGCCGACGGCCAAGCCGGCGAACTGCACGGTTGCGAACATCGCCATTCCCCGCCCCCGGACCCAGCCCGGCAGCGCAAACTGGGCCGATACGTTCAAGGTGGCGATCGCGGCAACCCAGGAAATTCCGGCGAACACGCAGGCGATCAAGGCGGTTGCCGGCTCACGAGCAATGGCGAACAGGACGAGCGCTAGTGCCGTCCCGACCGTCGCCCCTGTCATGACCCGATCGGCACCCAGCTTTGCCGCTGCCGGCAATACGAATGCGCCGCAAACCGCGCCGGCGCCGATTGCGCCTAAGAGTATGCCGTATGTCTCCGGGCCGCCCGCGATTTGTGCGCGCACCAGAAGCGGCAAAAGCGCCCAATAGACGCTCGCGAGCGGAAAGAAGCCGGCCGACCGGATCAAGGTCGCGCGCAGATCCGGGTTATAGCGAGCGTACCGCATACCGCTGCGAATAGCGTTGACCAGGCGCTCGGCGGGCAGAGATGGTGCGATCGGCTGGGGAGGGTGCCACCAGATCAGCGCGGCGATGACGGCGAAGGTGCTCAAGGCATTAATCCAATAGGGCGCAGCCATCCCGAGTGCGCCAATCGCCACACCGGCCAACGCCGGACCGATAGCACGGCTGATATTCAAGCCCACGCCGTTGAGGGCGACTGCAGACCGGAGCTCCTCCTTTGGCACGAGCTGCGGCACAATAGACTGCCACGCCGGCATCGCCAGAACCGTCGCGATTCCGGACAGCGACATAAATGTCAACAGCCAGTTCGGCGTGACCCAGTTCAGCCATACGAAAATCGCGAATAGGGCGGCGGTTGCCACCGCCGCGATCTGCACTGCGATAAGAAGACGGCGGCGGTCGACGATATCGGCCAATGCTCCGGCAGAGAGGCTGAACAAGAACATGGGCAGGGTCGTCGCCGCCTGAACGAGGGCCACTTCGAACGGATCCGGGCGGAGGCTGGTCATCAGCCATCCTGCCGCCGCGTTCTGCATCCAGCTGCCGGTATTGGACACGACAGTCGCTGCCCAGAGCACAGCAAAGATTTCGTGGCGGAACGTGCTCCATGCCGAACCTTGCACCTCGGCCCTGCCGCGCGAGCGCTCGTCGGTCTTCATCTCACCATCCGAAATCGAGCTCGACACCGACATAGTCGCTGTCATGCCCGCCAGCGCGCCAGATGGTGCTGCCGACCCCAAAATAAACGGCTTTCGATGGCGCCCGTCAGATGGCTGTTGAATGCATAGACGGCGCGAATTTGTCCATAAGCGCCAGTCCAGGGTCCTCCGGAACCCGCTGTGTGGGGAACGGGAATATTGGGTATGACATAGACTGCATCAGCCGTCGTCTCGCGCCACTGTGGGGCGACGGCGGCGATGAACGTCAGGGTGCTCGTTGGCTTGACGGTCACCGAGGGCTTGACGTGGATCAGGTTTGCATAGGTGGTCAATCCAGCCAAAGTGAAGTAATAGCCGTTCGGGAAAAGCGGATTGAAGGTTCCGAGCGTATTGGAGTTGGGATTTTGGTCACCCGACGCCACGTCGACCTGAAGTCCCAGACGGGGGCGCCAGTTCGCATCGGCGAATGTGAAGCCGCCTATCGTTCCCAGGGCCCAGGCACGGGCCGTTTTGGCGCCGACACTTCCGGTCTGGACCATCGACTCGAGGTCCCAATCCCACCCGGCGTAGTCGCCGGCATAATGCACATCGAAGATGTTGCGCCGCTCGCGGCCGCTGGCAAAGAGATAATGCGGATTGTCCAGATCGTAACGCGAATAATAGGCACTGAGGTGTCCCGGTCCGACGTCTCGCCGCTCTATTCTGAACCCGCCAAATTGGAAATGGCCATTGGAGTAGTCGTTGAAGACGCCCTGGGGGACATATACGACGGGGTGACTCCAAAAGCTGATGACACGCCACGGGTCCTTCTCCCAATCGAGCCAAGCCGCATCGTAAGCCTGGCGCACATTGGGACCATCCCGGATGGAGACAAAACGCTGCAGGTCGAAGGCCATCTCCTGCCGCCCCACGCGCGCCTTTACTTCGCCGTCCGCCAGGTCCCCAGTATAGGTGACGAAGCCTTGTGCAAGGTCGAGCGGATCCCGGTCGGCCGGAGTGATTATAAATTTCCCCGGCGCGTAGTCGTTCTGGAGTTGTATGAAGATCTGCCAGTTCTCGTTGGGCCTAACATCGGCGTGAATGTACTGACGATCCAGCACATAGTTCTGAACGGGGATTCCACCGACGCCAAAAGTAGACGCGTTAAGAGTTTCGAAGCGCTCGCGCAGATCCAGGCCGAAGGACACATAGCTCTTCGGATCATCCGGAGACAGTGGAATATATTTCAAGTTGTCGAATGGCTCGGTTCGCAGGCTCGGATCAGCCAATACCGACCAGTCGGTTCATGCCGATCGTCGGACGGGCGGGCAGACCCATCGCGAGCGATCCCGCGTTTTGGGCAAACGCCGGCACAGCGATCGAAACTGCGATCGACCCCAACAGCGCCAAAGACGCGAGCCGCACCTCAAGGGTTCACTTGCGCGAGACTGCATGAATCTCGGCAATATAGCCGCCTGGGAACTGCACGATTGCGGCCTCGCGGTCGCTGGTCATATAGGGTTTAACCAGCACAGCCGCGCCTGCGCTCTCAGCCTTGGCGACCGTCACAGAGAGATCGGAGACCTCGTAGCCCGTCACCTCCCGTCCATAAGGATAGGGAAGATGGCCATCGGTCACCAGTACGGCCACGCGGCCGAAAGGGGATTCGATGCGGACGCGCCGGTAGGTATCGGCTGGTCGGCCAATCTCCACGCCGGGGGCGTTGCGGTCGTCAGAAACAATCTTGCCATGCGCGAAAGCGACAAAATCGCGGATGAAAGCATTGGCCGAATCCGGCGAGATGTACACGCGGTTCTCAGGCACGGTTTGCAGCGGCGGATAATTTGGCGCAGTCGTGTGCCAATAGAGCTGCATGTTGACGCCGCCGGGCCATTGGATGATGACATCGCGGCCGATCGGGTCGGGAAATGTCGCCACCGTCACAGCGGCGCCGTCGGCACGTGCGGCCTGAACGGCCGCGTCTATGTCGGTGACGAGATAGCCGGTCCGTTCCGCGCCGAATGGATAGGGTATCGGGGTCTTGAAACCAAAGACTGACAAAGTCCCTACCGGGGTGAGGACAAGCTGCGACATGGTAAGGCTGGGTGTCGGTGTGACGGTGAAGACGCCCGCCTTGGATGTTGTCGCGCCAAACGTCGTGACGAGGCTGGCAACGAACCGGTCGAAATCGTCCGGCGCGACGTAGACATGGGTTGTATCGTATTGCGGACCGACCGCGAGGGCGGGTGTCTGGGTTGCGGCAACTCCCTGCGACACCGGCACGCTCACCAGACTCCCGCAAAGGACGGTCGTTAGAGCGAATGTCCTGATTATGCGCATGGCTGGCTCCCAAACTAAGGTTAAGAGCAGTGACTCAGAGACGGCGGACATACGCGCGGGCATTGATCACAATAAAGTCGGGAGCATATCGGTCATGGGCGCTTCTCCGAGAAATCGGTCGTGGCAATCTTTGCCTCGTCGGTATTACGGCCCGGCAGCATGCCAAACATATGCGACGTGCACTTCGCTTCCCGCCAGGCGACCGAGAAGCCCGAACCTGCCAGAAGCTGCTTGCCTACAGGGATGATCTGCTCGCCAACAAGAATGCCGAGCAGACCCACTAGCGCGACCAGCGGCGGCGCAGGCGAGCGGACGTTGATCAGGCCATAGATGATGCCAACCAACACGCCAGCGCCGAGGGAGATGAGATACGTGAACATGTGCGGCCTCTGGCGCCGCGCCTTACGCCGGCACGGGCGCCAGTACCTCATGCAGCTTTGATGTACGTTGCGGCGTCTTGTGCACCATCGTGTAGGCGTAATCCACGCCCATACCGTAAGCTCCGGAATGCTCGCGCACGATCGTCATCACCGCGTCATAGGTCTCCTTGCGGGCCCAGTCGCGCTGCCATTCCAGCATAACCTGTTGCCAGGTCACCGGAACGACCCCGGCCTGGATCATCCGCTGCATGGCATAGTCGTGCGCCTCCTTCGAAGTCCCGCCGGAGGCGTCGGCCACCATGTAGATCTCATATCCACCTTCGAGCATAGCGCACAGTGCAAAGCTGTTGTTACAGACCTCGGTCCAGAGACCTGAAACGACCACCTTGTTCCGGCCGTTCGCCTTGAGGGCGTCGCGCACCTTTTTATCGTCCCATGAGTTCATGGAGGTCCGCTCGAGCAACTTATGGTCCGGGAATACGTCGAGCAGCTCAGGATAGGTATAGCCGGAGAAGCTCTGTGACTCGACGGTGGTGATCGTCGTCGGAATGTTGAAGACCTTCGCCGCCTTGGCCAGTGCCACCACGTTGTTCTTGAGCACTTGCCGATCGATCGATTGCACGCCAAATGCCATCTGGGGTTCTTGGTCGATGAAGATGAGTTGGCAGTTCTGGGGCGTGAGGACTTCGAGCTTGGGATTGGCCATTGTCGTCTCCTGAGTTGGTCGTTGATGAAAGAGCCTGTTTGAGTAGTGATATCAATAACTCACACCGACAGGCGCTGGTCAGTCCGATCCGGGCCGCGAACCAAGTCCATTGCTGATCGTGTATGGCGTCAACCCGACGAACCGCGTCTTTCTGGCAGTGCGCCGCAACGTTAGAATGCCCAGCAAGAGCAGCCGAGCGCGCCCCAGAAGGATCGCAAATCGCCGACTGGAAGACGTGCCGACCAGACGGCCGCATGATCGTGGCCGTGGATGCCACAATGGTTCGCATGGCCGCAGGCGGCGGCCAGCGACCGCCGCGCCACGGCTTGTCCGGAGCCGCTGGAGTCGCCCCAGGCGGCATAGCCGCCAAAGCGCCGAACTGGTGACCAATCGGGCATCGCCGGCGGCGGAGCCGTTTCGTCGAAAGCGGCGAAGTCGCCGGCGCCGTAGACCACCTTGCCGCCGACGATCGTCAGCGCGGCCGCAATGTCGGCGATCTCATCCTCGGAGCAGGCGAAGTAGTCGCGGTCGGGGACAACGAGGTCGGCGAACTGGCCGACCTCAATCCGGCCCTTCTTGCCTTCCTCGCTCGAGAACCAGGTCACGTTCTCGGTCCACATCCTCAGCGCCGTCTCGCGGTCGAGCCGATTGCGGGTCGGGTAGATACGCAGGCCACCAACCGTCTTGCCGGTCACCAGCCATGACAGCGAGACCCATGGATTGTAGGAGGCGACGCGGGTGGCGTCGGTGCCGGCGGAAACCGGAATACCAGCCTGCAGCATGCGCGCAATTGGGGGCGTCGCTTCCGCCGCGCCGAGACCGTAGCGCTCGACAAAATATTCGCCCTGATAGGCCATGCGATGCTGCACGGCGATGCCGCCGCCGAGCGCCGCGATGCGGTCGATCGACTGATCGGAAATCGTCTCGGCATGATCGAAGAACCAGTGCAGGCCGCTGATCGGGATTACCTGGTTGACCCGCTCGAAGGCGTCGAGCGCGCGCGAGATCGTTTCGTCGTAGGTTGCGTGCAGCCGCCAGGGCCATTTATTCACGGCCAGAATGCGCACCACCTCTCCGAGCTCGCTTTCCATCTCCGCCGGCATGTCGGGCCGAGGCTGGCGAAAATCCTCGAAATCCGCGGCGGAGAAAACAAGCATCTCGCCGCCGCCATTGTGGCGGAAATAATCTGTGCCCTGCTGATATTTCGAGGTCTTTGTCCAGTTGAGGAAATCGTCCTTCTCGCCCTTGGGTTTCTGCGTGAACAGGTTGTAGGCGATGCGCACTGTGAGCTGGCCTTCATCGGCGAGCTTCTGGATGACGGCATAATCTTCCGGATAATTCTGGAAGCCGCCCCCAGCGTCGATGGCACCAGTCACGCCGAGCCGATTGAGCTCGCGCATGAAGTGGCGTGTGGAGTTGAGCTGGTAGTCGGGCGGCAGCTTCGGTCCCTTCGCCAGCGTCGCGTACAGAATACCGGCATTGGGCTTGGCCAGCAGTAAGCCGGTCGGATTGCCTCTGCCATCGCGAACGATCTCGCCGGCCGGCGGATCCGGCGTGTCTTTGGTGTAGCCGACCGCTCGAAGTGCCGCTCCATTGAGCAGCGCGCGATCGTAGAGGTGAAGCAGGAAGACGGGCGTATCAGGCGCAACGGCGTTCAGCTCTTCGATGGTGGGCAGCCGCTTCTCGTCGAACTGGTGCTCGGTGAAGCCGCCAACTACCCGCACCCATTGCGGCGGCGGGGTGATCGCCACTTGGCGTTTGAGCATCGCCATCGCATCGGCCAGCGAGCGCACCCCGTCCCAACGCAGCTCCATATTGAAATTGAGCCCACCGCGGATGATGTGCAGGTGATTGTCGATCAGGCCCGGCAATACGCGGCGGCCTTTGAGGTCGATAACCTTGGTCTTTTCGCCGGCGAGCGGCATCACGTCATTGTCGCGCCCTACCGCGGAGAATTTGCCGTCCGTGATCGCGACCGCAGTGGCGGTCGGATTGGCGCGGTCGAGTGTCGTGAACAGGCCGCGATGAAGGATAAGTTCTGGGTTTGCAGTCACGGAAGCCTCCATACCATCCAGATGTCAGCCGGAAGGCGCCCCCAGGCCGCCCAACGCAAATGGCTTAGGCCGGCCTGGGCGTTACCTCCGGATAGGCGACGTAGACGCCTATCGTGCAGGGGTCTTTGCCGCCTGCTGCGCCATTTGATAGCTCTCCATCACCGCCCGGTAGTTCGGTGCGACCATCGTGTATAGCTGTGCGAGTTCTGCGGCTTCGGGACGGTTCCAAGTGCGATGGATTTCGCAGATCACGGCATTCGCCGTTGTCGGCACGACGCCGCCTTGCACAAAGCGGGCGAGTGTCGTTCTCGAAGCCATTTCGCTCGGGTCGCCCGACGCATCCATCACAGCGTAGACCTTGAAGCCGGCAGCGGTTGCATCCAGTGCCGGGAACATGACGCAAACGCTGGTCCACACACCCGCCATGATCAACGTCTTCTTGCCGGTGTCGCGAACGGCCTTGACAAAAGCCTCATTATCCCAGGCGTTGACCTCGCCATGACGCGGAATGTACTGCGCGTGCGGTGCAGCCTCTTGGTGCTCCGGCATCAGCGGACCGTTTGGTCCGTCGGGGACCGATGCGGTTCGTTATTACCGGGAGCTTCAGCAACGTCGCCAATTTCGCCAGGGCCGTAACGTTAGCTCGAAGCTGCGCCACGGGGATGTCTTTCACTACCTGAAAAAGGCCGGTCTGGTGGTCCAGCAACAACATCAGAGTGTCGGCAGGATCCATTAATGCCTTGCCGCCACCGGTGCTTAGTACATGCTGCATTTGATCCTCCTTTGGTTTAACGCGGGTTGAATTTCACTTGTCCGAGCTACCTGGCCTGCTTTTTCAGCGTATCGATCAGAAGCTTGGCAGCCGGTCCCGACGAGGCCGATTTCTGCCCGGTGATCGGCTGGCGGTCGGCGACGGTGTGAAACGCCCGGTTCTTGACCTTGGAAAGATAGCACCGAGGCTCATCAGTTCGTCCTCGACAAGGAAGGGTATCACGTTCGTCAATCCTACTTCTTCCTCGCCAATGGCGAAGCCCGTCACGGTCTTACCTTCTACGAGCAGCTTGCCGTCCGGGGTTTTGACGTGACGAAGCACGGCAGCGTGACAGACCAGTGCGAAGGTCTTGCTAGCCGCCAGAAAGGATTCCAGCAGCTTGATCGAGTTCTCGTCCTGGGCGAGATCCCACATCGGGCCGTGGCAGCCGGGGTAGAAGATTGTATCGTAGTCCTCTGCCTTAACGCTGTCGAGGCGCGCCGTTCTGTCGGGCTCGGCGTTGGCGTCGATCTGGCGCGCCACTACGCCTTGCTAAGCACTGCGATAAGCGCATCGGTCGTCAGAATGGCATGGGCGAAAGTCGGCCCATTTAAGTCGTGGGCTGCTTGCATCGCCTCGGGGCTAACCGCTGCCGTGGCGTCCCGGACCAAGGTCACGTGATAGCCGAGCTCGGCACCCCCGCGCGCGGTCGCCTCGATACAGGTGTTCGCCGCCATGCCGACGACGATGATTTTCTCGATGCGGCGTTGCTTGAGATGGAAGTCGAGGTCGGTGTTGGCAAAGCCGTTTTGACCCCAATGCTGCTCGATCACCACGTCGCCCGGTTGCGGTGCGAGTTCCGGATGCCACTCGCTGCCCCAGGTGCCCTCCGCGAAGACGGCGCCTCGGTCGGCCAGAACCTGCCAGGGGCCGGGATGACGCCATCCGTCATAGTTGCCCTCGCACCAACGTCGGTGCGGGACGTAGAATACTGCAATGCCGGTGCGGCGCGCGGCCTCGAGGAGTGCGCGCAGATGCGGCAGCAGGTCAACCGACTCGGCGACCGCTCTGACCTCCGGCCAGAGTTTGCCCCCATCGCTCAGGAAATCGTTATACGGATCGACGAGCAACAAGCCGGTCCGGTTCGCGGTATAGTCGTCGAGCGCCAACAGTATTCTCCCTCGCCTCCTATCCCGGTATCATGGGGCGGGCTGGCGCCGTCGCGGTAGTTAAGAGATGTGAATCTCTGTCACGTTAATGAACCCGACCGCCGAATCCGCGCGTGGGTCCCTGCCGACGGCTCTGCAGCCAGGACCTCCCGGACCCCGCCGGCGAGCGTTCCCTGGTGCTTCCCTGTTGGACCGGATTTGGTTCGCTGTTCGGCTGAATTAATTCCGTGTTCGCCCGCTTAGGGAACTCGCCGGTGCGGAGTCGGTAAATCAATGGCTTGGCGGGCGGATTGGGCCCCGATTCGGCGCGGTGGCACCGACTTCGCAGTATCTTCCCGGGAAGCAGTGAAATCGGCGTGCCGCGCCGATGTCGCGGCGGAGGGCTGACCTCGCCGGCGGGCTCCCGATCGTAAGACGCCGCAATACCGCAAGCGCGTTCCCTTCGCAGCAAAGCCGTTCAAGAACGGCTTGTCGCTCCTGAGTATCACGATGATTGCTCAGTTCGAGCGACCAAGGAGGGCAACGTCATGCAACTATCGCTCGCAATGCCAAAACTTCGGCGTCAGCCGATGGACCACGATGGTTCGCCTACAGTCGAGCATCGGACGGGTCCGACGGCAACCGATACAATAGTTGCGTTCGGCCGCTTCCGCGTGCTGCGGCGGCAGCGGCTGCTGCTCGCCGATGGCGTGCCGGTCGAACTCGGTACACGCGCTTTCGATATCCTGATTGTCCTGCTCGAGGCCGATGGCGCGCTCGTCACCCATAACGAGATGCAAAGCCGTGTCTGGCCCGGCATCGTTGTCGCGCGCGACAATTTGAAGGTCCAGATCTCCGCGTTGCGCAAGGCTCTCGGCGAGGACCGCGAGCTCATTCGGACCGAGAACGGCCGCGGCTACCGCTTCACCGCCCCGGTCCGCGTGACCGCCGCCGGTTGGGAATGTTTGTCAACGCGTCGCGCGGCAAAGCCACAGAATGGTCGGAACGCCGTTTTGCCCGCGGACCTCTCGGTGATCGCGTCGCGATTAACGCGTATCGAAGTCCGCTTGGCCGAGGCGCTGAACCTGGTCGGAACGGATCCTAGCAACAGCCGATCGCGGCGGCGCCGGTATGGTGTGGGTCATTCCAGGCGCAGCGCGCGCGAACGCCGGCCCATTGGTTCCCCTTCGCCGGGGACTACACTGCGCGAGAAATCATTCGACCTGGCATGCTGAGCAGGAAGCGCTAGCGTTGCGACCAGCGGAACTGTCCGGGGGTCATGCCGAGCATCTGCCGGAAATGACGCGCCAAGTGACTTTGGTCAGAAAAGCCTGTGGCCAATGCGATCCCCGACAGCGGGAGCTCGGAGCGAGCCAACATCTCCTGTGCCCGTTCGATACGCCGATGCACGAGATAGTGGTGCGGCGTTACACCTGCCGATTGTTTGAAGGCCCGGGCGAAATGATACACCGATAGTCCGGCGATGGCGGCGAGCTCTGCGAGATCTATGCTCTCGCTCAAATGCACTTCCACGTGCTCGCGCACCCGACGCATGGCACCGGGCGGCAAACCGCCGCGCGTCGGCACGGTTTGCGCTCGCTGCCTCAGGGTAGCAAGCGAATCTAGGCGCGGCCGCGTGTGCAGAGCGTCGCTCCGTGCTTGCTGCCAAGCCGCCCGGCCGCTCTCGGGCGGGGTCACCAGCGCAGGCCATGTCTCGTCGCTGCCGGCGACGACGAGGTGCGTCGGAATAACCGCGAGGTCCTTG
>Ga0306922_10003474_pt1 | contig 14729 bp, 15 predicted proteins | sample sta12Cox44000082_FD_203758 | JGI IMG/M metagenome (GOLD analysis project Ga0306922, IMG submission 203758) | Lab enrichment of tropical soil microbial communities from Luquillo Experimental Forest, Puerto Rico - statoxic.12C.oxic.44.000.082 (v2)... | ecosystem: Environmental > Terrestrial >... | reverse complement strand
CTTTTGCAGGCTCTCCTGGAAGGTGCGGCCGATCGCCATCACCTCGCCGACGGATTTCATCGACGTTGTCAGCGTGGTGGAGGCACCCGGAAACTTCTCGAACGCAAAGCGCGGGATCTTGGTGACAACATAATCGATCGTCGGCTCGAACGATGCCGGCGTCGCGCCGCCCGTGATGTCGTTGGCGATCTCGTCCAGCGTGTAGCCGACTGCAAGCTTTGCCGCGACTTTGGCGATCGGAAAGCCGGTCGCCTTCGAGGCGAGCGCGGAGGAGCGCGACACGCGCGGGTTCATCTCGATCACGACCATGCGGCCATCGACCGGATTGACCGCGAACTGCACGTTGGAGCCGCCGGTCTCGACCCCGATCTCGCGCAGCACGGCGATCGAGGCGTCGCGCATGATCTGGTATTCTTTGTCGGTCAAGGTCAGTGCCGGCGCCACCGTGATGGAATCGCCGGTGTGCACGCCCATCGGATCGAGGTTCTCGATCGAGCAGATGATGATGCAGTTGTCGCGTTTGTCGCGCACCACCTCCATCTCGAACTCTTTCCAGCCGAGCACGCTTTCCTCGATCAGCACCTCGTTGGTGGGCGAGGCATCGAGGCCGCGCTCGATGATGTCGAGAAATTCTTCCTTGTTGTAGGCGATACCGCCGCCGGTGCCGCCCATGGTGAAGGAGGGGCGGATGATCGCGGGCAGTCCGATCTCGGAGAGCGCCATCAGCGCTTCGCCGAGCGCATGTTCCTGGTAGCGCTTGCGCCGCTCGCTCTCGCCGATCGTCCACTGCCGTTCGAAATCTTCCAGCGCGGGGCCCGAGAGCCGCGCATGGTCGGCGAGATATCTGTCGCGATCGGCTTTCTTCAGGGCGGAGGCGTTGGCGAGCCGCGATTTCGGCGTCTTGAGGCCGATCTTCTCCATGGCGTTGCGGAAAAGCTGGCGGTCCTCCGCCTTGTCGATGGCATCAGCCGTGGCGCCGATCATCTCGACCTGGAATTTGTCCAGCGTGCCCAGCCTGCGCAGCGACAGCGCGCAGTTCAGTGCGGTCTGCCCGCCCATGGTCGGCAGTAGCGCAAATCCGCCGGGAACGACGTAGCGCTCCTTCTCGATGATCTTGCCGACGATCTCGGGCGTGATCGGCTCGATATAGGTCGCGTCCGCCAGCTCCGGGTCGGTCATGATGGTGGCCGGATTGGAATTGACCAGGACGACGCGATAGCCCTCTTCCTTCAGCGCCTTGACCGCTTGCGTGCCCGAATAGTCGAACTCGCAGGCCTGGCCGATCACGATCGGACCTGCGCCGATGATCAGGATGGTGGAGATGTCGGTTCGCTTTGGCATTGCGGCTCAATGATGGATCGGACAAGGATTTGCGACAAGGAACGGCTTTGAGGCCCTCTCCCCATTGGGGAGAGGGTTGGGTGAGGGGGCTTCGCGATGAACGAGCATGCACGTGCGCTGCGACGCCGGATGACCGAGGCGGAGAAGCTGATGTGGAGCAAGCTCCGCGGGCGACGCTTCGACGGTATCAAGTTCAAACGTCAGAAGCCGATCGCGGGCTACATCGTGGATTTTGTCGCGCTTGATTTGAAGCTCATCGTTGAGAACGACGGGGGACAGCATGCGGAGCGAGCCGCCGCGGACGCGGCGCGGACCAGCGTCCTCGAAGAAGCCGGCTATCATGTCGTGCGCTTCTGGAATCATGATGTCTTGAGAAACATCGACGGCGTTCTTGAGGCGCTTGTTCAAGAGTTTGACATCTCCAGGTGATCCCCCTCACCCCAACCCTCTCCCCGCTGGGGAGAGGGGGCAGACCGCGATTCGCTGCAAAATCCAGGCACAAAAAAAGGGCGCGCATTACCGCGCGTCCCGCAAAGACAAGAGCGCGGCGTACCCAAACGCGCGCGAGGCGTCTTTAGACCAGATTCCGCAGCTTTGGAAAGGGTTTTAGGGGGCCATCAACCGTGTTTTGAGGACTTTTGGGCTGTGCAAGTCCCTGATAGCAGCCTTCGCCGGCGCCGGCTTGCCCAGCCGAGGCGGCGGAGCTGCAAAGGTTGGAGACCCGGCCTGGACTTGAACCAGGATAAAGAGCGATGCACCGCCCTCGCGTCGAAGCTTTCCGCCACCGGGCCGCGTCCATCATCGCCGATCACACCGAAGCCGCCCAACGCTTCCGCGGATTAACCCTAACGCCCTATGTCAGCGTGGAGCGGGCCACAAAGGTCATGCGCCACGGATTGTGGCCGATATTGAACGGCGCGCGCGTGGCGGACAAGCCGACCCGAGCGAGCTTTGCCGCGATGTCGGCCTCGCTATAGCGCTGCAGCCCGATGCGCGAGCGCAACTGCCGGTAATCGGAAAGCGCGGTCGAGAGCAGGCCTTTCAGGGCATCCTTCAGAAAGCCGTGTTTCGCCGCAAAACGCAGCAGCGCGTAGACGTCGGTCGGCATGCCGATCTCGGGACGGAGGATATCGCCGAGCACGAGACGGCCGGTTGGTTTGAGCAGCCGCTTGATGACCGCGAGCGCCGCGTCGAGCTCCTCCGCCGTCATGTATTGGACGACCGAGTTCATCACCACGAGATCGATCGAGCGCTCTTGCATGTTCCTGAGGTCGTCGAGCGAGCGCACCCTGATCTTGGTGTTGGGCGCAAAGCGCGCGATCAGCCGGCCGCGCACGCCGGGTGCGGGCTCCGCGAGGATCAGCATGGCGCAGGCCCCCGCGACCTTGGCGGCCGAAAGCGCTTCCCCGCAGGCATAGTCCAGCACCACGGTATCGGGCGAGTTGATGTAGCCGATGATATCGCGCGCGATCACCTCGAAATGCAGGTCGCGATGCCGCCTGCTCGCATAGATCGTATGCGTGGAATCGTAATAGTCGATCCAGTCATCCATGGCGTTGGTCAAGATCCGGCGAAATCCAGGGTTCCGAGCGCAGGAACAGGCGCTGATGTGATGCGTTAACGGCTCCGTTAACACCTGTCTATTGCCCGGTTCCTAAAGGAAGGTGCAAACGTGAGCAAAAACAGCAAAGTCTCTCCCGATCTCGATACTCCGACCGACATTCCGTCCGCCGCAGTCGACAAGATTTCGGCGTCGCTAAACGTGCTCTTGGCCGACGCCTTCGCGCTCTACCTGAAGACGAAGAACTTCCATTGGCACGTGAGCGGCCGCCATTTCCACGACTACCATCTGTTGCTGGACGAGCAGTCGGACGCGATCTTTGCGACCACGGATCAGCTTGCCGAGCGGGTTCGCAAGCTCGGCGGCACCACGCTGCGCTCGATCGGCCAGGTCAGCAAGCTGCAGACCATCAAGGACAACAACGAAGACTACGTGCCGCCGCGCCAGATGCTGCGCGAATTGATGGAGGACAACAAGCACATCGCGGCCGCGATGCGCAAGGCGCACCAGCTCTGCGACGAGCACGAGGATTCCGGCACGGCCGGTTTGCTCGAAACCTTCATCGACGAAACCGAGCGGCGCACCTGGTTCCTGTTCGAGGCGAGCCGTCAGGAGGGCAGCAACGCGGCATGACGCCGCCATTGCGAGAAGCGCAAGCGACGAAGCGATCCGGAATTTCGGCTGTGGCCGTGGATTGCTTCGCTTGCGTCGGCAATGAGGGGAGTTACGAAGCTCCTCTCCACAGCCGCACCAGCGGCCCGTCTTCGCCCATCACCGGATCGGTCGGCGGCAGCGCGACCCGAGGAATGCTCTTCAGCGCTTTCGCGTGGTTTTCCGGCGTCGGCCGCGTGATCTGCATTTTTGGGCCCGGCGGATAGGCGCCGACCACCGAAAAATCAGAGCTTGCGGAAAGACATTGGTGTCCGGTGCCAGCTGGGAGGATCGCGACGTCGCCTGCTCTGATCTCCAGTTCCTGGCCGGCATCGCCGCCGAAGCGCACCCGGGCATGCCCGCGCGCGACACCGAGCGCCTCATGCACGGTCGCGTGATAATGCAAATAGTCGTAGACGCCGTTCCGCCACATGTCGCCCCAGCCATTGGTGCCGAACAGATTTTCGATCGTCTCCTCCGGATGGCCGCGACCGACCTCGACTGCAGCCTTGTAGACCAAAAACGGCAAGGGATTGTTGGGCACGAGGCCGTCATCCCTGAAGACGATGGCGAGCGGCTCGGCCCTGGCTTTGACATCAGGCATGGCTTGGCTCCGCGAAGCGACGATCCGCAGGCACCAACCCGGTGTCAGGAGGCTCGTTCCCTAAGCCCGCTTCTTCTGGCGCATCAGGTCGGCAAAGCGGTCGAACAGGTAGTGCGAGTCGCGCGGGCCAGGTGACGCCTCGGGGTGGTACTGCACGGAAAACACCGGCCTGCCGTCGAGCTGGATGCCGCAATTGGAGCCGTCGAACAAGGAGACATGGGTTTGGGTCGCACCCTTCGGCAAGGTCGCCTGGTCCACGGCAAAACCGTGGTTCATCGAGGTGATCTCGACCTTCCCGGTGGTCTCGTCCTTCACCGGATGATTGGCGCCATGGTGGCCCTGATGCATCTTCCTGGTCTTGGCGCCGACGGCAAGTCCAAGCATCTGATGGCCTAGGCAAATCCCGAATGTCGGCGTGCCCGATTCGATCACCTTGCGGATCACGGGTACGGCATATTCGCCGGTCGCGGCGGGATCGCCGGGGCCGTTGCTCAGGAAAACCCCGTCCGGCTTCATTGCCAGAATGTCCTCGGCCGACGTGGTCGCCGGCACCACCGTGACCTTGCAGCCGACGCCCGCGAGCAGCCGCAGGATGTTGCGCTTGATGCCGTAGTCGATGGCGACGACATTGAACTCGGGCGCAGTCTGCCGGCCAAAGCCCTTGTCCCACACCCATTGTGTTTCGTCCCAGGTGAAGCGCTGCCCGGAGGTCACCATCGGCACGAGGTCCATGCCCTCGAGCCCCGGCCATTCACGCGCCTCTTCCCGCAAGCCATGCAGGTCGAAATTGCCGTCCTTGTTGTGCGCGATCACGGCATTGGGCATGCCCTTGGAGCGGATCAGCGCGGTCAGCGCGCGGGTATCGATCCCGGAGAGCCCGATGATGCCCCGCGCCTTCAGCCATTGGTCGAGATGGCGGGTGGCGCGATAGTTGGAGGGATCCGATATCGCGGTGCGCAGGATCACGCCGCGCGCGCCGGGCGTCGCCGCCATGTTCACCGTCTCGATGTCTTCCTCGTTGGTGCCGACATTGCCGATATGCGGGAAGGTGAAGGTGATGATCTGTCCGGCATAGGAGGGGTCGGTGAGGATCTCCTCATAACCGGTCATTGCGGTGTTGAAGCAGACCTCGCCCACGGCCTGACCCTCGGCGCCAAATCCGAAGCCCTGCAGCACCGTGCCATCGGCGAGCACGAGAAGCGCGGTCGGCTTGTGGTCCGGCCAGGCGGCGTCGTTTTCGGGGGTCGTCATGATGGCCCCCTACATAGTCGGGCCAGAGACCGGCGTCAAAGCACGAACGCGCGGATTCACATGCGTTTCCCGCATAGTGGAGGTCGAACGGGTCCTCCGCTTTCGGAACGGTCCGAAACCAGAATTGTTGTCTGGGCGCCCCGAACCGCCTAGATCAGCTTTTCCGGCTTTCCAAGAGGGCACGACCATGCTGCGCGACGACATCAACAACGCGGTGAAGGAGGCCATGAAGGCCAAGGAGGAACGAAAACTCTCGACGTTGCGCATGGTCAATTCGACCATCAAGAACGCCGACATCGAGGCGCGCGGGCAGGGCAAGCCACAGCTTTCGGATGCGGAACTGCTCGGCGTGCTGCAGAAGATGATCAAGCAGCGTCAGGAGGCGATCGAGCTCTATGACAAGGGCGGACGCGCCGAGCTCGCCGCCCAGGAGCGCGAGGAGATCGCGGTCATCTCGGCCTATTTGCCCAGGCAGATGTCGGAGGACGACGTGAAAGCCGCGATCTCGGCTGCGATCGCCGAGACCAATGCCGCCGGAATGAAGGACATGGGCAAGGTGATCGGCGTCTTGAAGGCGAAATACACGGGACAGATGGATTTTTCGAAGGCAAGCTCGCTGGTGAAGGCGGCACTGACGGGGTGACCATCAAGACATAGCGGAGGAACCCATGGCGGATGAAAAGGCCCCACCTGCCGGCCCCGACCTCTCCCGGGGCGTTGCCCTTTCTGAGTTCTCCGGCGCGATGCTGCTCGGCCATGTCGGCGAGGAAGAAGTCCTGCTGGTGCGTTCCGGGGCCGAAATCTTCGCCATTGATGCCCATTGCAGCCACTATCACGGGCCGCTCGCAGACGGCCTGGTGGCCGGCGAAAGCATCCGCTGCCCCTGGCATCACGCCTGTTTCGATTTGCGCACCGGGGAGGCAAGCCGGGCTCCGGCGCTCGGCGCGCTGGCCGTCCGGCAGGTCGAGCGCGAGGGCGACCGGGTGTTCGTTCGGCGGAAGCGCGAGCAGCCGAAGCCGCGGATCAAGGGCGTCGTCGACGCGCCCGGGCGCATCGTGATTGTCGGCGGCGGGGCGGCGGGATTTGCGGCCGCCGAGATGCTGCGACGGCAGGAGTTTCGCGGGCGCATCACCATGCTGAGCAACGACACAGCGCCGCCCGTGGATCGGCCGAACCTGTCGAAGGATTATCTCGCGGGCAGCGCACCGGAGGACTGGCTGCCGCTGCGACCCGACGATTTCTACGCCGACGCATCGATCGAGCTGCGGCTCAAAACCGATGTTGTCGCCATCGACACCAAGGCAAAAAGCGTGACCGTCGCGGGCGGCGAAACGATCCCGTATGACCGCTTGCTGCTTGCGACCGGCGCGGAACCGGTACGACTGCCGATTCCAGGGGCGGACCAGCCGCATGTCCACACCTTGCGTTCGCTGGCAGACTGCCGCGCGATCATCGGATCGGCGGAGGGCGCGCAGCGCGCGATCGTGATCGGCGCGAGCTTTATCGGGCTCGAGGTCGCGGCGTCGCTGCGCGCGCGCGGCATCGAGGTTCATGTCGTGGCCCCCGAAGCGCGTCCTATGGAACGCGTGCTCGGCCCGGATATGGGCGACTTCGTGCGTGGCCTGCACGAGGAGCACGGGGTCGTTTTTCACCTCGGCGATACCGTGACGGCGATCGACGGCAAGCGCGCGACACTGAAGAGCGGCGGCGTGCTGGAGGGCGACCTCGTTGTCGTCGGTGTCGGCGTGCGGCCGCGTCTCGCGCTGGCCGAGAAGGCGGGACTTGCGATCGATCGCGGCGTCACGGTCGACGCATATCTCGAAACCAGCGTCGCTGATATCTTTGCGGCGGGCGATATCGCGCGGTGGCCGGATCGGCATTCCGGCGAGAACATCCGCGTCGAGCATTGGGTGGTGGCGGAACGCCAGGGCCAGACCGCGGCGCGCAACATGCTGGGACAGCGCGAGGCATTCGACGCGGTGCCGTTTTTCTGGAGCCAGCACTACGACGTGCCGATCAATTATGTCGGTCACGCCGAGACGTGGGACGAAATCGCCGTCGACGGCAATATTGCCGCCCGGGATTGCCTGCTGCGGTACAGGAAAAAGGGACGCACGCTCGCCGTCGCCTCGATCTATCGCGATCTGGCAAGCCTCGAGGCCGAGCTTGCGATGGAGGTGGCCACGCCCTAGGAACGGTCATGCTCACCGAAGCCTCCACCTACGAAGAGCTCTACCGCAATTTCCGCTGGGACATTCCCGCGCGATTCAACATCGCGACCGCCTGCTGTGATCGCCATGCCGATGGTTCGGGCCGGCTGGCGCTGATCTATGTCGACGAGGACGGCCGCACGACCCGAACGTCGTTCGACGAGGTGGCCGAGCAGTCGCGTCGCTTTGCCAATGTGCTGAAGGCGGACGGGCTCAAGCCGGGCGACCGCATCGCGGTGTTCCTGTCGCAATCGCTGGAGTTGCCGATCGCGCATTTTGCCGCGTTCCGCTCCGGCATGATTTCGATTCCGTTGTTTGCGCTGTTCGGCGAGGACGCACTGGAATTCCGGCTTTCAAATTCCGGCGCCAGGGCCATCGTCACCGACGAGAGCGGCTGGGAGAAGGTCGCCAAAATCCGCGACCGTCTGCCCGAGCTTGCCAACGTCTATGTCATTGGCGAGCGCGCGCCGGCCGGCGCCAAATCCTTCTGGGATTCCGTCAAGGCCGCGTCTGCGGACTTTACGACCATCGATACGTCTGCCGACGATCCCGCGCTGATCATTTACACCTCCGGCACCACAGGAAACCCGAAGGGTGCGCTGCACGCGCACCGCGTCGTGCTCGGCCACCTGCCGAATGTCGAGATGTGCCACGATTTCATACCCAGGCCCGGCGATCTCATGTGGACGCCCGCCGACTGGGCCTGGATCGGCGGGCTGGTCAACGCGCTGTTTGCTTTCTGGTATCACGGGGTGCCCATGGTCGGGCATCGCGCGCGAAAGTTCGAACCCGAGGCGGCGATGCAGATGATGGCCGATCTCGGCATCCGCAACGTGTTCCTGCCGCCGACCGCCCTGAAGCTGATGCGGCAGGCCGGCGTGAAGCATCCGGGCATCAAGTTGCGCAGCATCTTCACCGGCGGAGAATCGCTTGGGGCCGAACTGCTCGATTGGGTGCGCGCGACCTTCGGCACCGACGCCCACGAAGTGTTCGGCCAGACCGAATGCAATCTCGTGATCGGGAGCAATTCAAAGTTGTTTCCGATTCGCCCGGGCTCGATGGGAAAGGCCACGCCTGGCTTCGACGTGCGCATTGTCAACGAGAAGGGCGAGGAATTGCCGCGGGGCGAGCGCGGTATCATCGGCGTGCGCCAGCCAAATCCCGTCACCATGATCGAGTACTGGCGCAATCCCGATGCAACGCGCAAGAAATATGTCGGGGATTTCCTTCTGACCGGCGACCTCGGCGTGCAGGACCAGGACGGTTACTTCTGGTACGTCAGCCGCGAGGACGACGTCATCACCTCTGCCGGCTATCGGATCGGACCGGCCGAGATCGAGGACACGCTGCTGAAACATCCGGCCGTCGCGCTGTCGGCGGTGGTCGGCATCCCGGATCCGATCCGTACCGAAGCGGTGAAAGCATGGATCGTGCTGCGGCCCGGCTTTTCGCCGAGCGATCAGTTGGCCCGCGACATCCAGAATTTTGTGAAGGTGCAGCTCGCAGCTCACGAATATCCGCGCCATGTCCAGTTCACCGATACGCTGCCGATGACCGCGACCGGCAAGGTGCTGCGGCGCGAGTTGCGCGCGCGGCGCTAGCCTGACACACCGCTGTCGTCCCCGCGAAAGCGGGGACCCATAACCACAGGCTCGAATTGTTGTGCGAGATTTTAGCTACGCCGTTCTTCGCATCACTCCGGCCTGTGGCTATGGGTCCCGGATCGCCCTCGCTTCGCTCGGTTGTCCGGGACGACACCAAGGATGAGAATTGAGCTAGATCAACGCACCTCGCTCCGCGGCCTGCGCCAATGGCCGAAACGGCGGGAGGACGGGCCGATGTCAATCTCGGGTAAGGTCGATCCTGTGGTGCGGCGCATCAGCGCCGCGGACATTGCGGAATCGCTTGCGCAGGGCCTGCGGGATTTCCAGGCGCTGCCGCTCTACGGGCTCGCTTTCGGCGCACTCTATACGGCCGGTGGCATCCTGATCGTGCTGTCTCTCACCGCCTTCGGCATGGTCTATCTGACCTATCCGCTTGCGGCCGGCTTTGCGCTGATCGGTCCGTTCGTGGCGATCGGCCTCTATGAAGTGAGCCGCCGCCGCGAGGCGGGAGAGCCGGTGTCGTTTGCAGCGATCTGGTCCACGGTGAAGTCTCGCGGCGAAATCGGCTGGATGGCCTTTGTCACGCTGTTCTTCTTCGTGATCTGGATGTACCAGGTGCGGCTTCTGATCGCGCTGCTGCTCGGCCTCAACGCCTCATTCTCGAGTCTGCGGGAATTTGTGACGATGGTGCTGACCACCAATGAGGGGTTGTTATTCCTTGCAATCGGCAATCTCGACGGCGCGGTGCTGTCGCTGATTCTGTTCTCGCTGACCGTGGTGTCGTTTCCGCTGCTGCTCGACCGCGACGTCGATTTCGTCACTGCGATGGTGACGAGCGTCCGTGCCGTGGTGATGTCGCCGCTGCCGATGATCGGCTGGGCCGCGGTGATCGTGATGTTGCTCATTGTCTCGGTGATTCCGTACTTTCTGGGTCTCCTGGTGACGCTGCCGGTGCTCGGCCACGCTACCTGGCACCTTTACCGGCGCATCGTCGTGCCGCTGCCCTGATTTCGGTGCTTCCCTGGGATGCGGGGTTGGTCATCAGGGCGTCCCGATCCCCAGCGCTTTCAGAGCCTCGAGCATGCGCTGCGGCGGGGCGAGCTTGACGACCAGCGGCTCGCCGGTTTCAAGCAGGCTCTTGAGACTCGAGAGGATCGCGGGCCAGCCCGAGCGTCCGCCGGAGAGGATGTCGTCGCTGAGCGGCCGGTCGTGTAACTCGGTCAGCGTCAGCCGCACCGCCTCGCCCGCCGGTTCGATCTCGTAGGTGACGAGGGTGGGACCGAGCTTCTCGATCAGCGCCGGCCAGTTGACGTTGAAGGTGACGGTGAGCTTTTTCGGTCGCTCGCATTCGACGACTTCGCCCGAGATATGCAGTGAGCCGTCGGGCGCGCGCACGATGAACGCGCCGCCGATCCTCTGATCGATCTCGACCGCATTGCCGAAGAAATATTTGCCGCTGAGCTCACCCGACGTCAGCGCCTGCCAGACCTTTTCCGGGGTGGTCTTGATGTAGATCGTGTAAACGAGTGTCGGCTTGAACTGATCGATGTTCATCATTTCCCCACGCCTTCGATGTTCAGCGCCGCCAGCGGGATCGCCAACGCTCGCCCGGATTCGAGGAGGCTCTTCAGGTTGGACAGGATGGCAGGCCATCCCTTGGAGATGCCGTCGAGCAGCTTGCTGCCATCGGCGAATCCTTCGTGCGTGAGCGTCAGCTTCACCAGGTCGCCATGCGGCTCTAGGGTAAAGACGACCTTGGTCGCCGGCTCCGCACGCAGATCGTCATCGAGAACATGCCTGAAGGTGTAGGAGAGCCGCCGCGGCCGGTCGGCTTCGAGAATCTCGCCGACATCGGTGGTGGTGCCGTTCATGACCAACGCGAACGACGAGCCCACCTTCCAATCGGATCGCAGCTCGGTATCGAACCAGTAGCGCTTCGAAAATTCGCTCGACGTGAGCGCGTCCCACAACTTCTCCGGCGTCGTCTTGATGTAGGTGACGTAGACGAACTCGGGCTTAGGCACAGGCTTGCTCCTTGCGTGCTTGCGCCGCAAGCTCGTGCGGCAGTTCGCGTCCGGTTTCCAGGAGGCTCTTCAGGCTCGCCAAGACAAGCGGCCAGCCGCTGGAGACGTCACGCAAGGTCTTGCCACCCTCATCGAGATCGTCGTGGGTTACCGTCAGTTTCACGACATCGCCATGCGGTTCGAGATCGAAGGTGACACGCGAAGTGCGCTCGCGGTAGGTGCCTTCCTTCACCAGGTCCCAGCTATAGGAAAGCTTTTTCGGTGGATCGGAGACGAGCACCTTGCCCTCGACGCCCGGTTTGCCTTCTTTTGCGAAACGATAGGTCGAGCCGACGGTCCAGTCGGAGGTGACGCGGTTGCCGAACCAATAGCGTTCGGTGAAGTCGCTGTCGGTCAAGGCATGCCAGAGCTTTTCAGGCGCGGTCTTGATGTAGGTGACATAGACGAATTCCGGCTTACTCATCGCGCTTCTCCAGTTGCTTCTTCAGTTCGCTGAGCGCGGCAAGCTTTGCGCGCTCGAATTTCCTGATCCATCGCTCGCCGATCTGATGGATCGGGACGGGGTTGAGATAGTGCAGTTTCTCGCGGCCATGCTTGAACGTCGTGACCAGGTTGGCGTCCTCCAGAATCGCAAGATGCTTCGTTACGGCCTGGCGCGTCATGTCGAGGCCGTCGCACAGCTCGTTCAGGGTCTGTCCGTTTCTGGCGTGAAGCCTGTCCAGCAATGTCCGCCGTGAGGCGTCAGCCAGCGCTTTGAAGACCTCATCCATGGTGCAAAGTAATATGCAACTAAATGGTTGCATGTCAAGAGGGTGTTTTGGCGGCACGGTTTCGCCGTGCTAGGTTTTGTCCACGCCAACGAAAGATTGGCCTCGAGCCCGGGTGGAAAAAGCATGAGCGGTCGCGTCAAACCGGTATTTCTCCTCGTCATTCCCGTTCTCGCCTGCGCAGGCTTTGCGCAGGCGCAGCAGCAAAAGATCGGAGCGCCGCCGGAAGCCTCCAACATGAAGCTGGTCGGCTATAGCGACCTGCAGGCGCGCAGCGCCTATCAGCCGACCATCCATCATCAGGGCGATCGCTGGATTGCCTATATCGGTCATCACGGCGGCTCCGACGAGAACCCCGATCCCGTCAATCCCATCACAGGCAAGGCCGAACCGAACGGCACCTCGATCGTCGACGTCACCGACCCCGCGCACCCAAAATATCTGCGGCACATTCCGGGACAGGAAGGAAAATACGAAAGCGGCGGCGCGCAGATGGTGCGGGTCTGCGACGGCAAGTCCTTGCCAAAGGGCGATCCGAACGCGGTCTATTTGTTACGCGCGATCGGCAGCGAGGGTCATGAAATCTGGAATGTCGCCGATCCCGCCAACCCCGTTCTGGTCACGCGGATCGGCGAGCGGCTGAAGGATACTCACAAGAATTTCTGGGAATGCGACACCGGGATCGCGTACCTCGTTTCGGGCGCGCCGGACTGGCGCACGCGTCGCATGACGCAGGTCTATGATCTCTCCGATCCCGCGCATCCGGCAAAGATCAGGGATTTTGGCCTGCCCGGCCAGGAGCCCGGCGCAACCGGCCCGGTGCCGACCGAGCTGCACGGGCCGATCTCGCTGGGTCCGCAAGGCAACCGCGTCTATTTCGGCTACGGCACGGACAAGGGCGGCATCCTGCAGATCGTCGATCGCGAGAAGCTACTCAACGGAGCGAAGGAGCCGACGCCGGACAATCTGCGTTATCCGGAAATCGGGGAGTTGCCGATGTCGGCGTTCAATGGGGCGCACACGACCTTTCCCATGAAGGGCATGCCGATCGCCGAGTTTGCGAAAGACAAGGACGGCGGAACGCGCGACATCGTGATGATCGTGGACGAGGCGATTGTGAACGAGTGCAACGAGCCGCGGCAGATGGTGTGGTTCGCCGACGTCACGACCGAGACGCGGCCGATGATGATTTCGAGCTTCACGGTTCCGGAATCGAGCGGCAATTTCTGCGAGCGTGGCGGGCGTTTCGGAGCGCACTCGTCAAATGAAAGCATGGCGCCGGCGTTCTACAAGAAGATGGCGTTCATCGCCTTCTTCAATGCCGGCGTGCGCGCGCTCGATGTGCGCGACCCCTATCACCCCAGGGAAGTCGGCTATTTCATTCCCGCGATCACCGACAAGACCGACAAGCGCTGCGTCACCGTCGAAGGCAAGGAGCGCTGCAAGATCGCGATCCAGACCAACAATGTCGAGACCGACGATCGCGGTTACATTTATATCGTCGATCGTGCCAACACAGGCATGCACATTCTCGAACTGACCGGGGAAGCGCGCGCCGTGGCAGGTCTGCCGTAGGGGAGACGCGCGATGCGACGTCTGCTGATCATCGTGGCTGCGGCGCTGGCCTTCAGCGCCTTGTCGGGCGTCGCCGCCTATCAGGCGCTGCCGCGCGGCGAGGACAACGCGGCGCGCTGGCAGGAGATCGCCTGGCCGTTTCCGCGCGACGGCTGGCCGGCCGGTCGCGCGTTCCGTTGCGCCTCCTGCGGCGAGGCCGAACTTTATGTGCGACCGAAGATCGGCTTCTGCAATTGCGATACCGGGGTGGCCGACGACGAGGAAGTCGACCGCGTCGCCGATCTCGACCTGATCAGCGCGCGCTTTGCGCCGCTCGCGCCGGGCAAGATCGTTCGCGTGGCCGATATGTCCGGCCGGTCGCGGCCTTACGATCTTGCGATGGCGGACGGCGCGCGCCACGTCGCGGTCGGTTTTGCGCTGTCGCATCGCTGCGACCTCGTGGTCGCGGTCGTGCAGGGCAAAGCAAGCACAGAGCAATTGCGGCGCGCGGCGCTGCAGTTTCTGGAATCGCAGGAGCTGCATCGCTGGATCATGGCCGGGCTGGGCGAGCGGTAGATCGCTTGAGTGCGGCTTCCACCCGCTCTTCCGTCATGCATAATGCGCCCGTCGATCCCGCCCAGCGAGTTCCCCATGTCCCTCAATGTCTATCTCGCCTTCGTCGCCGCCTGCATCGCGCTTGCGCTTCTTCCCGGACCGATCGTGACGCTGCTCATTGCCAACGGGTTGCGCCACGGCACCCGCGCGGCGCTGATCAATATTCTGGGCGTGCAGGCGGGACTCGTGATCGCAATCGGCGTTGTCGCGGTCGGCCTGACCTCGCTGATGGCGACCATGGGTTACTGGTTCGACTGGGTGCGCTTTGCGGGCGCCGCCTATCTGGTCTGGCTCGGCATCAAGCTGATCCGCGCGCCGGTCGAGGGTCTGAGCGCCGACGAACTGCCGCCGCCGCGCGGCGGCTTCTTCCTGCAGGGCTTTCTGGTCGCGCTGTCGAACCCAAAACTGCTGTTATTTTTTGGTGCGTTCATCCCGCAGTTCATGGACATGAGCAAAGATCACCTCTCGCAGGTGCTGCTGCTTGGCGTCACCTTCATGGTGCTTGCGGGATTGACTGATGCGACCTATGCGCTGCTTGCGGGCCGGG
>Ga0306922_10003473_pt1 | contig 14730 bp, 19 predicted proteins | sample sta12Cox44000082_FD_203758 | JGI IMG/M metagenome (GOLD analysis project Ga0306922, IMG submission 203758) | Lab enrichment of tropical soil microbial communities from Luquillo Experimental Forest, Puerto Rico - statoxic.12C.oxic.44.000.082 (v2)... | ecosystem: Environmental > Terrestrial >... | reverse complement strand
CGATGGGGGCGTTCCACCTGCCCGCCCGTTCGTTCACCCAAAGCTGAAAATGTTCAGCAGCGCCGCGCAGGATATCCCGACTGACCGGGTACAGGTGCCGGTAAGTGTTGAAGAACCCGACCACTCTTTCGGGTTGTTGGAAGGGTTGGATAAGTCCGTTGAGCAGAATGCGGTCAAAACAACGATAGCCGAAGCCGATGCTGTCCTTGTGATGCTCGTAAAAGGCGTTCATGGCCGGCTCCCCCCTGATTCGAAGCCGCCAGGATAGTCGATCACCATTTCGTCTGTGCGCGCTGCATGGACCCCGGCTTGAGGATCTGCGCGGACGGGTCCATCGAGGCGCGTACCGACCGCGACCCTCCCGCCGAGCGTACATACCGAAAGCAGATGGTAAGCAGCGGCCGCTAGCGATCGCCGCTCTGGAGGACAAGATCGTTCAGGGCGCAACCGTCATGCTACTCAACGTAATCTATGAAGGCGACTTCCGCGGCTTCTCATACGGGTTTCGGCCTGGACGAGGACCGCACGATGCGTTGGATGCACTTTCGAGGGCGATCAAAATAAGGAAGGTGAACTGGATACTTGACGCCGACATCCAGAACTTCTTTGGAGCTATTAGCCAAGACTGGCTAGTGCGCTACCTCGAACATCGGATCCTGGGTCGCACGAGCCCGGCACTGCGTCCGGTGCGTGCTTTGTTGGTCCGCGTTTCCCTTGGTCCCCGGCCTTGGCTCCGCCAACTCCGCCGCCGGTCGCCCGGCTCTGTTCGTCGGCTTCATTGCTACTATGCCGGAGTCAGACTTCTCTGGGTCGTGCATCAGCGGCTACGGCTCCTCACCTTCCCGCTGCGGACCATGCGACCCCAACAGGGCCTCATGGCCGATCCAGAGATCTCCCGGTTCCCGCACACGGAGCGTCCGTACATGCCAGGGTCTCAGACCACGCCGGGTCCGACAGGCGCTCGCAATAACGCGCCCGCCGATTTTGCTTTCCGTCAAGTGAACAACGTCGGCGCCCGGATTGATAACGGTTTCGCGGCTCAATGGCTGGCCTATACGCTCCCCTACCGACGCCTCGCCGAGGTCCTCGCGGACGCCTGCGCACGGATCGGGGGCGACGTGGATTGCTACTCCTTCATCGCAGTGGACTTTCACCACATACTCCTTGCCAGTCTCCCGGCGCACTCACTCGCGTTGCGGCCTGCACACTCGCGCAGTCACCGTATTTCGTGACCGCTATCCGAAGGCTTCAGCTATTTCGTCGCCTCCATGCCTGCTCCGGTTGCTTCCGGCTGGAGCGAAGCGCCGGGTGGGGCTTGCACCCACTGGAAAAGCGCCGCCTTGTCACGGCGCACGTGGAAACCGGACATTGGGCTCGTGCAGCTGCAAGCCCTTCATTTCCCGGTCCCTGCCGCTTCGCGGACAAAGGTCATCTGCTGCCGGATTTTTACTCCGGCGCTACCGGTCCATGGGCGCTTCAGTAACGGATTTTTGCTCTGGGGACTACAAGCACCCTGTACGCGACGACAATCTACGCAGACACACGGCAATCGTGAGATGAATTCCGATCCCGCAAAACAGCAAAGCCGCGCTCCTCTAGTTCGTCTCGAATAATGTCAAGCTTCTGGCGGTGATCAATCCAGGGTGAGATTGCACTGCGCAAACGCGATTTTATTTCGCGTCGGGCGCCGGTACAGCTGAGCAAAGGCGCGCACGGGACCTCCCGGATTGGTGGTGGTCCATAGCGACGAGGGTATTCGACAAAATTGACCGCGTTCTCGTCGAAGTTCCTCAAACTTTCGCAAGGGACTCCTTCTGCGTAGATCGCGTTGTGGCGTGCAAGCTTGATATGGAAGAACTCCAACTCGTTGTGTTCGCTCGCATCATAAAGGGTAATCGTCGTGCCATTGATCAGGCTACCTGCTGTCACCAGCACGCCGTCGATGAGCAGGGCGTGCTCCTTCGTGACATACAAATCGGCGTGCGGCATATCAGGGCCGAGGGCGGAGCGCGAAATCCGAACAGGCAGTGCGTCTTTGACCCATGGCTTAGTCTGATCGCTTTTATGTGGATAGCGCACGATCCATTGAATGGCACATGTCCCGCCGAAAACCGTCGGCAGCAAATCACCCACGGCCAAGTCTTCAATCTTTCGGTCGCCGGCTGCGGTCCGGATCGTCGTACCCTTCAGAAAGCAGGGGTCATTATTCTGGCCCGGTCCTGGGGGGTTCTGGCCCGGTCCTGGGGGGTTCTGGCCTGGAGCGGCTTGCGCGGGTGTCCTAAGTGCTGTCAAACTAGCGAAAATCGCTGATCCGCCTATCGCGCCCACCTTTATGAGATTGCGGCGCGATCTCCGAATTCCGGTAGAGACTTTTTCCAGAGCCGACATTTTTACGCTCGGAACTGTTAGCCTCGAACACTTGAAATTGTATTATATAAGCAATCGTGAAAAGCAACGGCAAAAATAGCACAGCGGAATTGTCCGTTTATTAACCATCTTAAGTTTTATTAACCATCTTAAGTCAATATATCAACCAAAGTTGGCCTCGTAGGAGCCTGACACAATCACTTGAGGAGCGCCCTGGAGCTTATCAACGCACCGCTGATCACAGCTCTTGGTCGTCGTTCGTGTCGAGGCCGGTCGCCCTGCACTATTATCTCGGCGATCCACAGGACGGCGGGCACGATTTACCCTTGCCCGAGCCGGTCAGAAGCGCGAACCTTGGCCGCGAACACACCGGAATCTGGCGAATGTCGGATTAAGGGAGTCGCGCTTGACGGGGAATCTGCATATGACGATCCGGGCGCGGGCCCCATTACGGCTCGGGCTCGGCGGCGGGGGGACCGATCTTTCCCCGTATTGCGATCAATTCGGCGGCGCGGTGCTGAATACGACGATCGACCGTTTCGCCTACGCATTCATCAGCCCGCGCGATGACGGCAAAGTGGTGTTCCGCGCCAAGGATCTGGGTCGAGAAGAGGCGCTCGAGGCTGCCCCGCAGCTGCCACAGGCAAGTTTGGCGTTGCATCGCGGGGTCTACGAGCGGTTGGTGCGAGACCATAACGGGGGAAGAGCAATTTCCGCGACGATCACCACTACCGTCGACGCTCCCATGGGCTCGGGTCTTGGCTCCTCCTCGGCACTGGTAGTCGCGTTGGTCGACGCGTTTCGGGTACTCTTCGGCGCCCCGCTTGGCCAGTATGACGTTGCTCACCTCGCCTTCGAGATCGAGCGCCTTGATCTCGGACTGCCCGGCGGTAAGCAGGACCAATATGCCGCAGCCTTCGGTGGCACCAATTTCATCGAGTTTCTCGCGAAAGGCCGAGTGATCGTTAACCCGTTGCGGGTCTCGGACAGTGCCAGAAATGAATTCGAGTCATCGCTGGTAATTTGCTTTTCGGGGCGTTCACGCGATGCGACGGCGATCATCGAGCAACAGACGGCGGGCGTCGTCGATCACCGCGCACCCGCAATCGCAGCGATGGATCGCCTGAAGGCCGATGCCATCGAAATGAAGAATGCCCTGCTCGCCGGCGACATTTACGCGATAGCACAAATCCTAGACGATTCCTGGAAGGCGAAGAAAATGACCGCTCCCGGGATCTCCACCGATCGCATCGACGAGCTCTACGAGGTTGCGCTCGCCAACGGCGCGCTTGCGGGCAAGGTATCCGGCGCTGGCGGCGGCGGTTTTGTGATGTTCCTCGTACACCCGGAGGATCGCCTAGGGCTGCTAGACGCGCTCAATGCTACCGGCGGTATCGCTGGGCCGGTCAAATTGGCGGAACGTGGGTGTGAAACATGGCAGGTGCTGCGCTGACGGCGATCTTGGATTACCTGGTTCGATCTCGCGATACAGTCCAGGCCGCAATCGACGATCCGGCATTCGTGGCGGTGATCCGGGACATCGTCGAGGTTACAGCGAACGCCATCGGCAACGGACGCAAGCTGCTTCTCGCTGGCAACGGCGGCAGTGCGGCGGACGCCCAGCACCTCGCCGGCGAGATGCTGTCTCGGCTCAATTATGATCGTGCTCCGGCTGCCGCGCTCGCGCTCACCACCGATTCCTCGGTTCTCACGGCAATCGGCAATGACTACGGCTACGACCGGCTGTTCGAGCGCCAGATCCTCGGTCTCGGCAGCCCCGGAGATGTATTCATCGCGATTTCGACATCGGGCCGTTCACCGAACATTCTGCGGGCGATCGACGCTGCGCGAAAACAACGGATCGTCACCGTCGGCTTCACTGGCAGGACCGGCGGCGAAATGCCGTCGCTCTGCGATATGTGCCTACGGGCGCCCTCGGACTCGACGCCGCTGATCCAGCAGATCCACATTACTGCCGGACACATTATTTGCGGCCTTGTCGAGCAGCGCCTGTTTCCCCGCGAGTGACTTCGGCAATTCAAGCGAGAAGACCGCGAATGGTGCGACAGGCGGTGATCTTGTGCGGTGGTCTCGGGAGCCGGCTCGGTAGGTTAGCGGCAGACACACCAAAGCCATTACTACTGGTCGATGGGATTCCCTTTCTCGATGTGCTGATGTTCGAGCTGGCTCGCCATGGGGTGACGCGGGTCTTGCTGCTCGCCGGGTTTGCAGCCCCGCGCATTGTCGAATACGCGGCGTCGACCCCGCTGAAGGCGCGGTTCGGCCTGGAGATTGAGGTGTCGATCGAGCCCCAGCGCGCCGGTACCGGCGGCGCGGTCTGGCATGCGCGCGACCGCCTCGATGACCGGTTCTTTCTGCTCAACGGCGACTCGTGGTTCGATATCAATCTGCTCGAACTTGCCAGCCGCGCCATCTGCGAGCCATCCGCAACCGGCGCAATTGCCGTCAGACTGCTGCCGGATGCTTCCCGTTATGGGGTGGTCGAAATTGACAACGGTCGACTTACCCGATTTCGCCAACGCCCCGGGCGTTCGGGAAATGGGCTGGTGAGCGGCGGCGTCTATGTGTTCCAGAGTTCTTTGACCGACTGGCTCGATCGCTGCTGTTCGCTCGAGGAAGACGTCTTCCCATTGCTTGCCCGAACCGAAAAGCTTCTGGCGATGCCGTTCGAGCGTTATTTCATCGATATTGGCGTTCCTGACGCGCTCGCCCGCGCGCAACACGAAGTTCGACGCCAGCGTCAACGCCCAGCCGTCTTTCTCGACCGTGACGGAGTACTCAATCATGATGACGGCTATATCGGCTCATATGCGCGTTTTCGCTGGATCGATGGTGCCAAGGCGGCGATCAAATTGCTCAACGACGCTGGATTCCTTGTATTTGTCGTCACCAATCAGGCTGGGTCGCGCGCGGGCTCTACGCGGAGAGTGATGTCCGCGCACTCCATGCGCAGCTCGCGGCGGAGCTCGCATTGTCGGGAGCCCATTTCGACGACATTCGCTATTGCCCGTTTCACCCCGATGCCGTACTTCCCGAGTATCGTCGCACCAGTGACTGGCGCAAACCCGCACCGGGGATGATTCTGGATCTCTTCCAGTGCTGGCCCGTCGACGCCGAAGCGAGTTTTTTGATCGGTGACCGAGAAACGGATTGCGTTGCCGCCGGCAATGCCGGGATCGCGAGTCATCTGTTCCCGGGAGGCGACCTTTTCCGGTTTGTCTCGAAGCTGTTAGCGACTTCGGCTCGCACAGGCTCCGCCTGAGCCTGCTGCACACCCGCCGCTGACCAATCCGTCACCTTTCCATCCTGGCGTTGCAACGCGCAAAAGACTAGACTCAAATGAGATATGATGTGCGCAACCGATCGAACTCGATTCGCGCCTCGAGAACTTTGCCTTCGGTGATTTTTAGATCGGCGCGAGCCAATAAAGCTTGATCAGGATCGTGCAAAAGAATCTGCTCGATGATGTCGGTGCAGTCGTGGTTTTGCCCGTTTGTACACGCGAGGTTCATCAGGTCGATCCATGCCGGAAGATAATCCGGCGCCTTCGCGGTGATTTCTGCCAGGGATTTGCTCGCCCCCGAACTCGCCGGTTTGGCGCTGGAAATCGACATAACGGAGACGCCAGAGCGATCGCAGCGGTGCAAGTTCGGCCAACGCGCCGAGAAATTGGCCGCCTCCTTAAGCTGGCGCTGAATCCAATAAATGTTGCCGAGCACGAACTTCGCAGCGGCGGATTCCGGATCGAGTTGCAGTGCTTCTTTGAGCTCGCGTTCGGCGTTTGTCGGGCCCCGTTGCCGTGAATCCAGCATTCCCAAAGCTAGATGGTATCCGGCGCGGTCTCGGTGCGTTGCCGAAGAGCCTCGATACGCTGTCGCGTTTCCTCGACCTCCCCCGGCGCGCGGACGGCATCGGTCAACAGCAGCAAGGCTTGTTCATCGTCTGGCTGCCGCGCCAAGATTTGCGTTGCGGCATCCCTAGCTTCGCCATAGCTGCCGACCGCCGAAAAAGTCGCGCCAAGCTTAAGCAGAACCGTGTTGTTTTTCCGGCTCGAGCAACCTGGCGCGTTGCAAATATTCATAGGCTTTGGCCAACCTTCCCTGCTCCGAGTAGATATGCCGAGTTGTCGGGTCGCCACCGGGTCGTCCGAAAAGATCCGGAGGACATCGCGATATTCGACCTCCGCCTTACGATAGTCTTGAGCTGCGAAAGCACGGTCGCCGCGGAACAGAGCAAGGTTTGCTCGCGATTCATTGGACACCTCAGAATCGGTGGTGCCCGTTACGAGCAACAAGATAAAAACCAGTGATAGCGACAGACACTTTCCTGCAATCGCGATCTGAGCCGGCGCCCGCGCCTTCTTCTGGCGCCCCGCCCCGATCGCAAACCGTCGCCGCCAGGACAAACCGGAGCGGCGTCGCTAGTCGATGTGGGGCGCGGTGCTCGACTTAGGTTCACGTTCAGTGCTCGCGGTACCCGGACTGATAAATCACTCGCACGTCCGAACTCCAAGGCAAATGCAGCTAGAGTACCCCGGCCTCGCGAAGTTCGTACCAGGGCAATTGTCCGGCCTCACAGTTTGTTGATGCCGCAACGGCGATCACGGAGGTTTGATGGCGCACGAGCCTATCCCGAGAAGAAACCGTGACCACCCTTCACTGACGGTAGTCAGTGACGTTGGTTGAGCAGAGTAAGCTTGCCCGCGAAAAACGACGAAGATGTGGTCTGTCGGTGCGGCAAACAGGCTAACGAATTGCCAATCATTGCCTCCGGACCAGATCTTCCCGGCGATCAGCCGACGCTCACCTGCGGTGGCTTGAATGGCCGGCGATTGCCCCATACTGTCTTCGGTCACGAGGAGGTCAAAGTGATGGCGGCAAAGAACTCGACGAGGCTTTTGGTCAGTTCGTGCGGGTTGTCGGGATGTACAGTCAACTTCCAGCCTAGCGTCAGCGGTAGCAACAGAGCGATGAACCATTTAAGCGCGGGAGAACAGCTCATGTCTTACGCCGTACAAACTGATCGCGACTGACAAGCTTAGACCAACCACGTTTACGATGTTGTCACCCCACTCGTTGTGGATTGCTGCGTAATAACCGACGCTTAACCGCATTAGGCTCAACCGAATGACGTTCACAATGACCATCGCGGCGCAGACGGCCGCACACCACAACAGATCCGGCGAAGACCTGTTCGACTTACAGCCACCGCGCCACATCTCGACTCTACGCGTCTCGCCTGTTGTGGCGCACTCCGGCGATCGTCCCTTTCTGAACCCATAGCCGGCACTCAGCCTTGTCGGCGGGAACTGCTCTTCATGTTGAGGGTTTTCGGACGCCTGCCAGACACAGGCGGAGGGGGCGCATTGAGGCAGGCGTCGGAAAAGCCTCAAGGAGAAAACCGCGGGGGAGTTTGCGCCGGTGCTGGTGTCGGTCTATGGGGATTTAACGCGAGAGTCTAGACCGCTCGTTGTTTTCGGACGAGGACGCGCGCTGAGTGAGTGGCACGGCGGTGTTTTTGGTCGCCTTGGGCGGCGTGGGAAGGGTGCTGTCCTAGTGAAGATCTGTGTTTTGGCCCGTCGAAGGCGGCGCTAACGGTTGCCGCCAGCAGAGCATGGGCGTTGCCAGCGAGATATTGGCGTCGGACGGGTGCAGCGAAGGAGACGGTGACGGGAGCGCGTTGGTCATGAGCTGTTGGGAGCGATGAGGGGACGGGCCAGGATTGGGGCTGGCAGCCGGGTTCAAAAGTCTCGACGATGATCATCCGACCGCCGCAGCAAGGACAAGGATGCGAGACTGCCTGGGGCTCACCGTCCCCGATGCCGTCGGCATCACTGGGCGGTTTCTGTGGCGCCAGCACGTTTTAAGCAGCCGGCGCGTTCGCGCGACGTTTTCCGCGCGCCCGCCATTGGCGAAGAGGCCGTAGTGTCGAATGCGGTGGAAACCGTCGGGCAGGACGTGAATCAGAAAGCGGCGGATGAACTCGTGGACGACGAGTGTCATCAGCTTGTAGCGGTTGTCGGCCTTGGCCCGGTAATCCTTCCATTTGAACGTCACGCGCTCGCCGTCGAAGGCGACGAGCCGGCTGTTGGCAATAGCGGTGCGGTGTGTGTAGCGGGACAGGTAGGCCAGCACCGCCGGCGGTCCGCCGAACGGGCGCTTGCTGTAAACGACCCATTCGGCGCGGCGCCATGGTTTCAGATACGCAGTAAAGGCTTGGCGGTCGGCGAGATGGACGTGATCGCCGAAGAACTGGAGGCGGCCGGCGTCGTGGGCGGCCACCAGCTTTGCCAGGAACAGGCGGCGGAACAGCCGTGAAAGCACCTCGACGGAGAGAAAGAAGCTCGGCCAGCCACTCCTTGGCAGCAGCGGCCTGACATTCGGGCAGTGCCGGTTGCGGCAGGAATTGTAGGAGATGCGCAGGTGGGCGCACTCCTCGCAGCGTTCGACATGCCCGCCCAGCGTCGCCGTTTGGCCACGCTCGATCGCCGACATGACCTTGAGTTGGCCGAGGCTGGCCGGCATGAGACGCAGGCCAAGCCGGCCCGCGGTGGCGGAAGATATCCGCCGCCTCGACCGCCGGCCGTGACAATGGCCGCGGGTTAGCCGGGCATCTTCAGCAGGAGGTCGAGTAGCGACGGGATATGGCTCAGGGCCCAACGACGGTTAGCGGGTGTTCTTAATTGTCCCAAGTTATCTTAACTACCCTGAGTCATATTAACCGCCTTTTAGATAAGTTAGATTAACCATATTAAGTTATTGCTTCGAGGCAAGTAACCCGCGCGCGTCGTCAATACGTGGTCGCACGTATTGTCGAAGCGAATGATGGCTTTCACGCTAAGCGAAGGAGCGTCACACAGCCAACCGTAGGGCACTCATTACATCAGACAACCGTAGCACTATGGCTGTAACACATTTGAAAAAATTTGTGACTATCTGTTGACAAAAGTGTATGAATTTTGTGAGAAGGCACGGTGAAGTATCGAACTCCCGAACCGATGGGACCTGCGTGGCAGTCCCATCTTCAGTGCGCCGGCCGAGGCGCCAAGCCACAGCATCGCACTCATCAAACCGATGCCGAGGTCAGCGAGTTCCTGGATCACAGGTCGGCTGCCCGATTGGCACAGGCCTGTCTGAACGCCGTCTCGGTTGTCTGCGGTTGACGAGCAGCAGAAGAAATAATTCACGGGGTGTGTGCGTAGTTTTGGCACGCGCGCTAATGGCTTTGCTTCCTTCGTGGGGGTGGTGATGAAAGAGTCGGACGGTACTGATGCGCTCCGCGACGGGTTGGAGCTTGGTCGGCACGAGCTTACCGCCAGATTCCGTGCGTCACCACCTTGTTCTCTTAAGGCGGGAGAGCCTTTGGCAGCGGCTGGCCGCTCGGGCAACGCAATGTACCACCTCATCGAGGGGTGGGCGTGCCGAGTTCATAGTATCTTTGACGGCGGTCAAGCTATTGTAAATGTTTATTTGCCGGGTGACATAATCGGGCTGGACGCGATTTCGCGGACCCGCGACTTGGAGGGGGTCATTGCGCTGACATCGATCGTCGCAGAAACGATCGATGGAAGGCAGGCGCTGGACGAGCTAATGACACGCCGATCAATAGCGATCTATATCTGTTGGCTGTTGGGGCAACGACAGCGACAGACAGAACGTCACGTCGCAGCGATCTCCAGTCTCGACGCCCGCGGGAGAGTGGCGACAATGGCGCTCGATTTCCACACTCGGCTAAGCCGCAAGAGAGTAATTACGGGGTCGAGTTACGGCCTCCCGATGGCGCAGCATCATATCGCGGCTTACCTCGGGCTCACTGTCGCGCACGTCAACCGCGTTCTCCGTTTCTTGCGCGACGAGCAGATCGTCAGCTTCGAACGCCATTGCATGACGATCCTCAATCTTGAGCAACTCAAGACCCTCGCCCAGAAAGGCCTGCCGTCGAGTGCGGGCTACGACAAGCGGTCTTCAAACGAGCAGACGCCGTACCGAAAGTCAGCTTACCTGAATGCCGATGGATTCCCAGTCAGCCAGGTTGCCGCCGCGAATGGCTATCCGTGAAGTCTCTGTTACTTGATTGGCGTTAATTTCCGGCGCTGGTCACCCGTAACACCGAGGAAACTCGGTTGGGACGTGCCGGGTCGAAGTGGCTGCCGGAAAGTGCGCAGAATATCAATTTTGGCGCGAATCATCGAGCGGCGTGCCGCGCGGCGCACTATGTTCTCCGCATGAAACGGAAAACCGCAAAAATCGACATCCGGGTCGAGCCCCGATTGGTCGAGAGGATCGACGCCTGGCGCGCCCGGCAGCAGGTGCTGCCGAGCCGAGCCACGGCGATACTCCACATGCTCGAGCATTTCCTCGAGCACGACCCTCCTGAACTCGAAAAAGTCGACTCTATTCGCTCCAGGCGGTTAGCAGCCGATCTCCTCAACGCCGTGGGCCCAACTCTTGGTATCCCGCCGTGCCGCCAAAATGCTTACGTCGCGCTCGATGCCCTGGCCTGGACCACAGCGATAATCGTCATCGGCACTGAAGACCGTGACGCGATGGACTTCTTCACCCTAGCCCTAACTCAAAACCTGGCTGACATGGGGAACCCAAACCCACCTTAGACAATCGCGACCCCCCTCCGGCGCGGTGATCCGACATGAAAATGGGAGAATCTACACATTTAGACCTGCTGGGATTGGCATTCGAATTGTCGTCCGCCTTTGGTGCAACGCGCCGCGCCATCGCCGGATACTCGCTAGCTGGCATTACCTACACCCTTAGCGCGCGCCGCGGCGACCAAGGGCATCGGCCACCCGCCTGCTTTCCGCGCGCGCGACGCCGCAGCGGAACTCGGGGCCAGTCGGTCGATCACCCCCGGAGCTATTGGGCATGGTGCATCGGCGTCGCTGCTCAATCCGTGACCGGCGAGATCCGATTGCCGCGAGACTGGCGCCCGCCCTTGGCCGGTTGCCGTTGGGGCGCATCCGCCAATCGTCAACATGACGAACACCATCGCGAGCCACCCTATGCAGGTTCATTGCGCCGCGATCGGCTAGATCAGTCACAGCTCGCGCCGATCGACTCAAGCGCCTGTTGGCCGTGGGGCCGGCTATCCGCCCCGTTTCCCTTAGGCCGGGAGGATGGGCTCCCAGACGCCAGCGCGGGTTCCCATCGCGGGGCAAAAGCTGAAACCCGGCAACCGGCAAGCCGATTAACCCGGCGGCACGGCGGACCTCCCTCTGCCCCCGTCTGACGTTTTGTCGAGTGTCGGCGCGTAGGATCAACCCTGGGTTTTTGGCGTCTCCTAGCGGTCAAGCCTGCAGGGCAGCGCTGGGGATCTCCTTGTCCATGCCGGCGCTGCTCCTTTCCCTTGCAAGTCCCGCCAGCACGATCGCTCACGAAAGCAAGCCGGCCGGGGCTGGGAGCCGGATTGCGAGCCAAGCCGCGCTGAGTGACATATTGTCGACCCAAAGCTGTGCGTAGGATCGAACCGGGCCGGGCGTGCCGGGCCAAGCCCAAATGGGAGCGGTGTCGGAGATGTTCCCCCCAAACCCGGCGCCGCTTCTTTCGCCAGGTTCGCGACTTGCGTTGCGCCATCGGGCGTGTTGCGGCTGGCGCAGCGAACCGTGTTGCGGGGACGTTTACCTCAGGAAACACCGTGAAATAGTAAAGGTCGTGTGAGCTGGACCCGGAAAATGAGACAGTTGGCTAAGGTGGAGCCCTGCCCCTAGAAAGCGCGGATCGCGCAGGAGCAGGACATGAGGCGGACACGAAAGAAGCACAACGCGGCGTTCAAGGCGAAGGTGGCGCTGGCGGCGGTCAGGGGGGATCGGACGATCGCCGAGCTGGCGGGCGGTTCGGGGTTCACCCGAACCAGATCTACAACTGGAAGAAGCAGCTGCTGGATGGCGCGGCGAGCGTTTTTGAGGGCAGCAGCGCGGCCGCGGAGGGCATGGCCAGCGAGGCGCAGGTCGATCTTCTGTACCGACAGATTGGCCAGCTGAAGGTCGAAAACGATTTTTGGCACGAAAGCTCGGCAAATGAGCCGGGCGGAGCGGCGTGCGCTGGTCGAGCGCACGGACTCGGCGCTGCCGGTATCACAGCAGTGTCGGTTGTTGGCGATATCGCGCTCTTCGGCCTACCGAGGTCGGCGAGGAGGACCGTACGATCATGGCGTTGATCGACCGGCACTATCTCGCCCGGCCGTATTACGGCTCCGCCGAATGGCGGCATGGCTGGCCACCCAGGGTGACCTGGTCAACCGCAAGCGGGTCCAGCGGCTCATGCGTCTGATGGGGCTGGTGGCGATCTACCCGCGCCCGAACACGAGCAAGGCAGCCGCGGCGCACAAGGTCTACCCGTACCTCCTCGGCGGGATCGCCATCGAGCGGGTCAATCAGGTGTGGTGCTCGGACGTCACCTACATCCCGATGGCCAAGGGGTTCCTTTACTGGGTGGTCGTCATGGACTGGGTGAGCCGCGCGGTGCTGGCGTGGCGGCTGTCGAACACGCTCGGCGCCGATTTTTGTGTCGAGGCGCTCGAGGAGGCGCTCTCGCGATATGGCCGGCCCGAGATCTTCAATACCGACCGGGGCGGTCAGTTTACCAGCGACGATTTCACTGGCACGCTTAAGGATCACGGGATCACCATCAGCATGGACGGCAAGGGCCGGTGCATGGACAACATCTTCGTCGAGCGGCTGTGGCGCAGCCTCAAATACGAGGAGGTCTACATCAACGCCTATGCGAGTGTGGCCGAGGCCAAAGCCGGTATTGACGCCTGGCTCGATTTCTACAATGAGGAGCGCCAGCACCAGAGCCTCGGCTATCGCACGCCGCGGCAAATTTACCAGGAAGGCCTGTGGATATGTGGACGATCGGCTTTGCCGACCGGCTCCGCTTCCCCCGCCTCCCGAGCCAGCTCGGAAAGCGGGGAAATGCTCGCCTTCGCCCACATACCCACAGGCGCCACAGCCAACAAAGGATTTGATATTGATGAGGTGAGAAGTAGAATCGTCAAACCAGCCATCGCGGCAGCCGCGATCGGAGCCGAAATCGAAATCGGCCGGGCTACACCTTAAGGAGCGGCTCCGGCTGTCTCACGATCGGGGTCCACCTCAATCTGTTCGCCGATGATAGGCGCCGACGACGAGGAGGTCCGGGCTCGCGCCCTCGTTTTTGTGGGCGACGCCGGCCGGGATTACGACAACGTCGCCGGCGCGCAGCTCCACCGTCCGGCCGCTCTCGCCACCGAGTCTCACGCGGACCCAACCGGTGGCGATGCCGAGCACCTCGTGCGCGCTACTGTGATAGTGATGATGCGAATAGACCCCATTCCTCCAAGCGCCGGTCCACCCGTTGCGGTCGAACAGCGCCACGCAACTCGCTGCGGCATCGCCGTCGGTTTCGAGCGCGCCGCGGTAGACGATCAGCGGCAGCCGAGGGTTGTTCGGCACATCGCCCGGGCACTCGCCGTCGCTTCCGGCGCGCTAAAGGCAACGCCCGGTGTAGACGATGTCGCCACCATTACCGAACGGCCCGTCCCAGGGCTGCAGGAAGCGGCGCGTCTCGACGACATAGCCGGCCTGGCACATCCCATGGGCGGTGAGCGCCTCGGCCAGCCAGTCGCGTCGGATCTGCTCCGCCTCGCTGTCGTCGTTCGCCGTCATCACCGTATCGGTCCAAGCATCGTAAGTGAAGGTCGCAGGTGTGTCGGCGACGAAATTCTCGACGCGGACCGGGTCGTTGTCGATGATGCAGCCGACGAGCACGGTGAGGCAGGCGAGGACGAGCGCGCGCATCTGGTCGGACTTCCTGATCAGCTCCGTGCCTCTCTTCCTTCTTTCTCCATTCAGAAGAAGCATTCCGCGATCTGATCTCTTTCTGCCGCTCGCTCGGCGGTTGCTCGCAGCGGCCAACCGCGCTAGAAAACGCTCGCCGCGTTAGAGCGCCGTTAGCGATCCACAATGAATGACGACATGCTGAGCTCACAGTCGCTCTCCACCGAACCGCCGAGGCGCGACCGGATCACCGCAATCTCGAGTGCGATACAACGCAAGCCGATCGTTTTCGTGCTGGGCATGCATCGCAGCGGGACGTCGCTGTGCTCTCATATTCTGAGCGCGCTCGGGGTCGATATGGCGGATCAGATTGCGGGTCCGGGGAACACGTCGGTGACACCGGACAATCCGCGGGGCCATTGGGAGCGCTGGGAGATCGTCGAGTTTCACGACCGGATTCTCCGCCTCTTCAACCGTGACTATTTCGGGCGCTTTCACGATTTCGCCCTGCCGGTGGCATGGTGGGCGGACCCGCACGCGCTCAGATCAGACGCGAGATCGTTGCTTTTCTC
>Ga0306922_10003471_pt1 | contig 14736 bp, 9 predicted proteins | sample sta12Cox44000082_FD_203758 | JGI IMG/M metagenome (GOLD analysis project Ga0306922, IMG submission 203758) | Lab enrichment of tropical soil microbial communities from Luquillo Experimental Forest, Puerto Rico - statoxic.12C.oxic.44.000.082 (v2)... | ecosystem: Environmental > Terrestrial > Soil... | reverse complement strand
CGCCATCATTGCTCATTCTAACGCGATGGGCACTTCACGCGCGCGACCGCGGTCGCGACCGCGCCGGTAACCTACCCGATCGCGCCGCGAGCGACTCCCATGACCGAACTGCCGAAGCTTGAGGATCTCGATCCCGTCGAAACGCGGGAATGGCTCGAATCGATCGACTCGGTTCTGAAGATCCACGGACCCGAACGCGCGCACTATCTGCTCGAGCGGCTCATCGACTACACGCGCCGTAACGGCGCCTACCTGCCGTTCAAGCCCAACACCGCCTACGTCAACAGCATTCCGGTCGGGCGCGAGCCGGAGTATCCGGGTAACCGCGCGCTCGAGCGCCGCATCGAGGCCTACATCCGCTGGAACGCGCTGGTGATGGTGCTGCTGGCGAACAAGAAATCCACCGAGTACGGCGGACACCTCTCGAGCTACGCCTCTTCCGCGACACTGTACGAAGTTGGCTTCAATCACGTCTGGCGCGCGCCTTCCGAGAATCACCCCGGTGACATGCTCTTCATCCAGGGGCACTCGGCTCCCGGGATCTACGGCCGGGCTTTTCTCGAGGGACGGCTGAGCGAGGAACAGCTGCGCTACTTCCGCCAGGAAGCCAGCCATCCGGGCCTCGGGCTCTCGTCCTATCCGCACCCGTGGCTGATGCCCGACTTCTGGCAGTTCCCGACCGTGTCCATGGGCCTGGGTCCGATGATGGCGATCTTCCAGGCGCGCTTCATACGCTACCTCGAGCACCGCGGACTGGCGAAGCCCTCGGATCGCAAGGTGTGGGCGTTTCTCGGCGATGGCGAGATGGACGAGCCGGAATCGATGGGCGCGCTCACCATGCCGGTGCGCGAGGGGCTCGACAACCTGATCTTCGTCATCAACTGCAATCTGCAGCGTCTCGATGGCCCGGTGCGCGGCAACGGCAAGATCATCCAGGAGCTCGAGGCAGCGTTTCTCGGCGCCGGCTGGAACGTCATCAAGGTGCTGTGGGGCTCGCGCTGGGATCCGCTGCTGGCGCGCGATCACCTCGGACTCCTGCGCAAGGCCATGGAGGAAACCGTCGACGGCGAGTACCAGAACTTCAAGGCCAAGGGCGGGGCGTACACGCGCGAGCATTTCTTCGGCAAGTATCCCGAGCTCAAGGCGATGGTCGCCAACATGTCGGACGATGAGATCTGGCGACTGAACCGCGGCGGCCACGATCCGCTCAAGGTCTACGCCGCCTACGCCGCGGCCATGAGCCACAAGGGCCAGCCCACCGTCATCCTCGCGAAGACCGTCAAGGGATACGGTCTCGGCAAGGGCGGCGAAGGTCAGATGGTGGCGCATCAGCAGAAGAAGCTGTCGGACGAGGATCTGCGCGCCTTCCGCGACCGCTTCAACATTCCGGTGAGCGATGAGGAGCTGGCGCAACTGCCGTTCCGCCAGTTCGATGCGAACTCCGAGGAGGCGGGCTATCTGCACGCCAAGCGCGCAGCGTTCGGGGGCTATCTGCCGAGCCGGCGTCACAGCGCTCCGCCGCTGCAGGTGCCGCCGCTCGCGGCGTTCGCCGCGCTCCTCGAGGGCACCGGCGAGCGCGAGATCTCCACCACCATGGCGTTCGTGCGCATCCTCACCGTACTCCTCAAGGACAAGAACATCGGCCGCAACATCGTGCCGATCGTCCCTGACGAGGCGCGCACCTTCGGCATGGAGGGTCTGTTTCGCCAGATCGGCATCTACTCCTCGGTCGGACAGCTCTACACCCCGCAGGATGCGGAGACCCTCATGTCCTATCGCGAGGACAAGAAGGGACAGATGCTGGAAGAGGGCATCAACGAGGCGGGGTCGCTGTGCTCGTGGATGGCGGCGGGCACCGCCTACAGCAATCACGGCATCAACATGGTGCCGTTCTACGTCTTTTACTCGATGTTCGGCTTCCAGCGCGTTGGCGACTTCATCTGGGCCTCGGGTGACATTCAGGCGCGCGGTTTCCTGCTCGGCGCAACGGCCGGGCGCACCACGCTTGCCGGCGAGGGCTTGCAGCACCAGGACGGCCACAGCCAGCTGGTCGCGACCACCGTACCCAACTGCGTCGCCTACGATCCGGCCTTCGCCTACGAGCTCGCGGTGATCATCCAGGACGGCATGCGCCGCATGTACGCCGAGCAGGAGAAGATCTTCTACTACATCACGCTGATGAACGAGAACTACGTCCAGCCGCCGCTGCCGGCGGGCGCCGAGGCGGGGATCCTGAGCGGCGGTTACCCGCTGCAGGAAGGCGGCCGCGGCAAGGTGCGTGCGACGCTGCTCGGTTCCGGCACCATCCTGCGCGAATGTCTCGCCGCGGCGAAGATTCTCGAGAACGACTATGGGATTCCCGCCGACGTGCTCTCGATCACGAGCTTCAGCGAGCTGCGCCGCGAGGCGCTCGAGTGCGAGCGCTGGAACCTGCTGCACCCGTCGGAGCCTGCACGTGTGCCGTACGTGCGTCAGCTGCTGCAGAAGCACGAGGGTCCCGTGGTGGCTGCGACCGACTACATGCGCACGGTGCCGGATCAGATCCGCCAGTGGGTCAGGGGTCGTTACGTGACGCTCGGCACCGATGGCTTCGGCCGCTCGGACTCACGGGCGGCGCTGCGCCGGCATTTCGAGGTGGACCGCAACTACATCGCGGTAGCCGCGCTCAAGGCGCTCGCGGACGAAGGACAGGTTGATCCGGTGACGGTCGCCCGCGCCATCACGGCGCTCGGCGTCGATCCGGACAAGCCCGTGCCCTGGAAGGTCTGAAGAGTTCTGCCATGAACGCCGCGGCGTCGGTAGTGGAAGTGCGCGTGCCCGACATGGGCAACTTCAAGGACGTCGCCGTCATCGACGTACTGGTGAAGCCCGGCGACAGCATCGCCATCGATACACCGCTCGTCACGCTCGAATCCGACAAGGCGACGATGGATGTGCCCTCGACCGCCGTCGGCGTGGTCGAGAAGGTCCACGCCAGCAAAGGCGGCACGGTCAACACCGGCGATCTCATCGCTACCGTGCGCGCGGATTCCGCTCCGGCGTCGACCGGACCGCGGGATACGGCGGCGCCGGCAGCGCCGACCGCTCCCTCTCCATCCGCACCAGCGGCCGCCGCCGCACCCGCGCCGGCACGCGCTCCGGCAGCTGCGCCAGCGCCGCCGCCCCCCGCACCCGCCGGCGCGTCGCCGGCTGCAGCACGCGGCGCAGTGCTCACGCCCCGCTCACTCCTCGGTGTGCCGACCTCCTATCGCAGCGACCTCGCGCCGATCGATGAGCCGAGTTTCACGCGCGCGCACGCCAGCCCCTCGGTGCGCCGCTTCGCGCGCGAGCTCGGGGTGAATCTCGCACAGGTCGCGGGCCACGGCTTCAAGGATCGCATCACCCACGATGACGTGAAATCGTTCGTCAAGGGAACGCTGGCGAGCCCGACGGCAATACCGCCATCGACGCCCGCCGCGGCCGCGGCCGCCGCGCCGGCATCGGCACGCGCGCCAACACCCACGCCGACCCCGGCGCCGACTCCCGCACCAACTCCCGCGCCGGCACCTGCCGTGCCCGCCGTCGACTATTCGCAGTTCGGACCCACCGCGGTCGAGCCGCTGTCGCGCATCCAGCGCATCTCCGGGCCGCGCCTGCAGGCGAACTGGAGCACCATCCCGCACGTCACCCAGTTCGATGAGGCGGACATCACCGAGCTCGAGCAGCTGCGCGCGAGTTTGAAGGAGCGTGCACAGGCGGCCGGCGTCAAGCTGACACCGCTCGCCTTCATCATGCGGGCCTGCGTCAGGGCGCTGCAGGAGTTTCCGCGCTTCAACTCCGCGCTCGCGCCCGATGGAGCCAGCCTCATCGTGCGCAAGTACGTGCACATGGGCTTCGCCGCCGACACGCCCAACGGGCTCGTCGTGCCGGTAGTGCGCGATGCGGACCACAAAGACGTCTACGAGCTCGCCCGTCACCTGGGTCAGCTCTCCGAGAAGGCGCGCACCGGCAAGCTCCCGCCGACGGACATGCAGGGTGGCTGCTTCACCATCTCGAGCCTCGGGGGCATCGGCGGTACCGCCTTCACGCCGATCATCAACGCGCCCGAAGTCGCGATCCTCGGCGTGTCGCGCGCCGCCATGAAGCCGGTATACCGGGATCTCACTTTCGTGCCGCGGTTGATGCTGCCGCTGTCACTCTCCTACGATCATCGCGTGATCGATGGCGCCATGGCGGCGCGCTTCACCACCTGGCTCGCCCAGGCCCTCGCCGAGCCCCGCGGCCTTCTCGAGGCGGTACCGTGAGCCTCGATCTCACCATCCCCGACATCGGCAACTTCACCGACGTCGACGTGGTCGATGTGCTGGTGAAGCCCGGTGACGTCATCGAGCTCGATACGCCGCTCGTCACATTGGAGACCGACAAGGCCTCGATGGACGTGCCGGCGACCACGGCCGGGCGCATCACGGAGGTGCTGCTCAAGCGTGGTGACAAGGTCTCCAAGGGCTCGCTCATCGCGCGCGTCGAGGCGGGCACCGATGCCGCCGCCGCGGCGCCGTCATCGGCCTCTTCCATTACCGCGGTGCCCGTTGCGCCGCAGAGGGATGCGAGCGCGCGCGCGCCACGCACGGCGGTGCGCGCCGATGCGATCGGCGATACGGTGCGTATGCCCTTACCGCTGGCGCGTCCACCGGAAGAAACGTCGCAGGACGGGGCGCTCAGCACGCAGCTGCTCGTGCTCGGGGCCGGTCCCGGCGGCTATACCGCGGCGTTCCGCGCGGCGGATCTCGGGCTCAAGGTCACGCTCGTCGAGCGTCACTCGGCACTCGGCGGCGTGTGCCTCAACGTCGGCTGCATACCCTCCAAGGCGCTGCTGCACGCGGCCAAGGTCATCGAGGATGCCGAGGAGATGTCGACGCGCGGGATCGTCTTCGGCGAGCCAAAGATCGATCGCGCGCGGCTGCGCGACTGGAAGGCTTCCGTGGTCGCGAAGCTGACCGGTGGGCTCGCGGTGCTGGCGAAGCAGCGCAAGATCGAGGTGGTACGCGGCGTCGGACGCTTCGTCGGTGCCAACGTCCTCGAGGTCAAGGGCGCATCCGGGACGGAGCGGATCCGCTTCGAGCAATGCATCATCGCCGCGGGCTCGGAGGCGATGCGTCTGCCGGGGCTGCCGCAGGATCCGCGCATCATCGATTCCGCGGATGCACTCGAACTGCCGCAGTTCTCCGGACCCATGTTGATCGTCGGCTGCGGCATCATCGGGCTCGAGATGGCGTGCGTCTTCGATGCGCTCGGTACGCCGGTGAGTCTCGTCGAGCTCACCCGGCAGCTGATGCCGGGGGTCGACGCCGACCTGCTGCGTCCCCTCGAGCGGCGCATCCGCTCGCGTTATCAAAAGATCCTGCTCGGCACGAAGGTGGCCGGCATTGCGGCCGAGGGCGGCGGGCTGCGCGTCAGCTTCGCGGGCGATCAGGCGGTCCCGCCTCAGTTGTTCGAGCGCGTGCTGGTCGCCGTGGGCCGCTCGCCGAATGGCGGGACAATCGGAGCCGAGGCGGCCGGCGTCCGCGTCTCCGATCGCGGCTACATTCCGGTCGACCGCCAGATGCGCACCAACGTGCCGCACATCTTCGCAGTCGGCGATATCGCGGCTCCGCCACTGCTCGCCCACAAGGCCATGCACGAGGCCAAGGTCGCGGCGGAAGTCGCCGCAGGCGAGAAGCGCTCCGCTGACTGGCGGGTGATCCCGTCCGTCGCCTACACCGATCCGGAGGTTGCCTGGGTGGGCCTCACCGAGAACGAGGCGCGCGAGCGCGGCACACCCTTTACCAAGGGGACATTTCCCTGGGTGGCGAACGGCCGCTCGCTGTCACTCGGCCGCGAGGATGGTTTCACGAAGCTGCTGTTCGACCCAGAGACGCACCGGGTGCTCGGCGGCGGCATCGTCGGCACGAATGCCGGCGAGCTGATCAGCGAGGTCGCGCTCGCGATCGAGAGCGGCTCGGATGCGGCCGATATCGGACTCACGATTCATCCGCATCCAACACTCACCGAGACGGTGGCGGGCGCTGCGGAAGCGGTCGAAGGTACGCTGACCGACCTCTACATCCCGAAGAGGAAGTGACGGCGGACGTACCACGCCCGCAGCCTTCGCGTTGAACGGCGAACCTGGCCGGGTCGCCCCCTCAGGCCGCGCCCGTGTCCTCATCGATCACAGCATCAGCTTCGATCTCGACGAGCCACTCGCGGTCAATCAGGCCCGCGACCTGCAGGACAGTGCACGCCGGCCTGATGGTCCCGAAAAATTCGCCGTGGACAGTCGCCACCGCCGGCCAGTCCTCGATGCGCGTGAGCAGAATCCGGGTTCGCACCACGTGGCGCAGCGAGGCACCTGCGACTGCGAGGGCCGCCGCGATGATCTCGAGGCAGCGACGCGCCTGCGCCGCTGCATCGCCCCGCCCGACGGTGGTGCCGTCCGGGCCGAGCGGCGCGCTGCCCGCGACCGCTACGAACGCGCCGGCGCGCACCGCACGCGAAAAGCCGACTTTTACCTCATAAGGACTGCCACTCGAGATGAGCTTGCGCATGGGGTTACCTCTGGCGCGTGCGTCGCTTGCGGCGGCTGCGCACTCGTGAAGGAAGCGGCAGGCGCCGGGCGGCGCGCGGCGCAGCAGCCGGTGTCTTGTAGGGATATTCGCAGAGGTCGCGGATGACGCAGGTCGGGCATTTCGGCTTGCGGGCGATGCACACATAGCGACCGAGCAGGATCAGCCAGTGGTGCGCATTCTTGCGGAACTCCGCCGGCGTGGTGGCATTGAGCGCCTGCTCCACCTCGCGCGGCGTGCGGCCGGGAGCGAGCCCGGTGCGGTTGGCGACTCTGAAGATGTGTGTGTCAACGGCGATCTCCGCCTCGCCGAATACCATGTTGAGAATGATGTTTGCGGTCTTGCGCCCGACACCCGGCAGCGCTTCGAGCTCGGCGCGGGTCGAGGGAACTTCGCCACCGTGCCGGTCGATGAGCTGCTGTGCGAGGCCGACGAGGTTCTTCGCCTTGGTGTTGTAGAGGCCCACCGGCTTGATGTATGGCTTGACGCCCTCGACGCCGAGAGCGGCGATCGCCGCCGGCGTGTTGGCCACCGGAAAGAGGTTGCGCGTCGCGGCGTTGACCGCACGGTCGGTGGTGTGCGCCGAGAGCATCACGGCGACCAGCAGCTCGAACGGTGAGCCGTAGAGGAGCTCCGTGGTCGGTGACGGATTGGCCGCCTGCAGCCGCCGGAAGATCGCTCTGCGCGTGGCGGGATGCATGGCCGGACTACGATTGCGCGGCTCGTTTGCGCGCGCTGAGCAGCGCCGCCCGCTGCGCTTCGCGCGCGAGGACACGCGTGCCGTGGGCGGCGTAGCGGACGCGATTTTCCGCTGCGCCCGGGGGCGGCGGGGCGTACGGCAGCGCGGCCCGCGGCACCATGGCGATGCAGTCGACCGGGCAGGGCGCGACGCAAAGCTCGCAACCGGTGCACAGCGCCAGCACCACCGTGTGCATCTGCCGGTGTGCTCCGACGATGGCGTCGACCGGGCAGGGCGGCAGGCACTTGACGCAGCCGATGCACGCCTCCTCGTCGATCTGCGCGATGAGTTCCGGGCCTTCGGTGCCATTCAGCGGGTTGAGCGGCAACGCCGCTCGATGAAGCAGTGCGGCGAGCGCTGCGATGGTCGCGGCACCGCCCGGCGGACACTGGTTGATCGGCACCTCGCCCGCTGCAATGGCTTCTGCGTAAGGGCGGCAGCCGCTGTAACCGCAGCGCGTGCACTGCGTCTGCGGCAGCAGGGCGTCGATGTCGTCGGCGTTAGGCATGCGCGTCGCTGGCGGGGCCGGGCGCCCGCTCAGGTGATCTTCATCCCTGGGGTGGCGCCGGAATCGGGTGCCAGGAGGTACAGTCCCGGACCCTCGCCGCTTGCCGCGAGCACCATGCCTTCGGAGACTCCGAATTTCATCTTGCGCGGAGCGAGGTTGGCGACCATCACCGTGAGGCGCCCTTTCAGGGCCGTTGGATCATAGGCTCCCTTGATACCGGCGAAAACCGTACGCCGTTCGGAGCCGAGGTCGAGTGTCAGCCGCAAGAGCTTGTCGGCCCCGCTGACTTCCTCGGCGTCCACGATGCGCACCACCCGCAGGTCGACCTTGCGGAACTCATCGATCGAGAGTGTCGCGGGCGTTGCGGCGGGGCCGGCGCCCCCGCCCGCAGCGCCTGCCGCGCTCGCCGCGCTTGCCCCGCTTGCCCCGCTTGCCGCCGCCGCTGAGGCCGCCGCGCGTGCGGCGCCGCCGGTCGGCGCCGCTGCAGCCTCAACCTCGAAGAGCGCATCGAGCTGCCGCGCCTCGACGCGCGTCATGAGGTGTTGGTAGGGGTTGACCCGCTCGGGCCGTACCTCGTAATCGCGCCACACGAATGCGCGGTCGAGACCGAACAGCTCGCGCGCCACACGTTCTGCGAGCGCCGGCATGACGGGCGCCAACAGTACCGACAGCACCTTGAAGCCATACAGCGCCCGCGAGCAAACATCCTGCAGGTGCGGCGCCTGCGCGGGGTCCTTGGCGAGGAGCCAGGGACGATTGGCGTCGAAGTAATGGTTGATCCAGTCCGCAAAGTCCATGCAGACGCGCATGGCCCTGCCGAACTCGCGCGCTTCGTAGGCGTTGTGCGCGCGAGCCGCCGTGGTGCGTGCCTCCTCGGTGAGCGCCGCCAGGTCCGCGGAATAGCGCAGCGTGCCGTGGAAGTGGCGCGTGATGAAGTTCGCCGCGCGGCTCGCGATGTTGACGTACTTGCCGATGAGATCGCTGTTCACGCGCGCGATGAAGTCCTCGGAGTTGAAGTCCAGGTCCTCGACGTTCGCGTTCAGCTTGGCGGCAATGTAGTAGCGCAACCACTCGGGGTCCATGCCGATGTCGAGATAGCGCAGCGGGCTGATGCCGGTGCCGCGCGACTTCGACATCTTTTCTCCCGACACGGTGATGAAGCCGTGAACCCACACATGGTCCGGCACCTTGTAGGGTGGGCCGGCGAATTTCAGCATCGCCGGCCAGAAGAGCGTGTGGAAGTAGATGATGTCCTTGCCGATGAAATGAATCTGCTCGGTGTCGGGCGCAGACAGGAACTCGGCAAAGGTGCGCCGCTCGCCACGCGCGCGTGCCTTGCCGCTTGCGAAATAATTCTCGAGCGCAGCGAGGTAGCCGATCGGCGCATCTAGCCACACGTAGAAGTACTTGCCCGGCGCGTCCGGGATCGGGATGCCGAAGTAGGGGGCATCGCGCGAGATATCCCAGTCCGCGAGCGCCTGCTCGCCGCGCCCGCTCAGCCACTCGCGCGCTTTGTTGACGACCTGCGTCTGGAGTCTTCCCGGACTGTCGAGCCACTCCTTCAGGAACGCCACGCACTGCGGGTCGGAGAGTCGGAAGAAGTAGTGCTCGGAGGTGCGCAGCTCGGGTCTGGCGCCCGAGAGCGTCGAGTACGGGTTGATGAGGTCGGTCGGTGCGTACACGGTGCTGCAGACTTCGCAGGCATCGCCGTACTGATCCGGCGAATGACAGTTGGGACATTCGCCCTTGATGTAGCGATCCGGCAGGAACATGCCCTTCACGGGGTCGTAGAACTGCTCGACGGCCTTGCGGTAGATGAGGCCGGCGGACTTCAGCCGCGCATAGATGTCCTGTGAGAGCTGCGTGTTCTCGGGTGAGTCGGTCGAATACCAGTGATCGAAGCTCAGGTGAAAACCTTCGAGATAGCGCGGCCGGCCGGCAGCGATGCGCTTGACAAGCTCCTGTGGGGTGATGCCTTCGGCTTCTGCCTTCAGCATGATGGGCGCACCGTGGGCGTCGTCCGCGCAGACGAAGAGCAGCTCGTGCCCCTGCATCCTCTGGAAGCGCACCCAGATGTCGGCCTGGATGTACTCCATGATGTGGCCGATGTGGAACGGGCCGTTGGCGTAGGGGAGCGCCGTGGTGACGAAGATCCTGCGGGTCATCGGCCGTAGTCTATTGGAAAAATGGCCTGCGGCCATTTTTGTGCCGGCCCGTCCCTGGCCGGCACCCTGCGGGCCGACCTTCGGTCGTCCAAATTCGCTCCTGCGAATTTGTCGGACATCAGCTCTGTTGCCGGCGGCAAAAGGCGCGACTTTTGCCGCCAGCGGAGTCGAGCGCCCGACAGCGTCGCCTCAGGAGGCCTCGCGGAACTCCTCGAACTTGCTCTTGTTGATGGCCTTTTTGTAGGCCTCCTGGCCGGTGATCTGCCTCTGGTTGAAGAGCTGCTCGATCGCCGAGTCCATGGTGCGCATGCCGAAAGCGCCGCCCGCCTGCATGGTGTTCTCGAGCTGATCGAGCTTGCCCTGGCGGATGAGGTTGGCGGCCGCCGGCGTGTTCACCAGGATCTCGAGCGCCACGACGCGGCCCTGCTTGTCGGCCCGCTGCAGGAGCTGCTGCGAAATCACACCGCGCAGTGAGGTCGACAGCATGGTGCGCACGTGTGACTGCTTGTCCGAGGGAAACACGTTCACCATCCGGTCGACGGTCTGCGCGGCGCCATTGGTGTGCAGGGTTCCCATCACGAGAATGCCCATCTCGGCTGCAGTGACCGCGATGCTCATGGTCTCGAGGTCGCGCAGCTCGCCGACGAGGATCACGTCCGGGTCCTCGCGCAACGCCGAGTGCACTGCGGAGGCGAAGCTCGGACTGTGCACGCCGATCTCGCGCTGGCTGATGAGGCAGCTCTTGCGCTCGTGCACGAACTCGATCGGATCCTCCACCGTGAGGATGTGACCCTTCACGCGGCGGTTGATGTCATCGATCATGGCGGCAAGCGTGGTCGACTTGCCGGAGCCGGTCTTACCGGTCACGAGGATCAGTCCGCTGATCACCCGGCACATCTGGCGCACCGACTCGGGCATCTTGAGCTCATCGAGCGTCAGCGCCTTGGAGGGGATTGCGCGGAACACCGCGCCCATGCCGTGCAGCTGGCGCATGACGTTGACGCGGAAGCGCCCGCGCTCGGGCAGTGTGTAGGCGAAATCCGCACCGTCCTTGGACTCGAAGCGCTCGAGCGCCTTCTTCGGCATGATCTCGTAGAGGGCCTGCTTCACCGCTTCCGCCGGCAGCTTGTCCGGCCTGAGCGGGGAGAGATCGCCGTGAAGGCGGATGCGCGGCGGATCGCCGGCTATGAAGTGCAGATCGGAGCCGCGCTTCTCCTGCACCTCGATCAACAGTGGGTCGATCTGCGCCACGGCTGTGTGCCTTGCCTCAGCCGGAGGAACCCGCCGCCGCCGCGGCGGGCGCCGGCGAGGAGCTCGTCGCTTCGACCTTCGGCAGCATGGTCGTGTCAGTAATGAATTTCTGGAACGGACGTTTGTCGGTCGCGTAGCTGTAGGCGTCGTCCGGATCGATGCTGCGCGCTGTAATCGCCGCGAGCAACGCCTGATCGAGCAGCTGCATGCCGAGGTCACGCCCCATCTGCAGCTGGCTTGGAATCTGGTGGGTCTGCTCGGTCTGGATGAGCTTGGCGATCGCCTTGGTCATCATGAGCACTTCGCAGATTGCCTTGCGCCCGTGGCCATCGGCGGTCTTCACCAGCACCTGCGTGACCACCGCCAGCAGGTTCTGCGCCAGGAAGCTCTTGGTCTGCTCGCGCTCCTCGACCGGGAGCGCGTCAATGACGCGATCGATGGTCTTGACCGCGCCCGTGGTGTGCAGCGTACCGAGCACCAGGTGGCCGGTCTCGGCCGCGGTCATCGCCATGGAAATCGTCTCGGCATCGCGCAGCTCGCCGACCAGGATCACATCCGGATCCTCGCGCATCGCCGCCCGCACCCCCTCGGCGAAGCTCGGGATGTGCGTGCCGAGCTCGCGCTGGATGACCTGGCTCTGCTTGCTCGCGTGCACGAACTCGATCGGGTCCTCGAGGCTGATGATGTTGAGTCGCCGCGTGGCGTTGAGGTGATCGATCATCGCGGCGAGCGTGGTCGACTTGCCGGTGCCGGTCGAGCCGGTCACCAGCACCATGCCCTGGTGAAAATCGCAGAGCTTGGTGACGACCGGCGGAAGCGCCAGCTTCTCGAGCGACGGCACGGTGGATGGAATGGAGCGGAAGGTGGCGCCGATGCCGGTTTCCTTGCGATACACGTTGACGCGGAAGCGGCCGCCCTCGGCCGACACGTAAGAGAAGTCGAGATCGTGGCCCTTGCCGAAGTGCTCGTTCTGCGAGCGGGTGAGGATCTCCGCGATATAACCCTCGAGCTCCGCGTCTCGCAGGTCGCGGAACTTGATCGGCATCAGGTCACCATGCATTCGCAGCATGGGAGGCACCCCGACCGCCAGGTGCACGTCCGAGCACCCCTGCTGGGTACCGAGCTTCAGGAACGCGTCAATGCGCGCCACGGCATTCTCCCGATGCGATTTTCCACGAGCTGTTTAGCCGCTTTCCGGCTTTGGGATCAACGACTTGAGGTGGGAAATTTGACGTAACGCACGGTCTTTCGCAAGACGACCTCTGGGGCGATGGGGTCATCAGCTCGCGGCGCCGAAGGGCGCGATTGCGAGGCGCAGCTCATCCATCGTTTGGAAGCGCTTCGTCTTGTCGACCGCCATGGCTCGCATCACGAGATCCGACAATCCTGGTGGCAGACCCGGGTTGACCTCCTGCGGAAGCCGCGCCTTGCCCTGCACGTGCTGGTACATGACCGACATGTGGTCGCCGCGCGAGTACGGCGGCACACCCGTCACCATTTCGTAGAGCATGACACCGAGCGCATAGATGTCGGCTCGCTCATCGACTTTCTTGCCGAGGATCTGCTCGGGCGCCATGTACTTCGGCGAGCCGATGACATAGCCGGTCTTGGTGAGCTGGGTGTCGCCCTCGCGCTGTGCGGCCGCCACCCCGAAGTCGACTATCTTGAGCAGCCCTTCCTGGTTGATCAGTACGTTGGCGGGTTTCAGGTCGCGGTGCACGATCCCTTGCTGGTGGGCGACCGTCATGCCGATGCAGATGTCGGTGGTGAACTGCATGGCGCGCTTGAGCTCGAGCGGCTTCTCGTTGACGACCTCGCTGCCGAGAGTGTGCGAGGGGAAGTACTCCATGGAGATGGCGTAGTTCCCCTGGATGTAGAGGAAGTCGTAGATGCGGATGACGTTCTTGTGCGTGATCTTGCGCGAGTAGCGCAGCTCGTGGACGAAGCGCTTCATCACTTCTTCATCCTGCGAGACGTTCGGGTTCAGGAACTTGAGGATCAGCCGCTCATCGACGACGGTGTCCTCCATCAGCAGCACCGTGCCGAAGGCGCCGCGCCCGATGCGATCGATGTACTTGTAACGGCCCTCGAGGACATCCCCGGGCTTGAGCGACTGGATATCGAGCCGCTGCGGTCGATCGGCGGCGTGACCCCGCGCAACGAGCGAGGCATCCGCGATGACTTGAGTCTTTGCCGCCTCAGCCGGAATGGGCGCTTGCGGAGCACGTGTACCCGAGGGCGATGTGCCGCTGGCGCTCGCCTGCGGCGCGCCGCCCGCGCCCAGCAGGCTGATGCCGGCGATGCGGTTGTCGAGCTCGCTCATCGCCGCTGCGGCCATGCGCGAGATGGTCTGGTCCGGGGAGCTCACCTGCGCCTGCAGCTCGTTGCGCACCTGCTCGGCCCGTGCCTCATCCGCGACGCGCGCCAGCGCCTGGATGGCCTCGATGCGGACCTCGCGCTCGGGACGAGCGACCAGTGGCAGGAACGTGTCGACGAGGCGGCTGTCGCCGAGCTTGCCGAGCGCCCGCACCACGATGGCAGTGGCCTTGGCCTCCGGGCTCTGCAGCATCTCCATCAGGCGCGGCACCGCGCGCTTGCTGCCGATCTCGGCGAGCGCGTCCACCGCACGCTCGCTGACCCACCAGTCGCTGTCACGGGTGGCCTGGATCAGTGAGTCGACCGCGCGCTCGTCCTTGGTCTGGTTGAGGATTTCGATGGCGGCACGACGGATGTCCTCGTCCTTGTCACGCACCAGCTGCAGCACCGAATCGATCACCTTGGGTCCGCCGATCTTGCCGAGCGCGTCCGCGGCGCGGCTGCGTACCCACCAGTCGCTGTCCTTCAACGACTCGAGCAGGTATTTGACCGACTTGGCGTTACCGATCTCGTTCAGCACCTCGACCGCGGCGCGCCGCGCGTTCTCGTTCTCGTCCTTCAGTACCTCGATCAGGTACTGCATCGTCTCGGGGTGATTCGCCTTGATGACCACATCGATCGCGCGGTTCATCACGTCGAGCTCCGGATCGCGCAGCAGCGCGCACACCCGCTCGATGTCGATCGGGCCGTCCATTCGCTGCAGTGCCGCAAGCGTCGCGCCGCGGATCAGCTTGTTGGGGTCTTTCAGGAGTCCCTGCAGTGCGGTCTGCACTTCGGGGGTACTGAAGCGTGCCAGGGTATTGATGATGTGCACGCGCGCGATCGGATCCTTGCCCTGCACGCGGCCGAGGAGCTCAGGAAGCGATTGCTTGTCCGCGATCTCGCCGATGACACGAAACAGGGCGGCCTTCTCGTTCGGCTCCTGGGTGTAGGCGGCGTTCAGCAGCTCCCGCACCCCGAAGCGGGACTTCTGCGCTGTGATCACCTCCAGCAATGCCGACTTCGACACCCCGGGCGTCGCGAGCGCTTCGATCAGCAGGTGCGCGGGGTAATTGTGGCTGGCCGTCAGCGCCCAGGTGATGCCGGAGATGACGCGCGGACTGCCCTCGACCAGCC
>Ga0306922_10003466_pt1 | contig 14745 bp, 11 predicted proteins | sample sta12Cox44000082_FD_203758 | JGI IMG/M metagenome (GOLD analysis project Ga0306922, IMG submission 203758) | Lab enrichment of tropical soil microbial communities from Luquillo Experimental Forest, Puerto Rico - statoxic.12C.oxic.44.000.082 (v2)... | ecosystem: Environmental > Terrestrial >... | reverse complement strand
GTCGTTTGAACCTGGACGGCTCCAGCGCTGACTTCAACGATTTCCGTGGCTACCCCCAGTTCGAGCTGCGCGTCCGCCACGTTGTCCTGGTCCGCTATCACTGTGACATCATTCTTGACGTATTTCTTGAATCCGGACACCTCTACGATCACCGAGTATTTGCCCGGCAAGAGACTCGGGAAACTGTAAGTTCCTGCGGAGGTCGTGACGCTCTTCGTAGAAACTCCCGTTTCTTTGTTGGTGGCGGTGACCTGGGCGTTTGCCACTGCGCTGCCCGTTGGGTCTAGCACCTGTCCCCGGAGCGTACCGGTGGTTCCCTGAGCAAACGCGAATACAGGAAAAAACAGCGCTGTGGCCATGGCCAACAGCGCGAGCATAGCACCCCTTAGGCGATGGGCCGCGTATCGACAAGCCCCGGCCGCGTTTCTCCCCTCACGATTCATTGCTTCCTCCATTTGAATGAAACCACTTGAAATGAAACCACTCACCACAACCCGTTACAGCTCTGAAGCCTTCACACCAAAATCGCCTAAAGGCGACGATCCAGCTTTAGGCCGCGCACACAAACTGCAGGTCAAGCGCCATTGACGGCTGAGGTTAACGTTCGAATTTTCTATGTCTTACATACCAATTTGAGCGCGAAAAAAATCAAGCTTCGATACTTCTGGAGGTTTTATGTAATTTAGATTCAAGTATGCGGAGAGACCCGAACTCAAAAAGCCTCGGACTCGGCCCGCTTACTTGAATCTCCAAGGGCGCAACCGCTCGTGAAGATCACCGATGGCGTGCCGTCTACACAAGAGTCGATGCCTCCGGGTCAAGACAAAGCTAGATGCATCTGAAGGGTTGCAAATCCAGAATTGTGGTAATCTCCCGCACCATGAATTCACAGGACAATTTCGCGAGTTTTTGGCCCGAGTATGTGCGCGCGCACAGCCGGCCAGGCACACGGGCGATTCACCTCGCGGGGACGCTCGGTGGGTGGGCGCTGCTGGTTGCTGCGGTGGCGCTACAGCGCTGGTGGTGGATTGCGCTGGCGCTCGTTGTTTCGTATGCGCTCGCGTGGATCTCCCACTTCTTTGTGGAGCACAACCGGCCAGCCACATTCGAACATCCGTTGTGGTCCTGGTGGGCGGACCAAAAGATGGTGACGCTGATGCTTATCGGAAAGATGGGCGAGGAAGTTCGGCGCTGCACCGCTGGAAACTAGAGAATGCAAAGCTTCAAGACAGAAATAAGCCTACCAAACACGGACACAAAACCAAGCTCAAACCAAGATTAAGAGTTACTCGGTACGGACGGCGAGGATATCTTTGCCGCGAACGCGGATCTCGACGCCAAGAGGCGGGCGCAAGTCGGAACCCTGCACGATCGCTCCACGCACAAAGAAGTTTCCCGGAAGATTCGTCATCTTGAGCGGATCGAAAAGCGTGCCGCTACAGGGATTGCCAACCATGGGATGTTTCGCGGCGCTGAAGCCGTAGTCCGTTTTTAGTTTAGTCACGTCGGTGACATACTCGAGTCGGCAGTCTCCATACGGTGAACTCACCGAAAAAGCCCAGTAGCCGCTGGCCTGCGATGCGGAACCGGTCGGCAGGCGGATCAACATTGCAGGAATGTCTTCGCCGCTCAGTTCATTGCGAATAAAAAACTGTTTGGAAGACCAGGGCTTGGCCATTTCTTCGATCTTGGCGATGCCGGGCGAGGCTTCGGTGGCGTGCGGCATCAGGGTGCTTGGGTCCGGAGCCGGCGCGGAAACTTCGCTTTGCGGCTTATCAGCGAGGCTAGGTTCGTGCCTGGGATGAAGCGCCCAGCGCGCTCCGAGGAAAACAACGAGAAGCACGGCGATGAGCCCGATTCCGAGTCTCAGGGAAGAATCGCGGGAAGCCGGTTGGGTGCCCGGCGAGGAGACGCCTGGGATTTGCGGCATGTCCGCCTTGAAGCGATCCGCTGGAGGTTTATCGGACATGACCGGTCACGTCCTGTCTTTATACTGGAAACCCAGGCGATATTCAAAGCGTACAGAATCAAGAATGGTAATTCCGACGGGGGCCGGCACTGAGGCACCCTGCGCGGTACAGACTCGTGACCCCTCTGGGATGTCCGGCAGACGGGTGGTTGCCGTTCAGGGACTGGAGGCCGGTTGATTTTGGAAAACAGCCGGGAAATGAGTACTCGCACGGCTCGCCACCTCGGACGCCCGGGATTCGAGAGACTACCAGCTGGCAGGGAACCTGCGTTTGGCTCGGTCGAACGAATAAGCCCCCGGGCTCGGACACTCTCCGCAGGGACAGGATTCACTAAAAAGGCCTGTTGGTGCGGCGGTCGGGTCTTGAGACGCCATCCATTCTCCGCTTGGTTCGCTTGGCTTGTCCGCCTTGCGAGCAAACTCCCACGCCTCTATAATTCATCGTTCTCGCAACCTATTTCTGCGGCATTACAGCGAGGGAATCGTGCCGGTCGGAACTGCCTTTCATGAACGCACCTTGGCGCTGTGCGAAAGCCTGAGTTATCGCGAATGGTCGGGCTACTACACCGTCAGCGTTTATGAGATGACCCATGAGCACGAATACAACGCCATCCGCAACTCCGTCGCGCTCATCGACATCTCTCCGCTCTTCAAGTACCGTGTCACCGGCCGCGACGCTACGAAGTTCGTCAACCGCGTCATCGCACGGGATATCAGCCGAGTCGCCATCGATCAGGTCATTTATTGCTGCTGGTGTGATCCGGAAGGAAAAGTCATCGACGACGGCACCATCACGCGCCTCGGCGAAAACGAGTATCGCTGGACCGCGGCGGATCCCAGCCTGCGCTGGTTCCAGCAAAACGCGCTGGCGCTCGACGTGAAGATTGAAGATATTTCGGAACGCATAGCCGCGCTCGCGCTCCAGGGGCCCATGTCCGGCCGCGCGCTGCGCGCGGTGGCCGACGCTGCCGTCGATAACCTAAAGTACTTCCGCGTCACCCGCGGAAACATCGCCGGCGTTCCCGTGGACATTTCCCGCACCGGCTATACCGGCGACTTGGGCTTTGAGATTTGGATGCCGTGGAGCGACGCCGTCAAAGTTTGGGATGCGCTTATCGACAAAGGCCAGGCCTTTGACATCCATCCCGCCGGTATGATCGCGCTGGACATCGCGCGTATCGAAGCCGGGCTGATCCTCATCGAAGTCGACTACATCTCCAGCAAGAAAGCGGTCATCGAATCGCAACGATATTCGCCGTTCGAAATCGGGCTCGGCAAGGTGGTCGATTTAAAAAAGGAAAATTTCGTTGGGCGCGAGGCGCTCGCGCAGGAAGCAAGAAAAGGCGCGGCTCGCTCGCTGGTTGGACTGGAAATCGATTGGCACCAAGTGGAGGCCCTTTACGATAAGCTGAAAATGGCTCCGCAAGTGCCCAGCACGGCCTCGCGTGTCGCGGTGCCCGTCTATCGCGGCGGCCGTCAGGTCGGCAAAGCCACCTCAACCACCTGGTCCCCCACGCTGAAAAAAATGATCGCGCTCGCCTCCGTGAGCCGCGGAAGCTCCGCCCGCGGCACTACCCTTAGCATGGAAATGACCGTCGACGCCGTGCGCCACACGGTCTCCGCGGAGGTGGTTGCTCTTCCCTTCTTCAACCCCCCGCGCAAAACGGCGACCCCCGTGATGTAGCTTCAATTTGTAAGTCGGTTGTATTTTTTGAGCACTGTTCTCAGCTTGTCGTGCGGCAGCGCGATCACCTTGTGGTTCTCGATCCCGGTCATCGTTTCCGCCGCCACCATCGCGTTGATGATCGCTTCTTCCGTCGCCTCCACCGTCGCGCTAAATAGCGTATTCATCTGATCGTTAGGCAGCATCGTCAATTGCACAAGTCCTTCGGTCTTCGCCGCGCCGGAGTTCGCCGTCGAAAACGCGATGAAAATATCCCCCGAGCCGTTTCCGGAGATGCTTCCGTTTCGCCCCAGCCCCAGCGAAACACGCCGCACCAATCGTTTCAGTTGGTGCGCCACCAGCGGAACGTCCGTTGCCACAACCACGATAATCGAGCCGCGATCTTCCTGCGCAAACGCAGTATTCGCGTATGCCGCATCCTCGGGAATTTCCAGCCCCACGGGCACTCCCGCGATGCGCAAATTCTTTCGTGCGCCATAATTGCACTGCACTAACACGCCGACGGTGTAGCTGCCGAGCTTGCTATCCAATCTCCTCGACGACGTGCCTATGCCGCCCTTGAACCCATTGCAAATCATTCCCGTGCCACCGCCCACGTTGCCTTCTTCGACGGCGCCGCCGTGCGCCGAGTCGATCGCCTGCCACACGTGCTCGGGTTTGACGTGGAAGCCATTGATATCATTCAGCCAGCCATCCCAGGTTTCCGCCACTACCGGCAGCGACCACCAATATCCCGTCGGATCGGGCTGCCCATGCTCGACGCGCCACTCGATCACCGCGTCGCGGACGACGCCCACGCTGTGCGTGTTGGTGATCATCACCGGGCCTTCCAGAAAACCTGACTCCTCCACCCAAGTCGTGCCGGTCATCTCCCCGTTGCCGTTGAGCGACCACCAACCGGCGAAAACGGGATTCATCATTGAATCGGTTCCGCGTGGAAGAACCGCCGTTACCCCTGTTCGCACTGGCCCCTTCCCAATCTCTAGTTTGCCTTCGCCCGATATGAGCGTCCTGTGCCCCACGGTAACTCCGGCCACGTCCGTGATCGCGTTCAGCGGCCCGGGCGTTCCTTCAAACGGCACGCCAAGCTCGCGCGCCCGAGGCTTCCGAGGCGCTTGCTGCTGCGCAAACGCTGGACCGATCGCACAAACCAGACAAAATATAGTTGCGGGCGTGCAAAAAGTACGGAAACGATTCATCAATTGTTTCTCTCCAAAGAGATTTTGGCCTTTCGCAGCAATTCGATATTCCTCTCGAGCGCGCGCTCGATCAGCGCCGCCTGGTCCGACGCGAGCTTCCAGTCGCCTTTTTCTACCGCTTCTGTCAACCCGGGGAACTCCAGGTGCGCGTAAGTGTAGCGCGCCGCATAGACCAAGTGCTGGAACCACGGCCGTCCGGGAATTCCATCGGGATCGAGCCAATTCGATTCCACTTGCAGGAGCTCCTGATTGAGCCGCCGCATCTTTTCCTCAGGAATCGCACCGCCGGCGAGCCCTCGCTCCACAGCCTCGCCCAGTTCGTTTCCCGCACTCTGAAAATCGCCGATACGCTCGTGCAGCTTCTTCAGTTTCAGCTTGCGCGTGTCAATCTTGCTCCTCAGCTCCAGCCCGGTCAGAAAATGACCGAGCGCCATGGCGTTAAACCCAAAGTCATACGGCAGCACATCCGCGTTGGCCAGCCGCAGCACCAGCAGTCCCCAAATGTCGGTAAGGGCAATGTGATATGCAAACGCGGGATCGCCAATTTGCTCCATCCAATAATGATCGTCGTACATGGAGTGGTAGACGCCGTAATCGCCGCTGAATCCGAGGTTGATCACCGGCCGCCCCAGATGATTGAGGAATACAGTATGGTCCGAGCCACTGCCAATGCGCGTTTCGACCAGCGCGCTGTCAAGCGGCGGGGCGCTGGCCTTGTCATCGCGCTTGCTCGTCGCCCGCCACGCTTCATAGAGCGGCTTTCCCGAGGGTGCGCGCACATCTTTCGAAGCTTCCACGAGCATCGGCGCCAGCGAAGCGACTGCCGAAGGTGTAAAGCTAAGCCCCTCGGGGCCAGCCGTCGTGGCGGCGCCCGCTACCGACTCGTCCACGTTTAAGTACGCGACCAGCTTTTTCTTCAAATCGTCGGCGAACTGCTCGCCCCATTCGGTCGAGCCCGTCAGCGCATACTCTTCTCCATCCCAACTGCACACCATCACCGTGCGTCGTGGCCGAATCCCACGCTGTTTCATCTCGCCTAGGGCGCGCGTCAGCTCCATCATGGAAGCCGTGCCACTCGACGGATCCACACCGCCAAAAACCCACGCGTCGCGGTGATTCCCGAGCAGCACCCACTCGTTCGGCAACTCGCCACCGCGAATGCGGGCCTCCACGACGGTGTACGGCTGGAAGCCCATGTCCATGTCCACCTTCACGTGCGCGGTCACCGCGCCGGTCAGCCGGTACCTGATTGGCAGCGCGCCCTGCCAGCTCCTAGGCGCTTCCATACCATTCATGTTCTCCAGCAGCGGCTTCGCGTCTTGCCACGAAAGTGGCAGCGCTGGAATCTTCGGCAGCGACCGCGCCTGTTCCGGCTTGATGTGCCGCGCGCCCGGAACGGACGCCCATCCCGGCGTCGTGGGATCGCCCGGCACAATATAATCGTAAGTGATTGCGCCGCGCTGAATGTGGCTCTCCGGTCCCCACGGTCCGTCGGGGAAAACTTTGCCGCGCGCGAAGCCGTCTTCCGCGGGATCGGAATAAATCAGCAGCGCCGCCGCGCCTTCGCGTTCCGCGGTCAGCGCCTTAAACCCGCGATAGCTATACGGATTCGAGTATCGCACCAGCACAATTTTTCCTTTGACGCTGATGCCGTTCTTGCGCAGCACATCGTAGTCTTCCGGATTCCCGCTGTGCGCGTAGACCACTTCTGCGGTGACTTCGCCCGAAGCCGCGTATCCAAAATAAGCCCCGGAAACTTCGGAATTTTTCGTATCCGGATCCACATCGACCGGACCTTCGCGCAGTGACGCCGTGTAGCGCACCGGTGCGGTCATTTCCAGCAATACGCTGCGTGGGCGCGAATGCAGCACGTCGTAACGCCGCAGCGTCACGTCTTCCCAGCCCTGCTTCCGCCATTCGTCCGCGATGAAATCCGCAAGCTGGTTGTTGCGCTCGGACGCCGCCGGATGGGGCTCCACCGTAAACGTCCGGTGCCACTCTCGCGCCTTCTCCGGCGAGGGAATTTCCTGAAACTCCGTTTCAAGCTTGTGCTCCGCCATCGCTCGCGTCGGCGTGAAACCTTGAATCGGCGTGGAAGTAGCAACCGAAGGAGTTTTCTGCTGTTGGGCAAAGAGAATGGCCGAAAGACTCAGCAGCGCGGCGGAACGGAGAGGCGCCGTCGATGAGAATTTTCGTGTCAAAAGGTCAGCTCTCCGTAAGCCGGCAAACCAGGGGGCGCGTCAAGATGGAAAGACTTTCTTGAGTGCCGAGGACAGCGCGTTCTCGACGAGCTGGCACTCTTCCTCGGAAATGGTGAACGGCGGCGCGAGCAGGAGATGATCGCCGCGGTGCCCATCCACGCAGCCCTGCATCGGATACGTCAGCACCCCTTCCGCCAGTGCGGCTTGCCGGACCCTTTCCGCCATATTGTCCGACTTCAAGAAAGGTTCGCGCGTGGCTTTGTTCCTGAGGAATTCCACTCCGACCAGCAGTCCGAGGCCTCGAATGTCGCCGACGTGCGGGTGTTTTTCCAGCGGAGCGAGCGCCTCGCGCAACTTTTTCCCGGCCGGGCTCACGCGTTCGAAAAGCTCGTGGGCTTCCAGATAATCCAGAACCGCGTTGCCCGCCGTCGTGCACACGGGATGCGCCTGATAGGTAAAGCCGTGCATGAACGCGCCCGACCCCGCTCCGATCGCTTCCACCACACGCGCCGAGGCGAGAACACCGCCAAGCGGGGCATATCCGCTGGCCACTCCCTTGCCTACCAAAATGATGTCCGGGTCGATGCCCCAATGTGCGACCGCAAAAGGCTTGCCCGTGCGGCCCATTCCCGTCATGACTTCATCTGCAATCAACAGGATGCTGTTTTTGTGACAGATCTCCGCGATCCGCTGGGCATAACCTGTCGGAGGAACCGCAGCGCCGAGTGTCGCGCCAACCACCGGCTCGAAAATAAAGGCCGCCGCTGTCTCCGTCTGATGCTCGCGTACAAACGTCTCGAGATCCTCGGCGCACGCTATCTCGCATTGCGGAAAAGTTTTCCCGAACGGGCAGTGATAACAGAAGCACGGAGCGATGTGTCCCCACTCGGGAATCAACGGAGCGTATGGCGCCCGCCGCGCCACGTTTCCGCTGACGCTCATGGCCCCGAGCGTGCTCCCGTGATAGCTCTGCCGCCGCGACACCACGCGGTAGCGCTCGGGCTTGCCCGTTTCCACGTGATACTGGCGCACCAATTTGATAGCCGTTTCCGTTGCTTCCGAACCGCCCGAAGTGAAATAAACGCGCCCGCCCTTGCGAAATTTCGCCGGCGCCAGCGCCAGCAGCCGCGCCGCCAGTTTCTCGGCGGGCTCCGTGTGGAATTGCGAAGTGTGCGCGAAGGCGATTCGCGCGGCTTGTTCCGCCATCGCCTGCCCGATTTCCGCGACACCGTGGCCGATGCTCACCACCGCAGCCTGGCCCGCAGCGTCCAGAAAGCGGCGGCCGCTTTCATCCACAATCCAGCAGCCTTCCCCGCGCATTGCCAGGGGAAACGCCTTCTTGAGATTTCGGGAGAAAAGTCCGCTCGTCGGCATGCCTTGTCCGGGGAAAGATTGTAGCAGACTCGCCGGCCTGCGCCGTGTCATCCCCACGCCGCGTTCTGGGTGGCTGAAGGGTCTTAAACCGTCCTTCGCGGAATTGTAAATTCTCTGGAGATCCTCTGGAGACAGCTGTCCCCTGGGAAATCTTGTGTTAGCCTTGCCCAGCTTTGCATGAATGGCGAAAAGCTTCCTGATCAAAAGACGGGCGGAATCGCACTTGGCGGAGCCTCAAACCGGACTCGTTCGAACCATCGGCCGCTGGAGCTTGGCAGCGCTCATGGTCAACACCATGGTGGGCGCCAGCATTTTCGGCTTGCCGGCGCTGATCGCGGCTCGTCTCGGCAGGCTTAGTCCCGCCGGGTTCTTCCTGGCCTTCGCGATCATTGCCGTCATCGCCGCGTGCCTGGCCGAAGTCGCTTCTCAATTCCAGGAAACCGGGGGGCCATATCTCTACACGCGAGTTGCTTTCGGACGCTTTCTTGCTATTCAAAACGGCTGGTTGACCTGGCTCACGCGCATCGCCGCCGTTTCCGCGGTAGCCAATCTCTTCATCATCTATCTAGCTGAATTCTTCCCTGCCGCAACCAAACCATTTACGCGAGTGGCTATTCTTGTCCTTCTCATCGGATTCCTCGCCGCCGTGAATTATCGCGGCGTCGGCGGGGGCAACCGGCTCAGCAACATTTTCACCGTCACCAAGGTCAGCCTGCTGGCCTTGTTTGTCATCGCCGGTCTCCTGGCCTTGGCCCTCCATCCGGAGGCTCGCGTGCATCCCGCATCGACTCCCGCCACTTCCGCGGACTGGTTCGAAGCTCTGCTTCTGATGATCTATTCCTACGGCGGATTTGAAGCCGCGCTGATCGCCTCCGGCGAAGCACGCAACGCCCGCAACGACATTCCCTTTGCGCTCTTCGTGGCCATCGGCCTAACCACGCTTGTCTACATCGCCGTACAATACCTGGTCATTCACACCATTCCGAATGCCGGCGCCTCCGCCGCTCCCGTTGTGGATTCCGCCCGCCGCTTCTTGCCATACTGGGCCGTGCGCATGGTTACGGCTGGCACGCTCGTTTCGGCGTACGGATATCTCAGCGCCAACGTCCTGCACACGCCGCGTGTCACTTTTGCCATGGGCCAGCGCGGGGACTTTCCCTCCTTCTTCGGCAGCGTCCATTCGCGTTTTCGAACACCGCACGTTTCCATCGTGATTTTTGCCGCGCTGCTCTTGATTTTCTCCATCGCAGGCGATTTTCGCTGGAACGCCCTGCTCTCCAGTGTCGCCCGCCTTTTCGTCTACGGCTCGGTCGCCGCCGCCTTGCCGGTGCTGCGCAAGAAACACCCGCTCGCCGATGCTTTCCGCCTTCCTTGCGGAATCTGTTTTTGCGTGCTGGCGCTTGCGTTTTGCGCCGTTCTCGTCACCCGCATGCACCGCGGAGAGTTCCTGGTGATCGCCGTCACCGCGACTCTCGCCTTCCTCAATTGGCTCTGGGTACGTAATCACGCTATTGGATTCGCCCCGGAAACGTGACATGATCCGGGGTTCTGCACGCGTCTTCACCTTGCAACTTCAGGAGAACCCAAATGAAAGGCCTCTTTCTGCGGAGCGCTTTCGCGAGCGCCTTGACGTTGGCATGCGGATTCGCAAGCGCTGCGCAGGAAGCCGCTAAGCATCCCATCACCTTCGACGACATGATCAAAATGCATCGCATCGCCGAGCCGCAAATCTCTCCCGACGGAAAATGGGTCGTGTACACCGTGGCCACACCCGACATGGATGCGAACCGCAACGTCACCAACATTTGGATAGTTTCCACCTCCGGCGGAGGGCCCACGCAGCTCACGCAGAGCGGGCAGGACTCTTCGCCGGTGTGGTCGCCGGACGGACAGACCATTGCGCTTCTGTCGTCCCGCAGCGGCGAAGCCCAGGTGTACTTGCTTCCGCTCGAAGGCGGCGAAGCCCGGCGCCTTACGAAATTATCGACCGGCGCGGATCTCGTGAAATGGTCTCCCGACGGAAAGACGATTGTGTTTACTTCTTCGGTATACCCGGACTGCAAGGACGAGGACTGCAACAAAAAGCGTGATGAGGAAAAGGAAAAGAACAAAGTGAAGGCTCACGTGGCCGAGCATCTTCTTTACCGCCACTGGACCCACTGGAACGACGGTAAGCGCAGCCACTTGTTTGTCATTCCTGCCGATGGCAGCGCCGGTCCGCGCGATCTCACCTCTGGGGCGGATTACGACGTCCCGCCGGACCAGCGCGGCGGTCCAAGCGATATCAACTTCTCCCCCGACAGCAAGGAAATCTGTTTCACCGCTGTCACCGACAAGATGGAAGCGATCAGCACCAACGGCGATTTGTTCACCGTGCCGGTGGCGGGAGGCGAAATCAAACGCATCACTACCCAGCCGGGATTCGACGGCGAGCCCACGTATTCGCCGGACGGAAAATACATCGCGTATCACGCCCAGCTCACCGCAGAATATGAATCAGACCGCTGGCGGGTGATGCTCTACGACCGCCAGACGGGAAAGATCGAAACTCTGACCCAGGGTTTCGACCGCAGCGCCGACGAACTCGCGTGGTCCGCGGACAGCAAGTCCATTTACTTCACCGCAGAAAACGAAACGCAAAAGCCATTGTATGAAATGGCTGCGCGTCCCGCAGCCGAACCCAGGAAAATCTTCGCTGATACATACAACGCCTCGCTTTCCTTGAGCGGCGCCGGAAAAACCATGGCGTTCGAGCGCACCAGCCTTACCATGCCCGCCGAAGTGTTCACGGCCTCGAGCGACGGCTCGGGCGTCCGCCAGCTCACTCACCACAACGATGCGATCCTTGCCACACTCGAGATGAACCCCGAGGAGACCTTTTGGTTCGATGGCGCCGAAGGCACGAAAATCGAGGCCATGCTCATTCGGCCGCCGAAATTCGACGCCCACAAAAAATATCCTCTTCTCGTACTGCTCCACGGCGGCCCGCAGACGATGTGGTCGAGCGCCTGGGGCTACCGCTGGAACGAGGAGGTTTTTTCTGCGCCGGGCTATGTCACGCTGATGATCAATCGCCGGGGCTCGACCGGTTACGGTCAGAAATTGACCGACGAAATCACCAACGACTGGGGCGGAAAGGCTTACGTCGACGTTATGGCTGGTGTCGATTACGCGCTGAAGAAATATCCGTTCATCGACGGCACACGCATGGCCGCCGCCGGCGGCTCTTACGGCGGCTACATGGCCGACTGGATCGCCACGCACACCGGCCGCTTCAAGGCCATCATCAGCCACGCAGGCGTGTACGACAAAGTCGCCATGTACGCGACCGATGAACTGTGGTTCGAAGAGCACGACATGCAGGGCACCCCGTGGTCGAATCCGGAGAGCTACCACAAGTGGGCGCCGGTCAGTTACGCCGGCGAACTCGGCAAATTCAAAACGCCTACGCTTGTGATCTGCGGTGAGCGCGACTATCGTGTCCCTTACACGCAATCACTGGAATTTTTCAATGCGCTCCAGCGCCAGGGCGTGCCGTCCAAGCTCGTGGTTTTTCCGGATGAAGGCCACTGGATTCTCAAGCCGCAAAATGCGCAGTTTTGGTACAAAACGTTTTTCGACTGGCTCGCGCTTTACCTGAAATAGGTGCCGAGCATTCGGCGCGCGGGTCGCCGCGCCAAGCGGAAAAGCCGGTAGATCAAATACGCACACAAGGATAGCAGCAGGAAGACAACAATCGTCGTGGCCACAGGATGCGCACTGGCCATCCACGACAGCCAAACCGCCAATACGTCCTCTCCTAAACTTAGCGTCCAATTGCTGAACGGCTCGGGGCTTGTATTGACGGCGGCCCGCGCGCTCGCCTTGGCCCCGTGTGACGTGAGCGCCACGCCACCGGCAAGCAGCGCCGCTCCCCAGCGCCACTCCGCGCCGGCGCCACTCACCGCTGCGTACGCGAGCAGCGCCGCGGCGGGCGGCCGAATAAACGTATGAACAAAATCCCAAATCGTGTCGATGTAAGGAACCTTGTCCGCGAAGAATTCGAAAAGATACAGAGCCGCCGCGATCCCCATGACCCAGGGATTCGCCAGCGTCTGGAGCGATGCGGGCAGATGGATTACCCCGAACCGCTCAAGAAGCCCGAGCGTCGCCACCGTCGCGTAGAGATTCAGACCGGAGGAAAATCCGGCGCCGAGTGCAAGGCTTAGCGTCTCAAGTGGGTTCACGAGAAACCATCATAACAGGACGTGACACGACCGCACGGCCTCGACGGCGCCTCCACAAGCCGGTTGATCGTCGACCGCGACCGCCAACCCAGACCGTAACTCCCGCATCGATAAGTGGCCAGGTTCCGTTTGACCGCCGGGGAAAAGCAAGCGATGCTTGTTCCCTTAACGGCTCGTCCATGTCTGAACTGAGACATCTTTTTCCATCTTGGGGCTTCCTTTTGCAGATTCTGGCGATTCTGCACTTCCTGCGGCGCCGCCCGGAGAGCTATTGGTTCTTCATTATCTTCTTCGGCGGATTCCTGGGCGCCAGCGTGTATATCCTCGTGGAAATTCTTCCCGACCTCGGGCTCCTCCGCGACACCATGCAAGGATTCGGCCGCCGCTCGCGCATCCAAAAACTCGAGACCGATATCCTCGATAATCCTTCCGCCGCGAATTACGAGGAGCTGGGCGAACTGTACAAAGATCAAGGCCAGTATGCAAAGGGCCGCGAAGCCTTCACCAAGGCGATTGCGGCGCGCAGCGATTCGATCTACACGTTTTATTCGCGCGCGCTCTGTTCGCTCGGGATGAACGATTTCGCGGCGGCTATCGCTGACCTCGAACGCGTGGTCGCGGCCGATCGCAGATTCGATTACTATCGCGCCGCGGGGCTACTCGCGGACGCCTACGTGCGCACGGGCGATTTGCAGCGCGCCGAGCCGCTATTCGCCGAAGTGACGCAAATCTCCACCACGCCTGAAACGCTCTACAACTACGCCAGCTTCCTGAAGACCGCCAACCGCCGCGATGAGGCTCGTGAATGGGCGCAAAAGATCCTCGCGAAAAAGCGCACTTTGCCGCGTTACATGCAGCGGCGCGAACGTCCCTGGTTCCGCAAAGGCAAAGCCCTGCTGAGAGAACTTATCTCTAGCTAAAACGGGAATCTGAAACTGGCGGGGCAACATTTGGGAACGCAGCCGCAACCCCTTTAGCAGGTTCGCTGGGGCTAACACTTCGCGGTGCAGCATCTTCGGAGATACAACGGATAATATCAACGCCCAGCAGAAGATTTTTGGGGCCTTGCGGCTTGGGGTTGCAAATCGCCAGTTGTGGTTCATGCAGGAGAAAATGTGCACGCTCGCGGACGCGCAAGACCCTTCGTCCTCTGCGCTTACGCGAGTTCGAGTCGGGGGTAGGACCATGACGAATCAGTGGAATGCGGCCGAGTATGACGCCAAGCATGCATTCGTGTACGAGAAGGCCAAGGGCTTGGTGGAGTTGCTGGCGCCGAAGCCGGGCGAGCGCATCCTGGATTTGGGCTGCGGGACCGGTGCGTTGACGGCGGAAATAGCCGTGAGAGGCGCGGAAGTCCTGGGAGTGGACCGCTCGGAGGAGATGATCGCGCAGGCGAGAAAGAAATTTCCGGCGCTCCATTTTGAGGTGCTGGACGCAAGGGAGCTGCGAGTCAAGTTGGAACAACTAGATGCGAGGAGCCGGCGAGGCACAGCGGGCAAGGAACAGACAACAAACAAGATCAACAAAGCGGACAGGATTGAGGCTGGCGAAGTTCGCTCGTTGGGATTTGATGCGGTGTTTTCCAACGCCGTGCTTCACTGGATTCCCGAGGCGGAGGCAGTGATCGCGGGAGTAGCGTGGGTGCTGAAGCCCGGCGGAAGGTTCGTAGCCGAGTTCGGCGGCAAGGGCAACATTCAAAACCTGGTGAGCGGATTTCAAAGGGCGTTCGCGGCTCTGGGCATGCGGCCACCGGGGGATGTAAGTCCGTGGTTTTACCCTAGCGTGGGGGAATATGCGGGTTTGCTCGAGAGGCATGGCCTGGAGGTGCGGGAAGCGTCGCTCTTCGACCGGCCCACAGCGCTCGAACAGGGTGAGCGCGGGCTCGAGAACTGGATTCGCGTGTTCCGGCGGACCTTCGTGGAAAAGATGGGCGAAGCAAACACGGAGCGGTGGATTCGCGAGGTGGAGCGCCAGTGCCGGAGCGAGCACTTTCGCGACGGAAGCTGGGTGCTGGACTATAGGAGATTGCGAATCGCGGCTTGGAAGGCGTGAAGCGGAAAGCTCCCCTCGTAACGGGTGAAGCCGCAATCGA
>Ga0306922_10003465_pt1 | contig 14749 bp, 12 predicted proteins | sample sta12Cox44000082_FD_203758 | JGI IMG/M metagenome (GOLD analysis project Ga0306922, IMG submission 203758) | Lab enrichment of tropical soil microbial communities from Luquillo Experimental Forest, Puerto Rico - statoxic.12C.oxic.44.000.082 (v2)... | ecosystem: Environmental > Terrestrial >... | reverse complement strand
AGGACATCCGCGGCGGCAGGCGATAGCACTGGTCGGCACCGACCGCGGTGAGCTCGGCATAGCCCCCCTGTTCGGCCATCGCCAGCACGCGGTCGCCGACACGCGGCACAGTCACTCCCGGCCCCAACGCCGTGACCACGCCGGCCGGCCCCTTGCCGGGGATGAACGGGCACGCCGGCAAAGACTGGTAAGTGCCACCCACCACCAGCAAATCGACATAGTTGACCGGTGCCATATGCACCTCGACCAGCACTTCGCCGGGTCCCGGCCGCGGTGACGGCATCTCGCCGACCTGCAGACGCTCGGGCGGGCCGAATTCGTCGACGACGATCGCACGCATCGGATCAGCTCGAAGCCGGTCGAATGCGCACCGGCAGCGGGCGCAGACGACCTTCCTCGACCTCGCGCACCAGCTCGCCCTTGCGCACCTTGCCGCTGGCGGTCAGCGGCATCTCCTCAAGCGGTAGGATGAATTCCGGCATGTCATATTTTGACAGGCCGGCGCTATCCAGATGGCGCAGCATCGCCGCCGGCTCGACCGTCATGCGGTCGTGCGGCACCACGGCGAGACACACGCGCTCGCCGAGCCGCGAATCGGCGATCGGGAAAGCGGCTGCCTTCTCGACAGCGGCATGGCGCATCGCCAGCGCCTCGATCCGCGCCGGATAGATGTTATGGCCGCCGCGGATGATGATGTCCTTCTGGCGGCCGACGACCCGCAGATAGCCTTGCTCGTCGATCCAGCCGAGATCGCCCGTCATAAACCAGCCATGAGCGTTGAACGCGGCTTCGGTGGCAGCCGGGTCGTCGAAATAGCCGAGCATTAGGCTCGCGCCGCGGCTACCGATCTGGCCGATCTCGCCGAGCGCCACTTCGACATCCGGGTCTTCGTGGTGCCAGATGCGGACCTCGAACCCCGCGCAGGCGCGGCCGCAGATTCCGATGATGCGCTCAGGCGGATCGTCGGGCATGGTGTATTGGTGCGAGCAGGTCTCGGTCATGCCAAAGCCGCTCTGCGGCACAATACCGTGGCTCATCAGCTCGCTTATGACTTGCGGAGGCGCTGCGGCCCCGGAAATGCGAAAGCCGCGAACGGCGGCCGCGTGGTCAACACCGCGAGCGCGCATTTCGCTCAGCAGGTCGACAGCATGGGTCGGCACCCCGAACAGGAACTGCGCACCGGTCTCCCCCAGCCGGTCAAGCAGGCTATGGCCGCGCGGCAGATCGTGCACGACTAGCTCGCCGCCGCCCGCGAGCGCGGTAATAAACGCGCCGAGGCCGAGATTGTGGCTCAACGGGCTCAGCGTGTAGAGCACCTTGCGGTCGAGCGCCCAGTCGCGCGCCATCATTCGCGCGGTGGCGAGCAAGGTGTTGTCGCTGTGCATCACGCCCTTCGGCTCGCCGGTCGTGCCGGAGGTGAACGGCAGATACATCACCTGGTTTGGATTGCTGCCAACGGGCTTGTGCGCAGAAGCCCCGGTCAGCTCGGCGAATGGCACCGCAGTCGCGCCAGTCGGCTCCACCCGATAGACGCAGCGCAAGAAGTCGCGACCCTCCAGCGCCGCGAAGAGGTCGTGCCGGTTGGCATCGGCGCCGTAGCCCGGCTCGGCGAGCACAGCGGCGGCACGCATGCGGTCTAGCAGCTTGACGACTTCGCCGACCGTGTGGTCGCGGTGCAGCGACGGACAGCAGACATAGCCGTTGCGCGAGCAGGCGATCAACGCGATCGCTGTCTCGACACGGCTCGGCAGCCACAGGGCGACGCGCTCGCCGAACCGGATGCCATGGCCGGCGAGGCCCGAGGCCAGCCGGTCGGCGGCTTCAGTCAGCCCTGCGTAGGTCAACCGCCGATGACGGTCGCGCACGGCAAAGGCGGTCGGTGTCGCCCGCGCCTGCCGCGCGGCCAGGCGGTAGATCGTCTCGTCGCCCCAAAGACCGGCGGCAGTATAAGCGGCGATTGTCGACGGGTTCAGGAATGTCGGTAACACGTTTTCTCGACGGTTCTTTGCGACAAAGGTACAACTGACCACAATGATGGTCAGGAGAGGGTCATGAAGCAAGTCAACCTCGCCGAAGCCAAAGCGCATTTGAGCGAATTGGTCGCGCAGGCCGCCGCCGGCGAGCCGGTTTGCATTACGCGCCGCGGCAAGCCGGTGGCGCAGCTGACCGCGGTCGATGTCCGGCGCAAACGTATCGACCCGGCCGCCTTGCAAGCGATCACCGACAAGATGCCGATGCAGCGGGAGGGGGCGCGCGGCTTCGTTCGCCGGATGCGGGACGATGAACGCTATTAATGCTTTATTTGGATACGTCGTTGCTGGTCGCCGCCTTGACCATGAGGCGGAAACGCGGCAGATGCAGGGGTGGCTCGGCGAGCAGACGCCCAATGATCTGGTGATCAGCGACTGGGTAGCGGCCGAGTTTTCCGCGGCTCTGTCGATCAAGCTGCGGACCGGAGCCATCGAAGCCGCTCATCGTGCCGAGACGCTGACAATGTTCGCCGGCCTATGCAACGACAATTTCACGGTCTTGCCGGTATCGAGGCTGCAGTTCCGCATCGCGGCTCGGTTCGCCGACCAATATACGTTGGGTCTGCGTGCTGGAGATGCGCTACATCTCGCCGTCTGCGCCGATTACGGTGCGACCATCTGCACAATCGACCGGCGGCTTAGCGGGGCGGCTTCAGCATTGGGGGTCAAGACAGCGCTGCTCTGAGAAAATGGGAAATTGGAGAAAAGGGGGTCTGACCCCAATTTCCTTGCGAGAGGGTGGCGCGACCTCTTCGAGGCACGTGCCTATTTCCAGGCGACCCACCAGGGGTGCCAGACTTCGGTGAGCTCTCTAGAATAATATCGCGCCATGTCGGAGCCGGGACCGTCTCAATCGCCGTTTGTGGGAAAGTTCGATTTTTCGGACCGGCCTCCCGTGCGCACGCTGCCGGCCGACGAGATCGAGCGCCAGCTGGCGGAGCACCGGCTTTACCTCGAAACCAAATGGCGGCAGGGCCATCGCGCAAATTTCGAATCGGTTGATCTGACCGGCCACGATTTTTCGCGGCTGAACCTGCGCGGGATCAAGATGGACCGTGCCCTGCTCAAGGGCGCCGATTTCACCGGCGCCAAGCTGCAGAGCGCCAATTTGATCGGCGCGATCCTCCAGAAGGCACGGCTCGACGAGGCGGACCTCACCGGTGCGCGGCTCAGCGGCGCCAACCTCGTTTCGGCGAGCCTTGAAAACGCCTGTCTCGCCAAAGCGGAAATGGAGTTCGCCCTGCTGGCGAACGCGGTGCTTCGCGGCGCTTGCATGCGGGGCGCCGATTTGAGCGGCGCGCTGCTCGATGGCGCCGTGCTGTCTGGAGCCGATCTGCGCGAGGCGAATTTGCGCGGGGCAGGGTTGCGCGATACGCGGCTCGACGGCGCCGACTTGCGCGATGCACGTCTGGGTGCCGCGTTTCTCGCCGGCGCCTCGCTACGCGCCGCTGATCTGCGCGGCGCCTATCTGCGCCTGGCGAGGTTCGACGGCGCGGATCTGTCCGACGCCGATCTGCGCGGAACCGAAGGTTTGACCCAGGCGCAAATCGATCGGGCGCACTGCAATGGCGGCACAAGGCTGCCCGAGGGGCTGACGGGAGGAAGAAATGCCAAATGAGGAGCACGTCGCCATGCTCCGAATGGGTGCAGCGGCATGGAACGCCTGGCGGGCGGAACACGATGAGCTGCCGGACTTGTCTCGGGCCGGCCTACGCGGCCTCGGTCTGAGCGGGTTCGATCTGTCTCGCGCTGACCTGCGGGATGCCGATCTGCGCGGAACCAATTGCTCCGGTGCCAACCTAGCCGGCGCCCATTTGGAGCGAGCGAATTTGTTCAAGGCGGTGCTCGACGGCGCCGATCTCGCCGGGGCCTTCCTCCATGACGCGCAATTTCTGAATTGCGCCCAGCTGGTCGTTACCCGGAACTGGCAGTCGGCATTCCGCGACGACGACCTCGGCTGCGGCGCTCCGATTCCATCCGAACCCTGATGCTTGGCTGTTAGGCCAATTTGGCTCCCGGTTCGGTCGATTTAATTCGCTGTTCGGCCGCTTAGGGAACTTGCCGATCGATCCGTGGAATTACAACGGCTTGGCGCGTCGAAAACCGCCTCCGAACCGCCGCGAGGCCGGCTCTTCCCGGTATTTTCCCGTCGAGCAGCGAAATTGCCGGGCATTTGGCTTGGCCGCTCGTCTCGCCGCGTGCTAGCCTCACTCGCGCGATGCGACAGGGAAGTCCGGTGCAATACCGGCGCTGCCCCCGCAACTGTTAGCGGCGAGCCCGCGGCAACGGCCACTGGCTGGGCGAGGTCCCGGCCGGGAAGGCGCCGAGGGTGACGACCCCGAGCCAGGAGACCTCCGCATCGCCGCTGCTGGGACGATTCCTCGGGTGGAGGAGGAGAGACCCTTGCCAGGACCGCTTGTCGCCCGCACCCGTCTGCCGCCGGTGACCCTGGTGCTGGGCGGCGCGCGTTCGGGCAAGAGCCGCTATGCCGAGAGCCTGGTCGAGGGCACCGCTTCGTCCGCCACTTATTGCGCTACGGCGGAAGCCTATGATGCCGAGATGGCGTGCTGCATCGCCGCTCATCGGGCGCGGCGTGGCGCGTTCTGGCATACCGTCGAGACACCGCTGGCGTTAACGCCGATTATCGCGACCGAGGCGAGGAACGAGCATCCGCTGCTGATCGATTGCTTGACTCTGTGGCTGTCGAACCTCCTGCTCGCCGGCAAGCCGGTCGACGAGGAGACCGGAGCGCTGTGCGCTGCATTGCGGCTGGCCGAGGGCCCGGTCGTGCTGGTGTCTAACGAGGTCGGGATGGGGCTCGTTCCCGAGACACCGCTTGGACGGCAATTCCGCGACGCGGCCGGGCGCCTCAACCAGGAGGTCGCCTCTATCGCCGACCGCGTCGTCTTTATCGCCGCCGGGTTGCCGCTGGTGCTCAAGGAGGGCTGAGCCGATGCGCCGCGTCCCGGCCACGGTCATCACCGGCTTTCTTGGCGCCGGCAAGACCAGCCTCGTGCGCCACCTGTTGGCACATACGGGCGGAAGGCGGCTCGCCGTCGTGGTCAACGAGTTCGGCGAGCTCGGCATCGATCGCGAATTGCTGCTCGGCTGCGATGACGCGTCATGCGGCGAGGACGACATTGTCGAGCTCGCCAATGGCTGCCTCTGCTGCACCGTCGCCGAGGATTTTCTGCCGACCCTGACGCAGCTGCTCGACCGTGCCGCACCCCCCGAGCACATCCTGATCGAGACTTCCGGCCTCGCACTGCCGAAGCCACTGGTGCAGGCCTTTGCCTGGCCCGAGATGCGCACCCGCACGACGGTCGACGGCGTGCTGACGATGATCGACGGCGCCGCGATGGCGGCCGGCCGCTTCGCCGACGATCCTGTCGCCGTCGCCCGGCAGCGCGCAGCGGACCCGGCGCTCGCGCACGACAACCCGCTCGAGGAAGTGTTCACCGATCAGCTGGCCTGCGCCGACCTCGTCGTGCTCAACAAGACCGATCTGATCGACCCCGCCCAGTTGCCTGCACTGTGCCGAGAGGTCGAGGCGCGGCTTCGCCCCGGGGTCAAGCTGGTGACCGCCCGAGAGGGCAGGGTAGCGCTCCAGGTGGCGCTCGGTCTCGCCGCTGCTGCCGAAGATGACCTCGCCGGGCGGCCGTCATTGCACGATCTCGAAGGCGAGCACGACCACGACGATTTCGAGAGCTTTGTCTTGATGTCAGGGCCGGTGCAGGACGACGTGAGGTTTTTCACGCGCCTGCGCGCCACGATCACCCATCATGATGTGCTGAGGGTCAAGGGGTTTCTCGACCGGCCGGGGCGCGACCGGCGCCAGGTCGTGCAGGCCGTCGGCAGCCGCGTGCAGCACCATTATGATCGGCCGTGGCATGCTGGCGAGAAGCGCGAGACGCGGCTCGTCGTGATCGGAAAGAAGGGACTCGACCGCGCGGCGATCAGCTCGGCGCTCGGAGCGGCGGGCGGCTGAATGCATCTGCTCGCCACCATCCCCGGGACGATCCCCGATGGCTCGGGGGCGGTCGACCTCGCGCAGACACCGGGCGACATCGTGCTGCTGTCGAGTGCTGACACCGAACTGGCGCTGCTCGCGGCCGCCCAGGCTCGGTGCCGGACGCGAGACGCCGGCGCCCCGAGTCTGCGCCTCGCGTCGATCTTGCGGCTCGGCCACAATTTCTCGGTCGATCTCTACATGGGGACGGTGGCCGGTTCGCGTCTCGTCATCGCTCGGTTGCTCGGCGGCCGCGCCTATTGGCCCTACGGCGTCGAGCGTCTGGTCGAGACCTGCCGCACCCACGGCATTCCGCTGGCGCTCCTGCCGGGCGACGACAAGCCGGACGCCGAGCTGTCGGAAGCCTCGACCTTGGCGTCCGTGGCGGTGCACCGGCTGTGGCGTTATCTGGTCGAGGGCGGTCCGGCAAACGCCGACAATTTGCTGTGCTATGCAGCCTCGCTGATCGGACATGAGACGACTTGGGCCGAGCCCGCGGCACTGTTGCGCGCCGGGCTCTACTGGCCCGATCGAACATTGCCGAGTATCGAGGAGATCGCTGCGGAGTGGCGCAGCGACGCCGGCGTCGTGTCGATCGTCTTTTATCGGGCGCTGGTCCAGTCGGGGAACACCGCGCCGGTCGACGCTCTCGTCCAAGCCCTGTCAGCGCGCCGCCTGCGGCCCCTGCCGATCTTTGTGCACAGCCTCAAGGACGGCGAGGCCGCGGCATTGTTCGGCACGACGTTTGCCGCAGCGCCGCCCGCGGTGATCCTCAACGCAACCGGGTTTTCGGTTCGGGGGGGTGCCGGCAGCGATCCGCTCGCGGCCGCGGACTGCCCGGTCTTGCAGATCGTCTTCGCCGGCAATGACGAAGAGAGCTGGCGCAGCAGGACACGAGGGCTCGGGCCGCGCGACCTCGCGATGAATGTGGCATTGCCCGAGATCGACGGACGCATTCTGTCCCGCGCGGTTTCGTTCAAGGCGCCGCTCGGCCGCGACCCCGAGACTGAGGCCGATCTTATCGGCTATCGGCCAGTCGCCGACCGCATCGCCTTTGTCGCCGACCTCGCGCGCAATTGGGCGCGGCTGCGCGCAAAGCCGCCGCGAGAGCGCCGCGTCGCGGTTATTCTCGCCAATTATCCTAACCGTGATGGCCGTATCGGGAATGGTGTGGGCCTCGACACACCGGCTTCGGTGGTTGCGACCCTGCGGGCGCTGGCCGAGGCGGGCTATAAGATTGGCGAAGTCCCGGAAAACGGCGATGCGCTGATCCAGCGGCTGCTCGCCGGCCCGACCAACGCCAACCCCTCAGCACCGGGCGACGAGTCGCTGTCCTTTGCCGACTACTCGACCTTTTTCACGACATTGCCGCTTGCCGTCCAGCAGGCGGTCGCCGCCCGCTGGGGGCCGGGCGAACGCGATCCGTTCTTCCGGCCGGGCCGGCTCGATTGTGGCCGGTTCGCAATTCCCGGCTTTCGCTCCGGCAATGTCGCGGTGCTGATCCAGCCGGCGCGTGGCTACAACATCGATCCGAAATCGACCTACCATGACCCGGCGTTGGTGCCGCCACATGTCTATTTCGCGGCTTACGCCTGGCTCGCCGAGGATTTTCGTGTCGATGCGGTGATCCACCTCGGCAAACACGGCACTCTCGAATGGCTGCCGGGGAAAGCGCTTGCCCTGTCGGCTGAATGCTTCCCCGAGGCGGTGCTGGCGCCGTTGCCGCATCTCTATCCGTTTATCGTCAACGATCCCGGCGAGGGGACGCAGGCCAAGCGACGCGCCCAGGCCGTGATCGTCGACCATCTGACGCCGCCGCTGACCCGCGCCGGCAGCTACGGCGCCCTCGTCCAGTTGGAGCGCCTGATCGACGAATATTACGAAGCGGCCCACGGCGATGCGCGTCGCGTCGCGGTGCTCGCGGCGGCGATCCTCGACCAGGCACGCGCCGGCGGGCTCGACGGTGATTGCGGCATCACCGGCGAGGACGACGCGGCGAGCGCGCTGTGCAAGCTCGACGGGTTTCTGTGCGAGCTCAAGGAGCTGCAGATCCGTGACGGGCTCCACGTCTTCGGCACGAGCCCCACGGGCGAACAACTCGACGCGCTGCTGCTCGCCTTTGCCCGCGCCGGGCGCGGTGCCGCACCGGAAGACGCCTCGCTGTTACGGGCGCTCGCCGCCGATCTCGACCTCGGCAAGGATCCGCTCACATTGGATCTCGCCGAGCCGTGGTCGGGTCCGCATCCAGCGGCGCTGAGCGGCGACGAGCCATGGCGGACCGCTGGCGACACGGTCGAACGCCTCGAGGCCCTGGCTTTGCGTCTCGTTGCCGACGAAGTCCGACCCGACGAGAACTGGCTCCAGACCCGAGCCGTTCTCGGCTGGATCGAGCGGCGATTGCGCCCGGGCGTCGCCGAATGCGGTGAAGCCGAGCTTGCGGGGCTCCTCGCCGGACTAGACGGGCGCTTTGTGGCGCCCGGCCCGTCGGGCGCGCCGAGCCGCGGCCGGCCCGAGGTATTGCCGACCGGCCGCAATTTCTTCTCCGTCGACACCCGCGCCGTACCGACCGAAACGGCCTGGCAGCTCGGTTGGAAGTCGGCCGCATTGCTGCTCGAACGTCACGCCCAGGAATATGGCAACTACCCGGCGCGGGTCGCGCTGTCGGCCTGGGGCACGGCGAATATGCGGACCGGCGGTGACGATGTCGCCCAGGCATTGGCGCTGATGGGTGTGCGTCCGGTATGGGAACGGCCGAGCGGCCGGGTGACCGGGTTTGAAATCCTGCCGGCCTCGGTGCTCGACCGGCCGCGGGTCGATGTCACATTGCGTGTCTCGGGCTTTTTCCGCGATGCATTTCCTGGGCTGATCGATCTCGTCGACGCGGCGGCCCGCGCGGTCGCCGCACTTGACGAGGCACCCGAGATTAATCCACTCGCCGCCCGGGTGGCTGCCGACCGGCACGCGCTGGAACAACGGGGTGTAACATCCGACGAAGCTGAGCGGCGTGCCGGCTATCGGGTGTTCGGGTCGAAGCCGGGAGCCTACGGCGCTGGCCTCCAGACCCTGATTGACGAGCGAATCTGGCGCAACGAATCCGATCTCGCCGAGGCCTATCTCGGCTGGGGCAGCTATGCCTATGGCGCCGGCGCCGAGGGTGTTGCCGAGCGGGCGATGCTCGAGCTGCGCCTCGCTGCCACCGATGCCGTATTGCACAACCAGGACAACCGCGAGCACGACCTGCTCGACAGCGACGATTATTACCAGTTCGAAGGCGGACTCGCCCTCGTCGTGCGGCAACTGTCCGGCTGCGCCCCGGCGGTCTGGCACAACGATCATTCGCGCCCGGAGATGCCGCGGATTCGCAGCTTGCGCGAGGAGCTTGGGCGCGTCGTCCGTGGCCGCGCCGCAAACCCGCGCTGGATCACCGGGCTGATGCGCCACGGCTATAAGGGTGCGGCCGAAATTGCCGCGACGGTCGATTACCTCTTTGCGTTCGCGGCGACCTCGCGAGCGGTCGACGACACCCATTTCGATGCGCTCTACGAGGCCTATCTCGGCGATGACGCAGTTCGCGGCTTTATGGCCGAGCACAACTCGGCCGCCCTCGCCGAAACCCGCCGCCGCTTTGCAGAAGCGATCGAGCGCGGGCTATGGCGGCCGCGGAGCAATAGCGCTCGCGAGGCCCTCGCCCGGTTGAGTGCATCGTGAGCGACATTGTCGACAGCGAAGAGGAGGTCAACCGCCGGCACAACGAGAAGATGGCGCGGCGCAAGGCCGCGCGCGAACGCATGCTGGCGACCAAGATCGAGGAGCGCGGGCTGCTGATCGTTCACACCGGTAAGGGAAAGGGCAAGTCGACCGCCGCTTTTGGGATGGTGTTGCGCTGTCTCGGTCACGGCATGCGGATCGGCATAGTCCAATTTGTCAAAGGGGTGTGGACCACCGGCGAGCGCATCGCGCTGGAGCGCTTTGGTGATCTTGTGACCTGCCGGGCGATGGGCGAAGGGTTCACCTGGGATACCCAGGACCGCGCCCGCGACATCGCCGCCGCGCGCAACGCGTGGGAAACGGCCAAGGCGATGATCGCCGACTCGTCCTACCGCCTGATACTGCTCGATGAACTCAACATCGTGTTGCGCTACGACTACCTGCCGCTCGACGAGGTCGTGGGGGCGTTGAAGGCCAAGCCGCGTGACCTGCACGTCGTCGTCACCGGCCGTAACGCCAAGCCTGAACTCATCGAAGCCGCGGACCTCGTTACCGAAATGACGCTTGTCAAACACCCGTTCCGCAGCGGCGTCAAAGCCCAGATCGGGATCGAGTTCTGATGGCGCTGGCTCTGATGCTGCAAGGGACCGGCTCGGATGTCGGCAAGTCGGTGCTGCTCGCCGGAATGGCGCGTGCCTTTACGCGGCGCGGGCTGAAAGTGAGACCGTTCAAGCCGCAGAACATGTCGAACAACGCCGCGGTGACCGCCGACGGCGGCGAGATCGGGCGGGCCCAGGCGCTGCAGGCCCGCGCCTGCGGAGCCCGGCCCGTTACGGACATGAACCCGGTGCTACTAAAGCCGCAATCGGAGGGCCAGGCGCAGATCGTTCTGGCTGGCAAAGTCTGGGGTACGGCTTGCGCCCGCGAATATCGTCAGCTGACGCCCGGCCTGTTGCCGGTGGTGCTCGCCGCGTTCACCCGGCTCACCGAGGGCGCCGATCTCGTCTTGATTGAAGGGGCGGGGAGCCCGGCCGAGATCAATCTGCGAGCCGGCGACATCGCCAATATGGGGTTCGCTGACGCCGCGGGCGTCCCGGTCGTGCTGATCGGCGACATCGAGCGCGGTGGCGTTATCGCCCAATTGGTCGGCACGCGTGTGCTGCTATCGGCGAGCGAGCGCGCGCTGCTTGCCGGCTACATCGTCAATAAGTTTCGAGGCGAGATAAGGCTGTTCGACGGCGGTATCGACGCGCTGAGCGAACACACCGGGCTGCGCTGCTTCGGCGTGGTGCCATATTTTCCCGCCGTCGCGAACCTTCCGGGGGAGGACTCGCTGGCGCTCGTACCTCACTCTCCCACTGCCTGCGCGCCGGAAGACGGGCGTGTCCGTATCGCGGTCCCGCTATTGCCGCACATCGCCAATTTCGACGATTTCGATCCGTTGCGCGCCGAGCCTGGGGTCGAGCTGGTCATGATCTCACCCGGTCAGCCGCTGCCGCGAGACGCCGCGTTGGTGATTCTGCCCGGATCGAAGGCGACAATCGGCGATCTCGAATTCCTGCGCCAAGAAGGCTGGGACATCGATCTGTTGGCGCATCGGCGGCATGGCGGGCATATCCTCGGCCTCTGCGCCGGCTACCAGATGCTGGGGCGAAGCATCACCGATCGCTTCGGTATGGAAGGGCGAAAGGAGACCATCAAGGGACTGGGACTGCTCCAGATCGACACCGTGCTCAGCGGTACCAAACGCCTTGCCGAAACCACCGGCATCGAGCTTTCGACCGGCTTGCCGGTCAGTGGTTACGAGATGCATCTCGGCACCACGACGGGGCCCGGGATGGAGCGACCAATGCTCCGTCTTGGCGGCGGCGTCGATGGCTGCCTCAGTCGCGATGGCCGCGTTGCCGGATGTTACCTGCATGGCCTCTTCGCCAGCGATCCTTTTCGCCGCGCCTTTCTCCAGACGCTCGGAGCCGATACTGGCGAGCTCGCCTATGAGCAGCAACTCGAGGCGACCCTTGATGATCTCGCCGACCACCTCGAGCATAATCTCGATCTCTCGGCGCTGCTTGCTGCGGCGCGGTCGCCACACCTCAAACCGACAGGGTGAGATGCACCGCGAGCCAGGCACCCAGCAGCAGACTACCTTCGATCAGGCAAGCAAGCCGGTAGAGGTTGAGCGCCCGTGTAATATCGGAGGGTGCGGCCCGCGCGCTGCCGTCGCCAAGCCAAGGATCGGCGACGAGGCCCTCGGGATAGTGGCGCGGTCCTGCCAGCGCCAGGCCGAGCGCCCCGGCCATCGCGCTTTCCGGCCAGCCGGCGTTCGGCGAATGGTGCTTGCGTCCGTCGCGCAGCATGATCCTCAGCGCGCGTTCGGGATGGCTGTTTTTAGCAAAGATCGCGGCCGCGGCGAGGAATATCCCGCTGATCGGTGCCGGCACGAGATTGAGGAGGTCGTCAAAGCGCGCCGCGGCCCAGCCAAAGCTCCGATACCGCGGAGTGCGATGCCCGATCATGCTGTCGAGTGTGTTTGCCATCTTGTATGCGAAGAGGCCGGGCAGGCCGAGCAGCAGATACCAGAACACCGGCGCGACGACGCCGTCGCTGAAGTTCTCCGCCAGGCTTTCGATTGCCGCCCGCGCCACCCCGTGCGTGTCGAGGCTCATCGGGTCGCGGCCGACGATGCGCAGCACCGCCGCGCGCCCCGCCGCCAGCCCGCCCATATCGAGCGCCTCGGCGACGGCTGCGACATGCTCGTAGAGGCTGCGCTGGGCGACGAGCACCGCGATCAGCAGGGCTTCGACGATGCCGCCCAGCAGATGGCCGCGGCAAACCCGCTCGATCGCCAACCCCACCGCTGCCGCGGCGCCGACCAAAAGGACCACCGTGATGATGCCGCGGTCGCGGCGCGAGGCCTCGCTGCGAGTCTCGCGGTTGAGTTTGCGGTCGAAGAACGCAATCGCGCGACCGGCAAGCACAACCGGATGATCGAGATGGCGAAAGATGGCGGACATGTCGCCAAACAGTGCGTCGATTACGAGGCCGGCGACGAGCAAGACCAGCCGGTCGACGCCGGGTGGCGTCATCATCAGCTCACGCCGTGCCACAGGCCTCGGAGAGGCAGCCGGTGACCGAGACGGCGGTGCTGATCTGCGGGCACGGCAGTCGCGATCCGGAAGCGACCGCCGAGTTTGAGCTCGTCGCTGCGGCACTTCGTCCGCGTCTGCCGGAATTCGATTTTGCCACCGGTTACCTCGAATTCGCCCGACCGACGATCCAAGACGGGCTGGCGGCGCTGGTGGCTCGCGGCGCACGGCAGATTCTGGCGATACCGGGGATGCTGTTCGCGGCGAGCCATGTCAAGAACGACCTGCCCTGGGAAATGAACAGCTTTATGGCCGCCAATCCGGGGATCGGTGTTCGCCTCGGGCGCGATCTGGCGATCGACCCGAAGCTGTTGCGGGCTGCGGCCGAGCGTATCGCTGCGGCGGCGGACCGCGCAACTGCACGCGCGGAGAGCCTGCTCGTCGTCGTCGGGCGCGGCACCAACGACCCGGACGCCAATTCCAACATTTCCAAGCTGGCTCGGATGCTGTGGGAAGGAATGGGGTTCGGCTGGGCGGAGGTCGCCTTTAGCGGCGTCGCCCACCCCCGCGTCGATGCGGCCTTGACGCGTGCCGCCCGGTTAGGTTTCCGCCGGATCCTCGTGTTTCCCTATTTCCTGTTTACCGGCGTTCTGGTCAAACGCATCTACGCGCAGACCGACGCGGTCGCTTCTCGCTTTCCCGAGATAGAATTTGTCAAGGCGCGCTATTTGCGCGATCACCCCGAAGTGCTCAATGTGTTCCGCGACCGCGTCAGCGAGGTGTGCGACGCGCAGCCGGCGATGAATTGCCAACTCTGCAAATACCGTACCCAAATCATCGGCTACGAGAGTGACTCCGGTGCGCCGCAAGCAGCTCATCACCATCATGTGCGCGGGGCCGGCACCGAACACGTCCATCCGCATCACCATCATCGCTGATGTTCGACGCATACGTAATGGTCGATTGGAGCGCGGCGAAGGTGCCCAGGACCGGCCGCGACAGCATTTGGGTCTGCTGGCATGATCGGGCGGGCGAGAGGCTCGTCAATCCGCCAACCCGTCACCAGGCAAAAGCGCTGCTGGCCGATTGGCTGGCCGATCCGATGGCGTGCGGCCAACGGGTGCTGATCGGCTTTGATTTTCCGTTCGGCTATCCGGCTGGCTTTGCCGCCCGGCTCGGCCTCTCCGGACCGCCGTGGCGAGCGGTATGGGAGGAAATAGCGCGGCTCGTCAGCGATGATGAGCATAATGCCAACAACCGCTTCGATGTCGCCGCTGCGATGAACGAGCGGATATCGGGGGCGAAGTTCCCGTTCTGGGGCTGCCCGGTGCGGCCGGCGAGGAACTGCCTGGGGCCCAAGCATCACCGCGGCCACGAGCAGAACAACTTGGCCGAGCGCCGGCTGATCGACGAGTATATGAGGACGGCGCAGCCCTGTTGGAAGCTGCTGGGTGCCGGCTCGGTCGGCGGCCAGATCTTGACCGGGATCCCGGCGGTCCGGGCGTTGCGGGATGATCCGCGGTGGCGTAACAGCGCTAGGGTTTGGCCCTTTGAGACCGGTCTCCGGACGCCGGCCGACGGGGCGCTGATCATAGCCGAAGTTTATCCCTCACTGTGGTCCGTATCACCTGGCGCGGGTGAGACCAAGGATGCGGCTCAGGTCCGCACCGTTGCCCGGCATTTCGCCGGGCTCGATAGAGACGGTGCACTTGCAGCGTTGTTTGACGGCGACCCGGCGCTGACGCTCGAGCAGCGCAAGCGCGTCGAAGCCGAGGAAGCCTGGACGCTCGGTGTAACGGCGCGCGCGCAGCCGATAATTTTGCCGCACCCGGCAACGGCTGGCCACCCCGGCGGTCGATATCCCTACCTGCGCGACCCTGACGAAATTTCGCGCCGCTCCTTGGCGCTGATCCAGG
>Ga0306922_10003460_pt1 | contig 14753 bp, 13 predicted proteins | sample sta12Cox44000082_FD_203758 | JGI IMG/M metagenome (GOLD analysis project Ga0306922, IMG submission 203758) | Lab enrichment of tropical soil microbial communities from Luquillo Experimental Forest, Puerto Rico - statoxic.12C.oxic.44.000.082 (v2)... | ecosystem: Environmental > Terrestrial >... | reverse complement strand
ACGTTCGCGATCGGCGCGAACCAGTAGTGGTTGTTGGGGGACTTCGAGGCGTAGACGTTCTGGATGTTCGGGATGAACTGGGCGCCCCACTGCGCCTGGCCGGTGGCCAGGTAGGTGTTGGCCGGGGTGTTCGAGGTAAACGCCGGGTAGAGGACCTTCGCGATCTTCGGCTCGCCGGGCTGCCAGTAGTGCGGGTTGGCGACATAAGTGATGTTCTGCGGCGTGCACGGCTTGACCATGAACGCGCCGGTCGCCACCGGGTTGGAGTCGGCGTAGGTCACCGGGTTCGCGATCGTGGACCAGATGTGCTGGGGGACGATGGGGGTCTGGTCACCGATGTAGTAGAAGTACGGCACCGACGGGGCCTTGAACGTCATCACAACCTGGTTCCCGGACTGCGTGACGCTCTGCAGCACCGACCAGACCGAGTTGACGTCGAGCCCGGAGAACTTCTTCATCAGGTTGAAGGTGAACGCGACGTCCGCCGCGGTCATCGGCGTCCCGTCGTTCCACTTGACTCCGTTACGGATGGTGAACGTGAGGGTCTTGTTGTTGTTGCTCCACGCCCAGGCCGTCGCGAGCCACGGTGTGGTCTTCGCGTTCTGCAAGGTGTTGACGAACACCAGCGGCTCGTACACCTGGCCAAAGGTGACGCCAGTGGCGGTGTTGCCTGGGTTGAATGGGTTGAAGCTGCAGTTCCACTGCGTGCCCTGGGTATCCGCGATGACCAGCGTCCCGCTCGGTCCCTTGGCCGAGCTGGCCGTCGATCCAGATGACGATGATGCGGAGGAGCTGCATGCGGCGACCGCGGCGGCCAGTAGTACCGCGGCCCCGGTCACGATAAGTCGTCTCATCGGGGTTGTCCTTCACTGGTGAGTGTGTGCGGGCGGCCAGGCGGTCGGAGCTCGCGCAGCGATGAACTCGTCGGAGGCTTGTCCGTCGGTATATCGCGTGGGGTTTATGAAGCAGGTGTGTTTCCTGTCTTGTTTTGCCGATATAGTTAGGACAGTATCCTAACTATCAGGGCGTGACTAGCCCCGTTAGCTAAACCGTGATCACACACGTTTGGGAGGCGCCGTGACAGAGGTCCCGGCCGACACGGCGCCGGTCAACGGGCTGTCGGCAGCGCGTCCCGCCCTGATCAGGGCGATGAACGAACAGCTGCTCCTCGAGCACATCCGCGCGGCCGGCCCGTACTCGCGCGCCGACCTGGCACGCGCCTCCGGACTGTCCAAGCCCACCGTGTCGCTCGCGCTCGCCAACCTGGAGCGGGCGGGCCTCGTCCGGCTGGCCGGCCAGCGGACGGGGGTACCGGGACGTTCCGCGTTGCTGTACGAGGTACGGCCCGAGGCCGGCTTCGTGCTCGGCCTCGACATCGGCCTGCGGTACCTGCGGGGCGCCGTCGCGGACCTCGCGGGCGTGGTCCGGGCGCGCGAGTCGAGAGAAGTCAGGGCAACGAACGTGCGTGGCCGGGTGAGCGAACTGGTCCAGCTCGCCGAAGGCCTGTCCGAGCAGGCGGGGATCAGTCCGGCCGCGGTCATCCAGACCGTCGTTGGCAGCCCGGGGGTATACGACCGGCAGCGCGATGTCATCGCGCTCACCGGCGGGCTTCCCGGCTGGGATCGCCCGGAGGCGCTCGCGGGCCTGCGCGAGGCGTTCGGCGAGGGACTGACGATCGAGAACGATGTGGACGCGGCGGCGCTCGCCGAACGTGCCCTCGGCCATGGCCGCGACGCGGACAGCTTCGCCTTCGTGCACGTCGGCACGGGCATCGGCATGGGCCTGGTGCTCGGCGGCCGGCTCCACCGCGGCGTGCACGGGGTCGCGGGGGAAATCGCCTTCCTGCCGCTCGGCGCCGTCCCGGCGGCCAGCACCCCGCTGGCGATGGCGGCCCCCGACGGCGCGAGCACCGTCGGCCCGGCCCCCGATGGCACGCGGACTGGCGGCGCGGCCTCCGATGGCGCGGATCGCGTCGACCCCGAGGAGGCGCGGCGCCGGGGCACGCTGGAGACCGCGGCCGCGGCCGACGGCATCGTCCGCGCCGCGCGGCGGGCGGGGATGACCGGGCCAGTCTCAGCGCGCACCGTTTTCGAGGCGGCATTCAGCGGCGATCCGCGCGCGGCGGCCGTGGTCACCGAGGAGGCCCGGCTGGTCGCCGCCGCGATCTGCTGCGTGATCACGGTGGTGGACCCGTCGCTCATCGTGCTCGGCGGCGGGATCGGCCAGGCGCCGGGATTCGCCGACGCCGTAACGTCGGCCCTCACCGCCATGGCGCCCGTGCTGCCCGAGGTCAGGGTAAGCGCGCTCGGCACCGACGTGGTGGTCGACGGCTGCCTGGCCGAAGGCGCCTCCCTGGCCTGGAACCAGCTGATCGCCGCCCTCCCCTGACGACCTGAGTCCGTAGACCGTCCGGCCACCACACCCCGCTCGCCCGCGGCCGGGGTGTGGTGGCCGGAGCGTGGTGCCTGCCGTTGCGATCTCCAGGGATGTTGTCGGCCAATTGGTCCGCGCCGTGGCCGTGGCCTTGGCCGGCGGCTGAACGATCCCGCGTGCCCGGTCCCGGCATACCCACCCCGGTATACCGGATGGCCGGCCTTCAGATCGTGGGTCATCCGCGGCGCTATTCGCCACCTATGACCCACGATCATGGAAGTCCCGGCGGGGCTGTCGGCCGGCGGCGGAGAAAGGGCCAGGTCAGCGAGATCTGCAAGTCCGCATACCCCGGCCCTGAAAGGCCGTGGGCGCCGCCGCCTCGCAGACTGAGCGGAGAATTAACCAACGGTATCTCCAGGGCAGGAAAAACGGTCATTTCGGGCATCAAAGATTTATGGGCACGTTGCCGTGACAGCGGGGTGAACGTGGGGGAGGCGCCGCCGGCCCGTTCGGAATGAAAAGGACAGGAGTGGCCACGGACGGCAGCATGGGCTTACCTGGAATCGTGCGGCGGTCCCGGAAGGAGAGCCGGAGGATGGACGCGGATGTCGTAGTGGCAGGCGCCGGGCACAACAGCCTGATCGCCGCCTGTTACCTGGCCAAGGCCGGATACCGGTGCCTCGTCCTCGACGCTAGGCACATACCGGGCGGTGGCGCCACCACCGAGGAGATCCTGCTGCCCGGGTACGGCATCGACACATGCGCTACCGGCCACACGCTGATCCGGGTCAACCCGCTGCTTACCAGGGACGAGCTTGGGCTGGTGGCGAACTACGGGCTGCGCTACCTTGACCCCGACCCGGTCGCCCACGTCGCGTTCCCGGACGGGCAGCAGCTCACCATGTGGCTTGACAGGGACCGGACCGCGGCGGAGATCGCCCGGTTCTGCGCGGCGGACGCGTCGGCCTACCAGCGGCTCCTCGACGAATACGACGACGTGAAATCGGTCTTCAGCGGATCGCAATTCACTCCGGTCGGCTTCGGTCCGTCCCTGGACGCAATGCTGGCGGCGCATCCGCGTGGCCGTCTGTGGCAACGGCGGCGTGTGCTGTCGGCCTGGGATGTCATCAGGCACGAGTTCAGCAGCAGGCATGTCCAGGCGTTCATGCTGTGGATGGCGTTCCAGACCAACCAGGCGGTCGACGTGCCCGGCTCGGGCGTCCTCGCCTATTCGCTCGTCTACGGCCGCCAGCAGCGCAGCTGGTCGATCGTCCCGGGTGGGTCCGGCAAGCTCACCGAGGCGCTGACCGGCTACCTGACCGACCACGGCGGCACCGTACTGTGCGGCAAGCGCGTCGTGCGCCTGCTGCTCGCGGGGGACCGGTGCGTCGGCGTGGAGACCGTCGATGGCGAGCAGTACCGGGCGGGGAAGGCGGTCCTTTCGACGATTCACGTCACCCAGCTCAGGGACATGGCGCCGGCGCGGATGTGGCCGGCCGAGTTCCACTACGGCATCGATACCTACGACGTGGGCATCCCGGGGTTCGGGGTGTATCTCGCGACCAGCGCCCCGCCGGTGTTCGAGTCCCCGGGCGGGGGCAGGCACACGGCGGTGTCGGCGGGGACCGTCGGCTGGCCGGAAGACGTCATCAGGCTCGGCCAGGACCTGCGGGCAGGACGGTTCGTCGCGGACGTCCCCTGGCTCCTGGTCGCGACGCCGACCCTGGCGGACCCCAGCCGGGCGCCGTCGGGGAAGCACACGGTCAAGCTGCTCAGCCAGCAGGTCTACGAGCTGCCAGCCGGCATGCCCGGCTGGGACGCGGTCAAGGCCGAGCAGGCCAAGCGACAGCTCGCGCACCTGCGGCTGGCGGCGCCCGGCTTCACCGACGACGTGATCCTCGCGCAGCTCGTCAAGTCACCCGCGGACTATGAGAGCCTCAACGCGCACATGGTGCGCGGCGCGTTCCACGGCGGCGACCGCGGGGTCGCCCAGACCGGCCCGCTGCGCCCGGTGCCGGGCTGGGCGTCGCACCGCATGCCGATCGCGGGTCTGTATCAGACGGGCGCGACCACCCACCCGGGCGGTTCGATCACCGGAGCGCCGGGGCGGAACGCCGCCATCGTGCTGCTGCACGACCTGGGCCACGACCCGGACGAGGTGCTGAGCGCCGCCCCGACGGCGTGACGGCCGCATCGGGTCACAGCAGGTTCGCGGCGACCGTGGCGCCGAGCTCGTAGCACTGCCGCTCTGCCTCTTTGCCGACCGGGCCGATCGCGGTCACCGGGTTGACCACCTCGGCCCAGCCCAGCCCCGTCGCGATGGCCTTGACCGCGCGTACCGCTCCGGTGGTGTCGCTCGCCCCGTGCACGTACAGGCCATAGGGCGCGCCTACCTTGGCGAGCAGGCAGGGATAGTAGATCTGGTCGAAGAAGTGCTTGAGCGCGCCCGACATGTAACCGATGTTGGCGGGGGTGCCGAGCACGAACCCGTCGGCGGCCAGCACATCGGGAACGGTCGCCGCCAGCGCGGGGGCAACCGCGACGTCGATCGTTTCGAGCTCCGGATCGTGCGCGCCCGCCACGACCGCCTCGAGCATCGCCTGCAGCGCCGGCGACGACGTGTGATGGACAACAAGCAGCCGCGGCAAGCGCGCACCTCCTACCCGACGGCGTCGCCGAGGGTCGATGTGCCTCCCCAAGCACCCTGGCCCGGTTCGGCTGCCCCGCCCATCACCCGCGGCGCATGAAAGGCGGACGGTAAAGGCCATCCGGGAGCTGGCATCGGCATGTATATTTCGCCTGCTAGCTTGCTCCTGTCTCCCGGAGGCCACGTGGGCACGCATCGGTACCGGATCACTGTCGCTGGTGCTCTGCGCGGAACTGGCCGTGAGGTCTTCGCGGATTTCGCCATCGAGGCCAACGGCGCTACCACCGTGCTGTCCGCAGACCTCGACGACGCGGGTCTATTTGGCATGCTCGACCGGCTCCAGATGCTCGGCTTGGAGCTTCTCGAACTAGTCAGGAACCCCTAGGGTCCCGTGGGCGCCTGCCGTACGTCGACCAGTTCCAGCCCCAGCGCACGCACGCGGTCGAGCATGGCGTGCAGGTCGCTCTGCTCGAGTGAGCCAGACAGGACGGTGCTCGTCGGCTCGACCTCCACGTCCATGTCAGAGAACGCCTCGCGTGCCGCGGGGCCTATCGAGCCGATGACTCTGATCTCGTAGCTGCGCCTGGCCACCGAGACCTCCTTCTACCGTCGTCACCGCGGCGTTTGCTCAGGGGATCCGCGGATCCGGCGGGCCTCTAGAAGGTCGAGGCCGAGCGATCGAATCCGTTCCAGCACGCCATGCAGTGCCGCTTGGTCAAACTCGCCAGTTATGGTCGTGATCGCTTCTCCGGCCGATATGTCGAGCCCGGCGAACGCCCTGACCGCTGTCTCATCGAGCTGACCCGCGACACGGATCTCATAGCGCGCGGGCACAGGATCCTCCCCAGGACTAGCTTTGCGGTTATTTCAACCGATCCTCGCAGGATTAGTGCGCCTGGAGGTCACTCGCTGGGGGTGAAGGTCGAATCTCGCGGCGGCGGGGAGGGCACGCCGGTCAGATCAGCTCTAGCTCGCGGGCTCGCAGCACGGCGTCTCGCCGGCGGTTGGCGGGCAGCTTGCGGTAGATAGCCGCCAGGTGGGTCTTGACCGTGTTCACCGACAGGCACAGCTCATCGGCGATCTCTATCGTCGACATGCTGGTCGCCAGGAAGCGCAAAATGGTCAGCTCTCGCTGGGTAAGCGGCTCGGGGAGGTCACGCGGGGTTCTCGGCGCCGGCACCACGGGCTCGGGCATGGCATCGTGAATCGGCACGGGCCACCGGTCCGCGACGTCGGGATGCCGGGCAAGCAGGGCGCTGAACGTGTCCTTCGCATACAGGAACGGCAGGACGATCTCGCCCCGGGCGACTTCGATGGCCCGGATGAGGATCTCCAGCGCCCGCGCTCGGTCGCCGCACGCCTGCGCGATCCGCGCGTCACAGAGCATCGCGTCGACGAGCACGAAACGGCCCGTCTGGGCGCTGGGAGTGGTCAGGACGCTTCGAACGCAGTCGCGTGCCTGGCGCGTATCGCTCAGCGCGAGGTTGGCTCGCGCGCGTGCCGTCGCCGTGACGACGGCGAATTCCGTGCCCCGGTGCTTTTCCAGTACCGCCAGCGCGGACCGCGGCCGCCCGAGGGAGGTATCCAGGTCGGCGAGCATGATGTCGCGATGAATGGCTAGCAAGGGCGGTATCCGGCGGCCCGTCTGCTCGTGCAGGATCGCTCGTGCCTCAGCCTCTTGACCCTGGCCAAGCAGCACGCTCGCTTGTCCGAGCGCGATCGCGGCTAGCAGGCCCGGGTCCGTGCCGACCACGTCGGGCAGCGGGACCCGCTGCAGGATCCGCGCCTGAACGGCGAGGTCGCCCGAGATCAGGGCGCGTGTGACCGCCGCCAGCTCCAGGGACGGCGGCGTGCTCAGGCCGTGCTGTTTTCGCAGCGCATGGGCCTGCTGCATCGTCTCGTCCGCATGGTTGGCCCGCGACCAGAAGCTCTCCAGGTAGGCCATCATGCCGAGCACATCGAGCTCGAGGATGTCAGAGCCATCCCGCCGCGCCTCCGTCAGCGCCTCGTCGAGCAGGGCGCCGACATCCTCGTGCTTGCCGTCCCACATGTGCACGCTGGCCTGGGCCAGCAGCACCGCGGCCCGCAGCCCGGGGATGGCAGGAGGCTTGGCGTCCTCAGCGTCGCCGCTCCTGCCCAGGAGGCGGCTCGCCGCCGTGTCGACGGCGTCGACGTCGAATACCTTCTGCCCGAGGATGAGCTGAGCGAGATGGCAGGTGGCGACCAGGTCCGGATCGATCGGGGCCATCGTGGCCTGCCATGCCTGGAGCCGCTCGAGTTCGCTCGCCGCCGCGTCCGGATCGGCGAAGATGGCCGCGATCACGAAGCTGGCGATGACCGTCTCGGCTGACGAGGCCCCCTCGGCGTCGCCGGAGGCCCCGCTGCCTTCCTCCGGGAGCAGCGGCACGAGCTCACGCAGCCCAAGGTCGTAAAGATCCTGTCGGCGCACGAACGCGTCGGCTAGGCCGCCCCGGGCCAGCAGCGCGGCGACACGCGGCCGGTCGCCGGCCTGCACTGCCCATTGGACAGCGCTGCCCAGGTCATCGTTCGCCTCGAACCAGGCGGCCGCGCGCTTCATCAGGGCGCGGACCGCCTGGCCGTCGCGCCGCTGGAGCAGGTAGCGAAGGATCTCCCCGAACAGCTGGTGGTAGCGGTAACGCGTCTGGACTGGATCGAGCGGGATGACGAAGGAGTTGTCGCGTGCAAGGTCCGCGAGCATGTCCCCGCAGCCGGACATGCCGGTGACGGTGTCGGCTAGCGGGCCGGTCACCTCGTCGAGGAAGCTGGTTTCGATGAGGAGCTGGCGATGGGGCTCCGGCAGCCGGCGGAGCACCTCGTCCACTAGGTACTCCCCGATGCTTCCCGGGTCCAGCGCGAGCTGGGTCACGAAGGCGGCGGGATGTTCGGTGCCCTCCATCCGCATCGCGGACAGCCGCACTCCAGCAGCCCAGCCCTCGGTGCGCGCGGCGAGAATGTCGAAATCCCGCTTCGGCAGGCTGACGCCATGGCCCGCGAGCACTTGCCCGATTTCTGCTGGTGTCATGGCCAGGTCCGCCGCCCGCAGCTCGAGCATCTGCCCCGCCAGCCGGTACCTGTGCAGCGGGAGCATCGGGTCGCTGCGCGCGGCCAGCACGAGCCGCAGCCCCGGCTGCCGCCCGCGGACCAGCCTGTCCAGGCTGTTAAGGACATCGGGATCGCGGATCACGTGCGCGTCGTCGATTATCACGACAAGCTGATCCGCGGACTCCGGGACCTGGCTGAACAGCATCTGCACCAGATCCAGCCCGGGATTGAGCGTCGTGCCGACCGGGGAATCGCAGTCCGTGCCGTCGCTGCCCGGCAGCGCGGCTTCAAGAAGGCGCCAGAACCGCCGCGGCTCGCCATCGGCCGCGGTCGGGCTGAGCCAGGCGACTCGCGCCTTCGTCTGCCTGGCCCAGTCGGCGAGCAGGACGGTCTTGCCGGCGCCCGGCCCCGCGCAGAGCAGTGTGAGTGGCAGGTCAGCGGCCGCGTCTAGGTCGGCGAGCAGACGCGGCCGTGAGACGTGCCTCGGCGGCAGCCGCGGCACGGTTACCCGAGAATCGCGAAGCGTACTCAATGCGCGCCCTCCCCCCGGAAGTCCGGCACGAGCGGAACGCGCCGGCCGCGCTTTACCGAAACTAGGTGTTTTTTTGTCACTGTAACCGCAGGCGGCGCGGGAAGGAAGCCTCCTTTCGTGGCCTCTCGTGCCGCTTTGTGCCCGCCTGTGGCTCCGCGCACGGACGATGGGTGACCTGCTTACGTGCGGATCACCCGCAGCGGGTGAGCACGTGCGGGGCCGTTCCCGGCTTTGCTCACAATCAATGACTGGCCGGCTGGTGATCCGCGCCGCGGTGCTCCCGCCGTTGCCCGATCAGGCGGAGGTGTGCTGTGGCCACGGAGACGTTCGTCATTTTCGCCGCGGGCTACGACACGCTCGGTGCGGCGGAAGCCGACTTTGACGCCGTCAGCGAGTTCTACGCCCATTCCGGACTGCTCGATAGCTACGATGCCGCGGTTATCACCCGGGACGCCGACGGGAAGGTACGGATCGTCGACAAGCACGAGCAGCCGACCCGCACCGGTGCCTGGCGCGGTCTGGGGATCGGGCTGGCCGGCGGCGCGCTCGTGGCGCTGTTCCCGGCGGTGGGCATCGGTACCGGCCTGCTCCTCGGCAGCGCCGCCGGGGCGGGCATCGGCGCCCTGGCCGGGCACGTCACCGCGGGCTTGCGGCGCGCGGACCTGAAAGACCTCGGCGAGCGGCTCGATGAAGGGCAGAGCGGGCTGGTCATCGTCGCCACGAGCGATCTGGAAACGCACGTCGAGAAGCTGATCAGGCGTTCGGGCAACGTGACCAAGAGGCAGCTGAGAGCAGATGAGAAGGCCCTCACGCAAGAGATCGAGGCGGCGGGGGCGGCGGCTGCCGTGCAGCAGGCGATAGCCGAATCCGATGCCGCGGTCCGCGAGGCCGAGGCGGAAGTGGCCGAGGCGGAACGAGCCGCCGAGATGTACTCCACCGTCCGGCCGCGAGCGGTCGGCGACGACCTGGTAAGCCGCCTGAGCGAACTGGACAGGCTGCGGACGTCCGGAGCACTGAGCGCGGCGGAGTTCGAGGCAGCGAAGAACAGGCTCCTCAGTACCTGACCGCCGGAGTACCTGACCGCCGGGCGAAATCATCCTTTCAGGGTGAGGAAATCCGCTGCCCTCGCCGGCTTACGGTGATGAGGCACTACGGAGCCCTGGCGCGGACGCGCCAGCCGAGCCAATCCGGAGGGGGGAGCTGGTGCCGGGCACCTCAGGCTGCGGTGCCCGGCACCAGCTACATCGCTAGCCCTGGCTGCGGCTGGAAGGCTGCCCACGGGTCACCTCAACCACATCGCCATGATCGCGAAGGTTTTGTTCCTGGCGGAGACTTTTTGTCGCTTATCGAGTGCAATTTTTCGTGATCATGAAGGCTGGCCGGCTGAATACCCCGGTGGGTATCCATGCCAGGGTCCCGGGCTCTTCCCCGCCTCGCACGGTAGCGAGGTACGGCACGACAGATGCCGCTTACGGTGTCGGCTGCTCGTCGAATCATTCCGATTACCTGGTGGTATATAACTCCGTGTCACTACAAGTCATAACGACCGCGCGCCTCCAGGTGCGCCTGCCGCGGGAGGCCGACCGGGACCGCTTCGTCCAGCTTTTCTGCGATGAGGACTTCATGGTGTACTACCCGGGTGTCCTCACCGGGGAGCAGGCCGAGGACCGGTTCGACCATATGGTCGCCGTCTGCCAGACCATCCCGTTCGGCAAGCAGCCGGTGGTGGAGCTGTCCTCTGGGCTTGTCGTGGGATACACCGGCGTCGACTACATCGACTTCGAGGGCAGGACCTGGCTTGAATGGGGATACCGGCTAGCGCCGGAGAGCAGGGGCCTCGGCTATGCCACCGAGGCCAGCCAGGCTTTGCTGGCCAAGGCCCGCCAGGCGTATGCGGGTGAGCTGCTGGCCATCATCGCCCCGGAGAACCTTGCCTCGCAGAACGTCTGCCGCAAGCTCGGATTCACCTTCTGGAAACAGGCCCCAGTAGAGGGCGACATCCGGAACCTCTACACCCTGGTCATTAGACGCCGGAATCAGGAATCACGATCGCGGCCGCCGGACAGACGGCGGCGACCTTAGGCCGAGCCGGTATCGGGGGAACTTTCGGGTGCTGTGGCGCGACGCTGCTGGTCAGACGGCCTGACATCGACAGGTACCCGGGTCCACTCAGCGGCCTGGTCCCGGGCCCGCCAGTAGATCGAGTAGACCAGAAGGGCCTGGCGATAGCAGACGAGCACATTGTTCATGAACGTTCTCCTATCGTCGGGATGCTGGGCGGCGACTAGGAAGAACGCAGCGAACGCGCCGAGGCTGAAGGAGAGTGAGAGCAGTTGCTTCGTGACAACGGCCCCGCCGGGAAAAGTTTGGTAGACGTAAACCGAGTTGGCCAGGGTTTGAGTTTGGTCTCTGTTGATCAGAATGACCCCGATGACGATGAGCGTACTGGAAACGATGACCGCCGCCACGATGAGCGCGAAAGCGGTGAGCAACCAGTACCCCGCGTATACCCAGAGCGCGCCGAGCCCGCGCGGCCTTAGCATTGGCGCGGGTTCGATCCCGCAATCGATGAACCCACGGAATCCCGTTGAGCGCTCGTGCTTGATACCCCCCAGTAGCGTGGATGCTTCCGTTGGCTTGGCGTCGATATCTTCCCAGCAGTCACGCTGGACCAGGAAGAGCGCGCTGGCCAGCACGAAGAAAAAGACGAGCACGGCGAACCGAACCGTGAAGCCGGTACCGAGGATTCGCCAGGCGTCGCCAGTCACGAAGACCACTACCACGGCCGTGACCAGCGGGGGTACGCCCCGGACGCCCTTACGGACTACGTCCCAGGAACTGCTCAGCGCCGCTCTTGCGGCTTCCCATGGCACGACAACAACCAACGGCAGCGCGAATGGGATAAGCAGCAAGAACAACAGCCCGCGGTTCGGTATCCGGGGTGATGCCACCCATCCCTCGATGCGACGCTGGCTCCATTGTGGCCAGCGGTCGAACAGAGCCGCGACCGTCTTTTTCGCACCGTCCGGCTCTCTCTTGAGCCAGGCGTCGACGAAGTCAACCAGAAAAGTGAGATGCGGCATTACCAAGAGCGGCAGCAGGCCCCTGGTTACGGCGTAAATCGCGGTTTTATTCAGGCAGAAGAGATAATCCTCCGCTGACCACTGCGGCCCGTTAGGTCCCGGAATTTCTTTTTGCACGGCAACACTACTCATTGGCCCCCCAGGGAAAGTCCCCGCTGGATGCCAGCTCCCGCCCAGGCACCCACCATGCCTGTATCCGAGTATGCGAGCCACAGTGCGACAACGCCACTGACTCGAGGGACTCAATCGTGTAACCGCGGCACTCGGGCGGCGGGCGGGCAACCCAGACCCACGGCGTGGCCGGGTTGCCGGTCAGCGCGACCTCGGTAACCATCAGGTATGCGAATTGACCCGGCCAAATCCGCGCAGCGGGCCAGTTGACCGGGCGTCGATGAATTCCGGGACGCGGCGCCGTCTGAAGCGTGGCGATATTGCCACAGACGCCGCGTGGCGAGGACAGGCCACACTTTGCCCATGTGAGAGGAGTCGAGGCGTGATGAGACCGTTCCGATTCGGGGTCGTTGCCCCGATCCGAACCGAGGTGCCGACCTGGCGAGACCGCGTGCGCCGCATCGCCGACAGCGGCTACTCGACGCTGCTGATGCCCGACGTCCCGCAATGGCAGCCGGCGCCTGGCCCTACGTTGGCCTTCGCCGCTGCCCTTGCCGACCTGCGGGTGGGCACCTGGGTGTATGCCTCCCCGCTGCGCCCGGCGTGGAGCACCGCGTGGGAAGCGCACTCGCTGTCGGTGCTCACTGACGGTCGCTTCGAGATGGGCGTCGGCACCGGCAGGCCAGGGATCGAGGACGAACTCCGCGAGCTGGGGCTGCCTGTGGTCCCACCGGGCGAGCGGCTGGCTCAGGTGCGTGAGACCGTGACGGCGCTGCGCGATCTCGACGGCCCCGACCTGCACACCCAGGTGGTGATGGCCGTACGCGGGCCGAAGGCCCAGGCGCTGGCGGCCGACGTCGCAGATACGGTCACCTTCGCATTGGCGCCGGATGAGTCCCGGGCCGAAGTCACGCGGCTGGCACGAGACTTCCGCGCCATCCGGGACCTCGAGCTCGCGCTCCACGTGCCGGTTATCGGCGACAGTGTCGCGCCGTTCATGGCGCCCCCCAGCACCGATCCTGCCGCGCTTCGCGCGGTGGACTCGCTGGCCATACTTCCGGCTGACCCGGGGGCCGCCGCCGACGAAATCCAGCGGCGACGGGAGGAGATCGGCTTCTCCTATTTCGTCTTCGGCGCCGACTTCGCCGACGCGTTCGCTCCGGTCGTGGCTGAGTTGGCCGGACACTAGGCCCCGCGAGGTGATCTCCAGGACTTCGGATACAAGTTCGAAGCGCCCCCAGCAGGATTCGAACCTGCGCACCCGGCTCCGGAGGCCGGTGCTCTATCCCCTGAGCTATGGGGGCCCAGTGACTCCGAAAGGGTACCAGTCCCGCGCCATCGTTTGGGACACGGACGGCTGGCTCAGGCCCGGCCCGGCCGCCGCTTAGGACTGGCTTAGCCCCTGCTTAGGACTACCTTAGGCAAGACGCTGCCAAACAAGGTAGCCTCGCCGGCGTGACGCAAGGTTTGGGACGCGTGCTCGTCGTAGACGACGACGAGGTGATCCGGCAGCTTATCGCCGTGAATCTGACGCTCGAGGGGTTCGACGTGGCGACCGCGATCGACGGTCAGGACTGCCTCGACAAGGTGCAGGCGATCGCGCCGGACGTGATCACCCTGGACGTCATGATGCCCCGGCTCGACGGCTGGGAGACCGCGGTGCAGCTGCGCAGGACGCCGCAGACCGCGCACATCAAGGTCGTGCTCATCACCGCGCGTGCCCAGGAAGACGACGTGGCCCACGGCGCGAACGTCGGCGCGCACGCCTACCTCACCAAGCCGTTCGACCCGGGCGAGATGATCCGCGTGGTCCGCGAGCTCGCCGGCGCGGCACCCGTCTAGCCAGCCCTCGACCATGTGATTACGCGCGAGCTGCGGGAAGCGATCGGGCGGGCGGTGGCCGTGAGCGGGCTGGCGCCTGCCGAGCCAGGGCTTCGCCCGGCCGGCGGCCCTGGCCGCTACGCGTCGAGCGTCGCGTTCGAACTCGGGGAAAACCCGCGGGAGATCGCCGGCCGGCTTGCGTCCTGGCTCGCCCGCGAGCCGTGGATCGCACAGGCCGACGTCACCGGACCCGGCTACCTCACCATCACCGTCACTCCCGGAACGCTCACCGCCCTCGCCGACCGCATCGCCGAGGCCGGCCCGGCCAGCGCCAGCAGCGACGCGCTCCGCGGCGTCACGCTGCCGGCGCCGCCCGCCGCCGACCCGCTCGCCGCCGCCACCTGGGAGGATGCGCGGCAGGCGCTCGCCGCGGAACTGACCGCCCGGCTCGCCGCCGCGGCGGGCGCGACGCTTTCCGCCCCCCATTGTCCCGAACGTACCGTCGCGCCTCCCCCGGCCATCAGCCCGTCTCCGGCCGCTGGAGGCCCCGCGGCGGCGGTCGCTTTCGCGGGGCCGGACGCCGTCCGGTTCGCGCTGGCCAGGGTGGTGCCCGGGCGGCCGGTGCTGATCGACCCGGAAATAATCGCGCGGCATCTGCCGGACAACCCCGCCTATGCTGTCAGGTACGCGCACGCCCGAGCCGCGTCCGGGGTGCGCTGGGCAGCCACCCCCGGCGGAGCGGAGGCCGTCCCGCGGCGCCCGCCCGCCGACCCGGGGGAGCGGGTGCTGCTCGACGCGCTGTCATGGCTCCCCGAACGGGTCGCTGTGGCCGCGCGCCGCGGCCGGCCCGACGAGTTCGCCCGGTACCTGGAGGAGCTGGCCAGCGTAACCATCGCTACCTTGAGTTCTCCCAGCTACCCCGGAAGCGCCCGAGCTCCCGGAAGTGACAGACTGGCCCTGGCCAGGGCGGCGCAGGCCGGCCTCGCCGCCGGACTGGAGCTGCTCGGGGTTAGCGCGCCTGACCGCATGTGAAATCGGAGACAACTGATGAGCCGTGTCGCCCACCCGGCTGGGCCGCGCCACGCGGACGTGCTGCCCGTCGACCATCCGCCGGCGCCGCCCG
>Ga0306922_10003459_pt1 | contig 14756 bp, 12 predicted proteins | sample sta12Cox44000082_FD_203758 | JGI IMG/M metagenome (GOLD analysis project Ga0306922, IMG submission 203758) | Lab enrichment of tropical soil microbial communities from Luquillo Experimental Forest, Puerto Rico - statoxic.12C.oxic.44.000.082 (v2)... | ecosystem: Environmental > Terrestrial >... | reverse complement strand
CTGCTGCAGGAACTGATACCCGAGCATCGCCTGTTGCTTGCAGGTGTCGGCGAACGTCGCGTCGTAGGGGGCGTAGATCCGCGCCGCCTGGGCCATCACGGCCACGAAGTCGGCCGTCGCCGAGGTGCCGATGTCCGTGTAGTAGCGGGGCTGGCCGTCGGCCTCGGGGAGGATGAAGCCCTCGAACTGGAGCGCGGTCACCTTGTGGGACACCGCCCCGTCGGCCCGCTGCGTGGTGAGCAGCCACTCGAGCTCCCAGCGCACCTCGGAGAGAAAGTCGGGCGTCGTGTTCGTGCCGTGCTCGGGGATCGGCAGCGCGAGCGCGGCGAGCGTCGGCTGGAAGTGCTGCCAGGCGTCGAGCAGCATCCCGACGGCGAACGCGCCGTTGGTGACGTACTTGCCGTAGTCGCCGGCGTCGTGCCACCCCTTCTCCGACGGCTTGACGACGTCGGCCATGACCGGCGGGAGGTACTTCTGCGAGGCGTCGTGCGCGTGGCAGGCGCCGTGCGACCAGGTGTCGCCGTCGAGCGCGATGCTGACCGCCGTGCCGCAGCGCTGGCCGTACATGCCGATCATGGCGCGCGTCAGCGTGTCGCGAAACGCGTCCGGCGCGATCTGAAACGGCGCCGACTGGGCCGGCAGCTGGGTCATGGGATCGACGAGACCGCGCGCCTGCACGTAGTAGCGCCCGGGCTCGGTGAACGCGGTGAAATCGGCTTCGTAGACGACCGCGCCGGTGTCCGGGTCGGTCTTCGGCCCGGTCATCGTGCACGGCCAGACCAGGACGTCGGTCGCGGCGTCGTGGACCTCCGCGGTCGGGTCCGCGAGCATGGCCATGCCGGTGGGCAGCACCAGCGTCGCGAGCTTGACCCGACCGGTGACGTAGCCGACCGAATCGGCACGCAGCGGGTGGACCTCCCAGCCGCCGCCGGCGGTGGTCATGTCGCTGCTGGGGAAGAACAGCGAACAGCCGGAGACGCAAACCGCGCCGCCCAAACAAGCAAGGCGAGAAGCTAGAGACAAGCGACCTCCTATCGAAGCGGACAACGTAGCACGCGGCGGTCGGCGCGGTCAGTTGCCCGACGAGGCGTCCTGACCCGACGAGCCCGCGCCGCTGCCCGAGGCGCCGCCGCCCGCGGTGCCCGACCCGCCCGAAGCGCCGCCGGCGCCCGAGGCACCGCCGCCGCCCGTCGTCCCGCCCGCACCCGCAGCGCCGCCCGCCCCGCCGCCGCGTCCCCCGGCGCCGCTCGCACCCGCCGCGCCGCCCGCGCCGGCCGTTCCACCGCCGGCTCCGCCACCCCGTCCACCCGCAGCGCCTGCAGCGCCGCCGGCGCCCGCAGCGCCGCCCCCGCCCGCGCGTCCCCCGGCGCCGCCGTTGTTCCGGCCGCCGGCACCGCCGATTCCGCCGAATCCGCCAAACCCGCCGCCGAACCCGCCGAAGCCTCGGCCGCCGCCGCCGGTCGTTCCGCCCGTTCCGCGGCCGCCGGTGCCGGTCGTCCCCGCGACGCCCGTCGTGCCCCCGCGTCCCGCAGCGCCCGTCGTGCCGGCGGAGCCCGTCGTACCCCCGCGTCCCGCGGCGCCCGTCGCGCCGGCGGCACCGGTGGTGCCGCCGTTGCCCGTCGAGCTGCCATCGAAGTTGAGGGTGCTGCTGTCGGCGCACCCGAGCGCGAACGCGATCACGGCGAGCCCGCCGAACCGCAGAGCCCGGGGCAGGGGCTTGGCTCTGGTCATGGACGAGATGATATACCCGCGAGCAATTTGCGGGCGCGAGAAACCTCGCGCTCCGCGGCCCTTGGCCGCCTGCGCGTCAGTCGCGTTTCGCGTGCCGGCTCACGGCCATCGCCGCAATTTCTTCGATGAAATCCGGATAGCGGTGTCCCGCCTCCTCGGCGGCCCAGGAGAGATCTTCACCTTCTGCGAGGTACGGATTGGGGTTGGCCTCCACGACGTAGATGGCGTCGTCGTGGGCCAGGCGGACGTCGATGCGGCCGTAGTCCCGCAGCCCCGCCGCCTCGAACGCCCGCAGCGCGACCTCGGCGAGGCGGGCGCGCACCTCGTCGGAGAGGTTTCGAGCCACGGTGTTCTGGATGCCGCGGCTCTCCCGGTAGCGAACGCTCCACTTGGCCTTGAAGGTCGCGATCCGGCTCTCGACCGTGGACTCGCTCCCGAACTCCATCTCGATGGGCGGCAGCGCCACCGGGGGATCGTTCCCCATCACGCCGATGTAGAGCTCGCGGCCGGCAATGAACTCCTCGACGATGGCGTCGGTCTTGAACCGCTCGTGGATGAAGGCCACACGCTCCTTGAGGGCGTCGTCGTCGCGCACGACCGAGGCCTGGGCGATGCCGACCGAGGCGTCCTCGTCCAGCGGTTTGACGATGAGCGGGAAGCGCAGGTCGCTCGGGCGCTTCGAGGTGGCGCCGCGGGCGCACACCATGAAGTGCGGGATCCGGATCCCCTGGTACGCGAACACCTTCTTGGTGAGCGCCTTGTCGCGCGAGAGCATGAGCCCCTCGGACGACGCGCCGGTGTAGGGGAGGCCCAACATCTCCAACACCGCCGCCACCGTGTAGTCGAGCGCGGAGGCGCCGCGGAACCGCTCGGCGAGGTTGAAGACCACGTCGCAGGGCTCGGCGCGGAGGCCCGCCGTCAGCTGGTCGAGGTTGTCCTTGAAGCCGAACAGGCGCACCTGGTGCCCCTTGGCGATGAGAGCGCGCGCGACGTCGAACTCGGCCTCGTCGGTCGATTCGACCTGCTTCTTCCAATCTTGCGACGCCGGCGGCTCGCCGTCCGTGTCGAAGAGAACGAGCACGCGCGCTTTCTTCAAGCACCCCTTTGATACTCGATCGACTGAGGCAGCGTCAAAGGGGTCTCGGACTTCCGAGAGCCCCGCGCGGCGTCAACGAGGTGCCCAACGAGGCGTCGATGAAACCTGGGCGAAACTTTCAGCGCACGCCGCCGTCGGGATTCGCGGCCGCGGTGGCCACGCCACCGTCGGGCGGCAGCTCCTCGCGGAAGCCGAGCAGCGTGTTCTTCTGATCGAGCGGCGTCAGCTTCACCGCGACCTTGTTGTCGGCGAAGGTGTACGCCCGCGTCTGCACCGTCACGCAGCCGTCGCTGCGCACGATGAGATCGAGCGGGCCCGAATCGCGGGGCCGCTGGATGATGAGCGGCTGGTGCTGGGCGATGACGCCGAGCTTCTTCTTCCCCCAGGAGACGGTCGCCTTCTTGTTGTTGGGGACCACCGTCAGCACGATCCGGACGTTGGGCGACGCCTTGGCCGGATCGGCCGCGGCGCCGCCCGCCGGCGCGACGCCGCCGTCGCCGCGCGCGGCCGGCACCTCGGCGCGTGCGCCGTCGATCCCGACGCGCGCCAGGAGCGCGCCGGCCCCGGCGATCGCCACGGCGAAACAGAGACGCGACGTCCAACGCGAAGCCATCAGTCGTCCCCTCCAGCGGCGGTGGGCCCGCCCCCGCCCCCGCCGGCCCTGGCTTCGGCTGAGTCGGGCGCCGGTGGCGGCGGCCCCGGCGGGTACTTGTTCCAGGGCTCCTCGACGTAGCCGGCGATCGGCTTCTTGAGGTCGCCCTTGATCTCGCCCTCGAGCACATTCACGGGGAGCGGCGGGTCGAGCACGTAGAGGTAGCCGCGCGACGGGATGCGCATCTCGTAGACCATGTCCTGCCAGAGGAACTGGCGCTGGAAGCCCATGGGCGAGTCGCCCACGACGCGCATGTGCCGGTGCTGGAGGATGAACGAGTACATGCGGATGGCGAGGTGGTTCGGCAGCCGGTGGCAGCCGTGCGAGAAGCCGTTGGCGCTGTAGATGCTGAGGTAGTCCGACGAGCCGTGCGCGCGCACGCCGTTGTCGAAGTCCGGCCGCCCGTTCTGCCCCGGCACCACGAAGTAGCCGGCGACGAGGCCGTAGGCGGAGAGAAAACCCGGGCCGAGCTCGTCGTAGTTCACGACCCCCATCCACTTGCCGTTGACGATCTTCCCTTTGACGAGCGAGCGGATGGGCGTCGAGGTCGGCGCGATCCAGACCGGGCCCGAGACCACGTGCCGGATCACGCGCGGCCCGACGTCCGACCCCTTGTAGCGGAAGTACTCGTAGCCGTTCGAGGCCTGGTCGGCCCGCCAGCCGCCGATCGTCGTCCGCCAGCGCGCGAGCGCGACCTGCTTGCCCCCCACCTTCGTGAACACGGTGAGCGAGGGGTACTTCTTGCGCGGCTGCGGCTTGTAGTGCCCCTTGTCGTCGAACGGGACCTCGTACCAGACGTCGCCGCGATCGACGACGATCGAGAGGTCCATCTCCGGACCGTAGTAGTCCGGCCGCGGCGGCAGCTTGACGGCCACGCGCAGGTGCGCGAACTCGGCGGGCGGGTGGCGCTTGAAGAACGCCAGCGCCGACGCCGCGTCACCGAGCTGCAGCTGGGCGAGCGTCGCCTTCACGTAGTCTTCGACCAGGTCCCGGCTCTTCGAGGCCGAGCCGTCCTCGAGGATCTCGGCCGCGTCGACGATCCGCTCGCGCAGCGCGCGCTGGAGCGCGTCGTAGTCGTTGTCGAGCAGCGACCGGGCCAGCGCGTCCACCGTCTTGCGGCGCAGGTAGTTGGCCTCGTAGATCATGTGCTTCTGCTGGAAGCGTCGGACGGCGAGGCGCATGGCGTCGTCGTAGATGCCGACCTGGTGGTGGGCCTTGGCGCCGAGCAGCCCCTCGCAGGCGAGCCGCTTCTCGACCGCCGCCATCGCCGGCTTCTCGGCGGCCCGCCGGGCGAGAAGCTTCACCTTGGGCGCCAGGGCCGGCTGCCTCTCGACGAGATCGTCGAACGTCGCAGCGTGCGCCTTCCGACGCGCGGCCTCAAGGTCCTCGCGGATCCTCTTGAGCTTGTGCTCGTCGCGCTTCATGTCCGCCGGGGCCACGTAGGTGACGGTCTCGACGGCGTCGAGCGCGTCGGCGCTCTCCTGATCGTGGCAGGGGTGCTGCTCGTCCTCGACGAAGCGGGCCCGCAGCACCGACATCGACGGGAAGATGCCGTAGAGCTCGAGGTAGTTCTTGCTCCCGGGCGGCAGCGGCTCGCCGTCCTCGTCCAGCTTGTCGTTGGCGAGGCCGACGAAGATGCGCCGGTAGCGGTTCTGGAGCGGCTGCCCGTCGGGCCCGGTCCGCTCGGCGAAGATGTACGGCGTCCAATCGTCGGAGAGATCGACCAGCGTGTAGCCGGCGGCCTCGGCGGCCTCGGCGTCGATCCAGCGCTCGGTGACGGGCTGGCCGTTGCCGCCCAGGATCGCCAGGGCGCGCGCCTCGGGCGGCAGCTCGGGGTGCGGGGTCAGCGCCTCGGCCTCGGACACGGAGCCGCGCGCGCGGCGCGGCTCGCCGGCGGCGCGCGGGGGTCCTGGCTCCGCCGGGGCCCCGTCGCCGGCGCGGGCCACGGGCGCCGCCGCGCCGTGCAGGCCGGCCGAATCGCGGCAGCCCGGCGTCGCGGCCAGGGCCAAGGCCAAGGCCAAAGCAGTGACAGCGGGGCTGAGGAGCCATCCCCCAAGCGTCATCGGCCTCAAACCATACCAACGACCCCGCGTTCTGCGGAAGAAAGTGAACAACGGCGCCCGATGCGCCCCGGGTCCCGGACGGCTCAGCCGGGGCCGCCGTGAACCTCCACGCGGTTCCGGCCGGCCCGTTTGGCCTGGTACATCGCCGCGTCGGCGGCGGCGACGAGCGCCAGCGGATCGCTGATGCGGGGGTCGACCGCCGCGCCGATGCTGACCGTCACGGGGATGACCATCCCGTCGTGCTCGAAGCGCCGGCGCTCGACGGCGAGCCGCAGCCGCTCGGCCAGGATGGTGATCCCGGCCCGCTCGGTCTCCCGGCAGATGACCGCGAACTCCTCGCCGCCGTAGCGGGCGATGACGTCCTCGGCCCGGACCGTCGCCGTCAGCTCCCGGGCCACGGCGCCGAGCACGAAGTCGCCGGCCTGGTGGCCGTGGCTGTCGTTGATCTTCTTGAAATGGTCGATGTCGACGAACAGCAGGCCCACGGTCTTGCCGTGCCGGACCGCGAAGCGCATCTCGGTGTGCAGCCGATCGGTGAAGTAGCGGCGGTTGAAGGTGCCCGTCAGCCCGTCGCGCAGCGCCGATTCGAACAGCTGCTTCTGGTAGCGCTCGGAGGCCTTGTCCTGGAAGGTGAACTTCAGGATGGTCGTCGCGCCGATGGAGATCTTGTCCCCGTCGGTGAGCTCCCGACGTTCGATCCGCTGGCCGTTGCAGTACGTGCCGTTCATGGATCCCAGATCGACGAGCACGAGCTTGCCGCCGTCGCGCTCGATGGCGCTGTGGGCACGGGAGATGCCGTCGTCCATCAGCCGCACGTCCGACCGCTCCCCCCGCCCGAGCACCGTCCGTTCCTCCCGGACCCGGTACATCTCCCCGAAGCTCGGCCCCGAGATCACGAGCAGGTAGGGCCGCGGGCCGATGCCGTCCCCAGTCGGCTCCTTAACCGGAACGCTGCTGTGGGTGGTGTCCTCGCTCGGCTGCTGCCCCATCCGTTTCCATGGTATCAGAGGAATTGAAGCCGGAGCGTTTCAGCACTAGGCTTTGCGGGCTTCCAGCAAAAGATGTCGTCTACCGATAGAGAACCAGAGGTTTCCGAGCCGCCAGCCGCTGACGGCGGGCCAGCCGCCTGGCCGCCCCAGGAGGCGGCACCGCCCGACGACGGGCCGAAGAAAACCGAGGGGACCGCCGCTGCGAGCTCGCCCCCGGCGGAGGCGTCCGAGCCCAAGCCGGCCGAGGCGAACGCCGCAGCGAAGGTCGAAGCAAAGGTCGAAGCGGCACCCCCCGCTCCCGCCGAGACTGACAAGCCGAAGGCCGAGGCGGCCCACGCCGCCGCGGCTGACGAGCCGAAGGCCGAGGCGCCCCCGGCCGCCGCGGCTGACGAGCCGAAGGCCGAGGCGGCCCACGCCGCCGCGGCTGACGAGCCGAAGGCCGAGGCGGCCCACGCCGCCGCCCTCCCCGCCGAGGAGATGCCGTTCTCCAACTCGACGCTGCACTGGCTCGAGGACGAGGACCAGGGGCAGGAGGAGGATCCGTCGCACCGGATCACGGTCCCCGGCTACGATCCGACGGCGCCGGTCGCGGGACGGAGGCGCGCCGTTGCAGTCGTGGGCGGCGCCGGAGCGCTCGCGCTGGTGGTCACCGGCGTCCTCTACCTGATGGCGCCGAAAAAGGCCGTGGCCCCCGAACCGGTGGCCGCCGAGCCGGCGCGCGAACTCACGGCCCGCGCCGAGGCTGCGCTCGCCGCCAACAAGATCGGCGACGCGGTCGACCTGGCGCGGCTGGCGCTGGTCGCCGACCCGCGCTTCGCCGACGCGCACTTCATCGTCGGCGTCTGCGACAAGGCGCGCAACGAGATCCCCGGCGCCCGTGAAGAGCTCCGCCGCTATCTGGAGCTCGCCCCGCTCGGCACGCACGCCGCCGCGGCCCGCGAAGCCCTCGCGGCGCTGCCGCCGTGACCCGCGGCGCCCCCGCCACGCGCCGGCGACCCGCGCCGCGCCCGTCGCTGCTGGCGCTGCGCGTGCGCTACGTCGAGGGGGGCCGCCCGCTCCCCGCGGCGCTCGAGGCCGAGCTCGCGGCCGATCCGCGCCCCGGCGCGCGTGCGATCCTCACCGCCGTCGCCCGCCGGCGGCGCGACAACCGCGCCGAGGGGCAGCGGCTGCGGACCATGCTCCGCTACGAGACCGCGCTCTGGACAGTCGGCGTCACCCGCGTGGCCGGGGTCGACGAGGCCGGCATGAGCCCGCTCGCCGGACCGGTCGCCGCGGCGGCGGTGATCTTCGCGCCCGGCACGCGGATCCCCGCCGTCGATGACTCCAAGCGCCTACTGCCGGCCGAGCGCGAGCGGCTGGCGCCGATCATCAAGGAACGGGCGCTCTCCTGGGCGGTCGCCTTCGCGGAGGTCGAGGAGATCGATCGCATCAACATCTACTGGGCGGGCCTGCTGGCGATGCGGCGCGCGATCGAGGCGCTCCAGCCCGGGCCCGAGCACCTGCTCATCGACGGGCGCCGGCTCGCGGAGCTACCGCTGCCGCAGCAGCGGATCGTCGCCGGCGACGCCAAGAGCCTGTCGATCGCCGCGGCCTCGATCCTGGCCAAGACCGCCCGCGACGCGCGCATGTGCGCGCTCGACCTCGAGTTCCCCGGCTACGGGTTTGCGCAGCACAAGGGATATCCGGTCAGGGCGCACGTGACCGCCCTGCGACGCCTCGGGGCCTGCCCCATCCACCGCCGATCCTTCGCGCCCGTCCGGATCTGCCTGGGCCTGCCGCCGCTGCCCCCCTGGCCCGCGCCCCCGAGCCGCCGCAAATCGCCGACCGCGGCCGACATCAGCGGATAGCCTCGCACCTCGGCGTTCATGTCGCGGAACCTCCTCCGAAAATGCGCGGAGCGCCGCGGGGACCGTCGACGTCCGCGGCGGGCGGGCGCACAATCAAAGTGCTCGTCCCCGAGCCGGACTCCCTTCGATGAACCAGCCGCGCCGGATCTCTCCGCGGGTTCCGTACCACGAGGCCGTCTGCCTCACGCGCGCCGACGGCCGGGGACGCCTCTACACGCGCTCGATCGATCTGTCGCGCACGGGGTTGCAGGTGGTGGCCACCGAATCGCTGGCCGTTGGCTCTGAGATCCGCTGCACGCTGCTGCTCCCGGGCGGGCCGCGCTCGGTCCCCGGCCGCGTGGTGCGGGTCACCGCCCTGCCGCGCGGCCTCGGGCTGGCCATCGCCTTCGGACAGCTCTCGCCCGGCGCCGCCGCGGCCATCGATCAGCTCATCGAGGCCCGTGTGCGCGACGTCCGCCCCGCCAAGCTGCGCGTCGACGGCATGGACCGCGCGATGCGCTGCGAGGGCCGCGTCGAGGAGGGGACCGTGCGGCTCACGGCGGCGCTCCCGTTCCTGCGTCTCGACGGCGGCGTCGAAATGGAGATCGGCGAGGACGGCAACATCACCACCGGCGTGATCAGCAAGATCGCGCTCGACCCGTCGACCCTGGACGGCGTCCCACGCCTGGCGCTCGAGGTGGCGCTCGGCAAGGGGACGCACACCCCCGCCTACGGCATCCCGAGCCGCGCGCGCGACAACCCGACGCCGCCGCCCACCCGGCTGCCGCCGGCGTTCGGGCACCCGATGCCGTCGGTGATGGTGTCGCGGGCGCTCGAGCACGACGTGCGGCTGGCCGAGGAGCGCCCGCCGCGCCGCCGCGTCCACGGCACCGCGGAGATCTCCCGGCGCGGCCCGCTCGGCGAGCTGGCCTGGGCCGGCGCCGCGCCCCTCTACACCGCGCCGGCACCGGTGCGCGACACCGAGCGGATCCAGCTCAGGCGCGGGGGCCTGTTCTCCCGGCTGCGCAGCTACCTGTCGACGATGGTCCTCTAGCGCGTCGGCCTTAGCTTTAACGGGCGGATGGTCGCCCAGCGCATCGCCGGCCCGGGAGAGTTCAACCACGCCCTCTTCGACGTGTACTCGCTGGCCCACGGCTCCGTCGGGATCATCGCCGCGGTGGTCGTGGGGCTCGGGTTCTGGGCCACGCTCGCCCTCGCCGTCGGCTGGGAGGTGGCGGAGCACGTCGGCAAGAACCTCGCCCCGCGCCTCTTCCCCTACCCCACCCAGGACACGCTCGTGAACTCGGTCGGGGACGTCCTGTCGACGCTCGTGGGCTGGACGATCGGCAAGCTCGCCGCGCGTCGCCGGACCGCGCCGCGCGCGGGCTGATCCCGCCCCGCGCCCGTGGTACACCGAGCGCGATGCACGACGTCGAGGAGGCCGAGCACGCCGAGGCCAAGCGCCGGATCGAGGAGCTGCGCGCGACGCTGCAGCACCACAACTACCGCTACTACGTGCTCGACGCGCCCGAGATCGCCGACGCCGACTACGACAAGCTGATGCGCGAGCTCGACGGGCTCGAGCGCCGGTTCCCCGACCTGCTGTCGCCCGACTCGCCCACCCAGCGCGTGGGCGGCGCCGCGGCCACCGGACTGTTCGCCCCCGTCCGCCACTCGTCGCCGTTGCTGTCGCTGGACAACTCGTTCGACGGCGAGGAGCTCGGCGCCTGGCGCGACCGGGTGGTGAAGGGGCTCGGCCACGAGCCGACCTACGTCGGCGAACCGAAGATCGACGGCGTCTCGGTCGCCGTGGTCTACGAGCACGGGCGCTTCGTGCGCGGGGCCACCCGCGGCGACGGCGAGACGGGCGAAGACGTGACCGCGAACGTCCGCACCATCCGCGGCCTGCCGCAGCGGCTGCGCACCGAATCGCCGCCCGCGTGGCTGGAGGTCCGCGGGGAGGCCTTCTTCCTGCTGGCTGACTTCGAGCGGATCAACGTGGAGCTCGGCGAGGCCGGCAAGCCGATCTTCGCGAACCCGCGCAACGCGACGGCGGGCCTCCTGCGCCAGAAGGATCCGCAGGTCACCGCCTCGCGCCCCATCAGCGTCTACTTCCACGGCCTGGTCCGCCTCGATGGTAAGCGGCTCGCGAGCTACACGGAGACGCTCGCCTATCTGCGCGAGCTCGGGCTGCGCACCCACCCCGAGGCCAAGCCGCTCGTGACGTTCGACGAGGTCAAGGCCTACGTCGCCGACATCGAGGCACGCCGCCACGCCCTCGGGCACGAGATCGACGGCGCGGTCATCAAGGTCGACCGCTACGGCGATCAGAACGAGCTCGGCGCGACGTCGAAGTTCCCGCGCTGGGCCATCGCCTACAAGTTCCCGCCCGAAGAACAAACGACCAAGCTGCGCGACATCCAGGTCTCCGTCGGGCGCACGGGCGCGGTCACGCCGTTCGCGATGCTCGAGCCGGTGCGCGTCGGCGGCGTCACCATCTCCATGGCCACGCTGCACAACGCCGACGAGGTGGCGCGCAAGGGGGTGCTGATCGGCGACACGGTGGTCGTCCGCCGCGCCGGCGAGGTGATCCCCGAGGTGGTGGCGCCGATCCCCAGCCTGCGCGACGGCAGCGAGCGGGCGTTCGTGATGCCCAAGGACTGCCCGAACTGCGGCACGGAGATCGTCCGCCCCGAGGGGGAGGCAGTCGCCCGCTGCCCGAACCTGCAGTGCCCGGCGCAGGTGTGGGGGCGGATCGTCCACTTCGCCGGGCGCGGCGCGATGGACATCGAGCACCTCGGCGAGCGGACGGCGAACGAGCTCCTCGACCGAAAGCTGGTCGCGGATCCCGCCGACATCTTCTTCCTCACCGACGACCAGATCGGCCAGCTCCCGGGCTTCAAGGACCGCGCCATCGCGAACCTCAAGGCCGCCATCGCCGCGGCCAAGGACCGCCCCATCGATCGGCTGCTCATCGGATTCGGCGTCCGGCACGTGGGCGGCGCCGCGGCCCGCGCCATCGCCGATCACTTCGGGTCCATCGACCGGATCGCCGCCGCGCCCGCCGAGGAGATCGCCGCCATCGACGGCGTCGGCGACGTCATCGCCGGGGCGGTGCGCGCGTTCTTCGATCGCCCGGAGACGGCGACCCTGCTCGACAAGCTCCGCCGGGCCGGTGTCCGCCTCGAGGAGGCGCGCGCCAAGCGCTCGGGCCCGCTCGTCGGCAAGACCTTCGTCATCACCGGCACGCTCGAGGCGCTGTCGCGCGAGGAGGCCAAGGCCCGGATCGAGGCCCTCGGCGGCAAGGTCACCAACAGCCTGTCGGGCCGCACCGACTACCTCGTCGTCGGCGAGAGCCCCGGAACCAAGCTCGACAAGGCGAGCAAGCTAGGCGTCGCCACGCTCGACGAGAAGGCGTTCCTCGCCCTGCTCGCGAGCAAGTGACCGTTCAGCCGTTGACCGAGCGCATCCCGCCCTCGGGGTAGCGCTCGCCGGCGGTGGCCCCCTTCGGCGCTGCGGCGTCGAGCCGCGCCAGGTCGGCGGCGTCGAGCTTCACGTCGACGGCGGCGATGTTCTCGTCGAGGTGGGCGCGGGTGGTGGTGCCAGGAATGGGGACGATGTCCGGTCCCTGCGCGAGCAGCCAGGCGAGCGCGATCTGTCCGGGCGTCGCCCCTTTCGCCTTTGCGACCGCCCCGATCCGCTCCACGAGCGCCAGATTCTTCGCGAGGTTCTCGCCCTGGAACCGGGGATGTGTCTTCGGGCGCGCGTCGCCGTCCGCGAAGTCGCCCGCGCCGCGGAAGCGGCCGGTGAGAAAGCCTCGCCCGAGCGGGCTGTACGCCACGAACGCGATCCCCAGCGCGCGCACCGTCGGCAGCACCTCCGCCTCCACGTCGCGGGTCCACAGCGAGTACTCCGTCTGCAGCGCCGCGATCGGGTGCGTGGCGTGCGCCCGACGGATGGTCGCCGGCGACGCCTCCGACAGGCCGAGGGCCCGCACCTTCCCGGCGCGCACCAGCTCCGCCATCGCGCCGACGGTCTCCTCGATCGGGACCTGGCGGTCGACCCGGTGCTGGTAATAGAGGTCGATGTGATCGACGCCGAGCCGCCGCAGCGACGCGTCGCAGGCCTGCCTGACGTACTCGGGGCGGCCGTTGATCCCCAGCCAGGCCCCATCGGCGCCGCGCACGTTGCCGAACTTCGTCGCCAGCACCACGCCGTCGCGCCGCCCGCGCAGCGCCCGGCCGACCAGCTCCTCGTTGGTGAAGGGTCCATAGATGTCCGCGGTGTCGAGGAACGTGACCCCGCGATCGAGGGCCCGGTGGATGGTGGCGACGGCCTCCTCCTCGGACGCCGGCCCGTAGAAGTCGCTCATCCCCATGCACCCGAGACCGATCGCCGAGACCCGCGGCCCCTTCGTCCCCAGCATGCGTGCCTGCATCATCCCTCCCCTCTAGGACCTCCGACCGCGCCGCGCAACCTTTCGATGGCCGGGGCCGTGCGCGACATCTAATTGGTGAGCCGAAATACTGACGCTGGGCGACTTTATGGGGAACTTAGTCCGCCTAGCCCCCGGGAGGACCCATGCCGAGATTCCGTTCGCTTAACCTCTGCGCCGCGACCGCAGCCTTGTTCGGTCTGGCAGCTCTCGGCCTCGCGTCCTGCTCGGCCGGCAATGGGGGTGGGACGACCGGGGATGCGGGGACGAGCGGCAGCGCGGGCACAACGGGTAGCGGCACCGGCACCGCGGGCACGACCGGCGGCGGCGCCGGGCCGGGATCCGCGGGCACGTCGGGCAGCGCGGGCGCGACGGGTACAGCGGGGACAGGCACCAGCGGAGTGGCCGGAACGACGGGCACGACCGGCAGCGCAGGAACGACCGGCAGCGCAGGCCGCGGCGGAGCCACCGGCACCGCAGGCAGCACCGGCACGGCCGGAACGACCGGCAGCGCGGGCCGCGGCGGAACCACCGGCACCGCAGGCGCCACCGGGAGCGCGGGTCGCGGTGGCACGACGGGCTCCGCCGGCACGACGGGCTCCGCCGGCACGACGGGCTCCGCGGGTACGACCGGAACGGCCGGCGCCGCCGGGGCGCCCGCGCCGACGCAGATGTGCACCGGCGCGCCGGCGCTGAACGAGAACCCATTCGGCTGCAGCTTCGGCTGGGGGCGGCAGAACCCGACCGGCTCCGGCTCGCTGAGCTCGTACAACTACCTCCAGCACGTCGCGTTCTGGGTCGAGTCGGGCATCAAGGCGGACGGGAGCTTCCCGAGCTGCTCGGGCTGCAGCTGGCTCACGAGCCGCGTCGCCCCGTCGACGCTGATCCCCGTCTACTACGCCTACATGATCGGCTACTACGGCCACGCCAACGGCCTGCCCGACCAGAACAACAACCCGAATGGCGCCAACCTGTCGACGGGCGGAGCGAACCTGATCCGGAACAACCGGGCCAAGATCATCTCCATGTACCAGAGCTACGCCCAGCAGACCTACGCCGTCTGGAAGACGAAGCCGCTGGTCTGGCTGCTCGAGGGGGACTTCATCCAGTACACCGCCAGCACGCAGGCGAACCCCCTCTCGTACACCGAGCTCGGCCAGCTCGCGGCGGACATCACCTGCGCGATCAAGGGGGCGATGCCCAACGCCGTCGTGGCCATCGATCACTCGAGCTGGAACTCGAAGCACGCCGCCTACTACGACCTCATCTGGACGACCGGCGTCGGCGACAACCCCCCTTACATCGAGAGCGCGGGGGCGCCCGGCTACTACAACGCCGCCACGGCGACGTACGCCTACCTCCACCAGCTGACGGGCAAGAACATCTTCGTCGACACCAGCTACGGAGCGTCGGCGATGAGCGACAGCTGGTCGAACCAGACGGCGTCCGTGCTCAACATGCACATCGGCAACGGCGTCATCGGGATCAACGTCAGCAACGACCCGCCGTCGAACTACCAGACCCTGATCACGACGCTCGAGCCGATGCTGAGCACGACCTGTCATTGAGTTTGGGACCCTGAGAGGGTCCCAAGCCCCCCGCGATGAGCTGCGCGCGGCATAGCCGCGCTTCGCTCCACGCGTCGTCTTGAATTTGCGACCCTGAGAGGGTCCCAAGCCCCCCGCGATGAGCTCCGCCGGGCACAGCCCGCCTGCGCTCCACGCGATCTGGTTGGTTCAGGCGCTGGGGGCGGTGCCGCCCGCGAGATCCACGGGGACCAGGACGGGGTCGGCGGAGCCTTCGCCTTGGGGGCGGGCCTCGGGGCCGTCGCCGGCGAGGGCGCGCGGGGCCACGGTGATGCCGTGGGCGACGGCGAACCGGACGAGATCGGCGGTGGTCCGCACCGCGAGCTTGCGGTTCATGTTCGTCCGGTGGGTCTCGACGGTCTTGACGCTGATGCAGAG
>Ga0306922_10003451_pt1 | contig 14772 bp, 14 predicted proteins | sample sta12Cox44000082_FD_203758 | JGI IMG/M metagenome (GOLD analysis project Ga0306922, IMG submission 203758) | Lab enrichment of tropical soil microbial communities from Luquillo Experimental Forest, Puerto Rico - statoxic.12C.oxic.44.000.082 (v2)... | ecosystem: Environmental > Terrestrial >... | reverse complement strand
CCGGACGGATCCATGAAGGCCGTTTTCGGCAGCTCATCCGCGAGGGTCGCATTTCCGACGCGCATCAGATCGCGCGCTATGCCGCGCTGCGACGGCGGGCAATCCTCGTCGCTTCGGTCATCGATCTCGAAGCCGGCCTGACCGACGCGGCGCTGGACATGGCAGACAAGTTGATCGGTGGCTTGTTCGCGCGCGCTCGCAAGGGGCGCGAACGGCGCTATGTCGCCAGAACGCGGAATATCGGCCGCCTGATGCGCCTGTTCCATGACACGATCGTAGCCCTCGCCGCAGCTCAGAGCAGCGAGCGTGACGCCTTCGCGGTCGTCGACGAAACCATCGGTTGGGCGAGGCTGCTGGTTGCTCAGGCCGAAGTCAGAGAACTTGCCGATCTCGCCGGCGAAGACCTGCTGCAGGGTGCCGCGGACCGCTACCGGACGCTGCGCAAATTCGTTCCTGACCTTCTTGACGCCCTGGAATTCACCGCGGCGCGCCCGCATGACCCGATCCTCGCCGCAATTCGCCTGTTGCGCGATCTCAACCATGCCGGCAAGCGTGATATCCCCGCCGACGCGCCGATGCCGTTCCGAAAGGAGTGGAAGCGGCTCATTTCTGAGCCGGGCCGGCCAAACCGGCGGCTCTACGAAACCGCCGTTTTTGCCACGCTGCGCGACAAGCTGCGCGCCGGCGACGTCTGGGTCGGGGGATCATCCAATTATCGCCGGTTCGACAGTTACCTGTTGCCGCCCGCTGCAGTGCCGGCGATCGCGGCCGCGCTGGGCCTGCCGGCAACGGCCGACGAATGGCTGGCCCGGCGTGGCGAGGAGCTCGACCGGCGGCTGAAACGCTTCGCCCGCCGGCTGCGCCGCGGTCAGCTCGAGGGGGTCGCTTTGCACGACGGGCGCCTGCATGTCGCCCCGGTCAAGGCGACGACCCCGCCCGAAGCCGAAGCATTGGCCGCCGCAATCGACGCAATGCTGCCGCCGGTGCGAATCACCGAACTGTTGCACGAAGTTAGCCGCCGAACCGGCTTCTCCGCCGCCTTCACCAATCTGCGCACTGGCGAGACCTGCGACAGCGAGAACGCGTTGCTCGCAGCCATCCTGGCCGACGCGACCAATCTCGGGCTAACGCGCATGGCCGCGGCCAGCCCCGGCGTCACGCGCGATCAGCTGATCTGGATCGCCGACGCCTATATCCGCCCGGAGACGTATCAAGCGGCGCTCGCGCGGATCATCAATGCGCATCACGCTTTGCCGATCGCCGCGATCTGGGGCGACGGGACAACTTCCTCGTCCGACGGGCAATTCTTCCGATCGGCCAAGCGCGGCGCCGCCGCCGGCGACATCAACGCCCGCTACGGGCGCGATCCCGGCCTCAGCTTCTATACCCATCTCTCCGATCAGCACGGCCCCTACAGCATCAAGGTCATGTCGGCGACCAGCCACGAGGCGCCGTACGTCCTCGACGGCTTGCTGCACCACGGCACGCTGCTGAAGATCGACACGCACTATACCGATACCGGCGGCGCCTCGGATCATGTCTTCATCCTCTGCGCCCTACTTGGCATCCGATTCTGCCCGCGGTTGCGTGACCTGCCCGAACGTAAGCTCGCCTGCATCACGCCGGCTTCCACCCATCCGGATCTGCAGCCGCTCCTCGGTCAGCGCATTAAGACCGACCTCATCCGCGAACATTGGAGCGAGACGATCCGCCTCGTCGCCTCGCTTAAGGCCGGCATCGTGGCGCCGTCAGCCATGCTGCGAAAACTCGCGGCTTACCGCCGCCAGAACCAACTCGACCTGGCGCTGCAGGAGTTGGGGCGGATCGAGCGCACGCTATTCATGCTCGACTGGCTCGAAAGCCCGGAATTGCGCCGACGCTGCCATGCCGGCCTAAACAAGAGCGAGCAGCGTCATTCCCTGGCGCAGGTCATTTGCACCTTCAAGCAGGGCCGGATCGCCGACCGCAGCAGCGAGGCGCAGCAATTTCGCGCTTCCGGCCTCAACCTCGTCATCGGCGCAATCGCGTTTTGGAACACCACCTACATCGCCGACGCCGTCGCGCATCTGCGCACGACCGAAAATCCGCCGCCCGACGATTGGCTCGCCCATACATCGCCCCTCAGCTGGGAGCACATCAGTCTGTCCGGCGATTTCCTGTGGGAGCGCGCCGCCGCAACCGCCGACAAGCGCCGATCGCTCAATCTAGGACGAACGCGAGCCGCTGCTTAAACTCTCGGGTGTTCCTGCTGCGTTCGGCCTTAGCGTTGTTTAAATAACACCCGACGCTATGCCCTCTGAAACGCCTGCTTGTGAGCGCGCACGCGCGCGGCGAGCCCAATTCGTTCCAACACCGCCGCGGCCGGGACGAGTACGCGCTCGGCCCGTAAGTGCACAAGCATCGCTTGCACGATCGGCTCGCCCCGGTCAGTTGCCCAGGCGGCGTTGGCACCGACCTGCAAGCAAGCGCGCCAGTCCGCCAGGCGGAAGCTGCGCAAGCCGAGCAGCTTCTGCAGCTCGACCACATGCTCCCGCCGCGTCTGGTCCCGCAGCGCGTAATCAGAAAAGGCGCTCGGCGAAACGCCTAATTGGTACGCGACAAAGGCGATCATCGCCCCCGGCGGATGCTCGTCAAAGCCCAAACCTTGGCCCGGATGCCTCAAAAGACAAACCTTGGCCCGGATGCCTCAAAAGACAAAGCTGGACCGCGAAGCCGAGCCGGTTGCTGCTGCGCCGTTTGGCGCGGATGAGCGCCAGATCCTCAGGGCTGAGCACGTAATGTTTGGCCATCTCGCTGGCTTCAGTCGGGATACCAAACAGTCGCGTACGCTGTTCAGCGGAAAGCAGGGTTCGGCCGGCCATTGGGTCTCCGGGTTGATGCGACGGCCCGGTCATAAACCGATTGCCATTCGGGACAATTCTGAAACAGGATTCCGAAAGCAGATTTTAGTGCAAATCCGGGGCCCACGATGCGATGCGCAAACCGTTTGTGAAACCCGGCAAGGGCATGCTGCTCGGCTACGCCCGTGTTTCCAAAGGCGACGAGCAGAGCAATGCACTGCAGGCCAAGGCCCTCCGCGCTGCCGGCTGCCGCCGCATCTTCGAGGAAACCGCCTCCGGCGGGCGCTGGGACCGGCCCGAGCTGCACCGCATGCTCGACCAGCTGCGCGAGGGCGATGTTGTCGTTGTCTGGAAGCTCGACCGCCTGTCACGGTCGCTAAAGGACGTGCTCCATATCATGGAGCGAATCGGAGACGCCAGCGCCGGCTTCCGCTCGATTACCGAGGCGATCGACACCACAACGCCAGCGGGTCGCATGATGATGCAGATGGTCGGAAGCTTCGCCGAGTTCGAGCGTGCGATGATCCGGGAACGGACGTCTGCCGGTCTGGCAGCGGCCCGCGCTGAGGGCCGCATCGGCGGCCGGCGCAAGAAGCTCGACCCGGCGAAGCGCCGCGAAATCGCCGAAAGCGTCATCTCCGGCCGCAAGACCGGCGCCGAGATGGCGCGGCTCTATAATATCAGTGCACCGACCGTCTCACGGATCGTCACTCAACACCGGATGGTCGGCTCATAGCTCAATGGCGGTACGAAATCGCGCGGGGGGAGGAGAGGGAATGCCAAGTTCGAAAAAGCCGCGCTCAAAAACCGTCGTTAAAGCCTCGCCGAAAGCCAGCCCAATCGCAGCGTTGCCGGACAGGCGCGCGATGGAGAGCTTCCTGACAGCGCTCGGCGCACGCCGCGGCGATGATGCGACGGCGAAAGCGCAGGACGTGATGTACGAGGCCTGGGAACGAACCACCCCGCGTTCGCGGATAGCGCTCGCCCGGAAAGCACTCGGCATCTCGCCGCTTTGCGCTGATGCTTATGTCCTCCTGGCCGAAGAAGCCCAATCTATCGAAGAGGCTCGAGACCTGTATGCCAAGGGCGTCGAAGCAGGCGAGTTGGCGCTCGGGCCACGAGGTCTCAAAGAGTATGCCGGCCACTTCTGGGGCTTTCTCGAAACACGTCCTTATATGCGGGCCAGGGCCGGCCTCGCGAGCGCGCTCGTTCAGCTTGGCGACGTTGAGGGTGCACTCGCCCACTACCGCGACATGCTGAAGCTGAACCCGAACGACAATCAGGGAATTCGATACGTCCTCGCCGGGTGCCTGCTCAGGCAAGATAATTACAGCGCGCTCAAGGAGCTGCTGGCCGCCCATAAGGACGGCAGTGCGTTCTGGCTCTATACCCGGGCGCTCGTGGCCTTTCGCGAGAGTGGCAAGCAGGCCGCAGCGCTGGTCAAGAATGCATGGTCGGCGAACGAGCATGTGCCTGCCATCCTGGCCGGCACGAAGCCCGCGGTGAGCTCAGATGATGGCTACATCACTATGGGTGGCCCGGATGAGGCGACCTACTACGTCACGGAATGCGGCGCAGCGTGGCATCGTACACCCGGCGCGGTCGCGTGGCTGACAGAACTCGCCACCACCTTGCCGCCGAAACGTCGGACCCGCGCAACAATGCACTGATCCGCTTAGCGTGCAGTTTTGAACAAATCGTGCGGTGACCCCTACTACAGCCCCGACGGAAGGCTCGTCTATGCCGGCCGCGCCGGCACCGGCATCAACACCGCCGAGCTCGAGCGCCTGCGGCGGCGGCTGCAGCCGCTTGCGACCACCACCATGCCGCTCGACGTGCCGCCGCCGCGCGGCAGCCGGTTCGGATCGCCGCTGGTGCTGAGCCGCGTACATTGGGTGCGGCGCGAGCTCGTCGCCGAGGTCAAGTTTCTCGTCTGGACCGAGGACAACCTGCTGCGGCAGGTCGTCTACGAAGGGCTGCGCGAGGACAAGCCCGCGAGAGACGTGCGTCGCGAGGTGCCGAAACCGGGAGTGATTTCCCTTTTCAGGGAGTTCTCTCCGGCGGACGGCGACAGAAATCAGTTTTCCTAACTCAAAATCTGCGGGCGGGGCTGGAGGAGGCGAGAGCCCCGCCCGCGTCTTAAACTATCGCGCATCACATCTACACTCGGCGCACTAATTTACGACTTGCCGAATGCTCCCGAGTATTAGCCTGGATTTGTGAAAAAGCCCAGACAGGAAGATCCTTAAAGGGCAGGCGATCGTCGTTAATTTGTTCTTATCCGTCGGTGCGCGCAGCACGAGACCGGCGATGTTGCGTGGCCGCCCGGCGATGTTGCGTGGCCGCTTCAACGGTCCCACTGCGCTTCCGCGCGCTCGCGCCATCCCCGCTGCGCGATGCGCTTCTCACAGCGCATCGACCCGGAGCCTCAGGCGCTCGTGATTGGCCATCACGAGGGCGGCAAAGCCGCCGACTATGGCGAAGATCGGAGCGAACAGCGACCGATCGTCCTCGATCTGTTTGACGGGCAATGCGACATGGTGTTGTCGCGGCGCCCGTGTCCATTGCCGTGCGCGGCGTCGAGCACTGAGAAGCGGAGTGGCATGTTGCAATTCGCCGCCGCGCGCGACTGGCGGATTTCCTCAGTCGTCGCAATGCGCGCTGGACTCGCGATGCGTGAACCATTGAGCCGTCGTCGTCATCGCCGTGCATTAACCGCTATGGGTTACAAACTCCCGCTTTAGCCGGCGGGCCGGTTGGATCATGATTGGCGCCCCCGGTCGGATCTATAGCAGGTTCACCGACTGCGGGCGCGATGATGGCGTCGCCGGCGGGCAAGCTTATCGGTATCGGCTCCGGCGGCCCTAACAGTTTGAGAGCGCCCCTGATGGTCGGGGGCGGTGGCGAAAGGGGATTCTTCGCGACCCATTCGGCCACGTGAGGCTCAACTGCCTCAAACAACTGCCCCACCGTTTCGTGCAGCCAGCCCAAATCAGGGATGAAGTGATCATGCTCATTGTTGGGGTTGGGACCAGGGTAGCGATAACGTTGCCAACGATTGCCTTGACCCAACAAGGCGATAAGGTTGTTCATGTTGAAATGTTTATCGTCTAAGCCCAGGAGTTTCTTTTTTCGACACCATTCAAAGAGTTTTCCAATATCGTGTTGATCCTTACCTCCTTCCGGCACCTTTAGACCACGAGACGCCAAGCATTTTCGAACCACCCCACTGGGTGTAGGTGCAAGGGTGATCTGGGGCGCTTCTGCCGGAGCTTCGCGGCCGGCTCGACATGGTCCGGGATCAGCTCGCGGGCACGGCCGTGACCGTTGGCCTGGGACATTAGAGACGCCTTTCAATCCTGAGGATCGCCGAACAGGCTCGGCATGACCTGCACGACATAAAACCGGTTGATGTTTCGGGCGGGATCGATGCGGGTCAAAAACGCCATTTTCAGACGCCGCACCGCTTCATGCGAAGGCGGGCAGCGGCTGCGGTCGCTCGCCGCTGGCGGCCAGCCGCTCTTGCGCGTCGTAGAGATCAACCGCGTTCTGCAAATTCAGCCAATACTGCGCCGTGGTGCCAAGCACCGCTGCCATCCGCGTCGCCATTTCCGCGGTGATCGCTGCATGGCCGTTGACGATCGCGCTCATATGCTTGCGCGTGACGCCGGAGGCCTCGGCGAATTTGGCGATCGAGATCTCGTGTGGCGCCAGATAGAGCTCGGCCAGGATCTCGCCCGGCAGGGTCGGCCGTCGCGTGCGCTTCCTAGTCGTCGCCATCACATTACTCGTCTCATCGTCTCAGTGATAATCCTCGAAATCGACGTCGAGAACGTCACCTCTGTCGCCATGTTCGAAGCGGAAGGTCAGCCGCCAATTGCCGCTCACCGACATCGCATAGGTCCCGGATCGATCGCCCGTGAGGGCGTGAAATCCGCGGGCGCCGCGCAAGTCGGCGATGCAGGTGGCGCCGTCGATCGCGTCGAGGATCAAACTCATGCGCTTCCGAAATTCCGCTCCGACCCGGCGTGAGCGCCCGGAATAAAAGACTTCTTCTGCTCCTTTGTGAGCGAAGGTCTTGATCGCCATTCGTTACCTCGTCGGTTACGCCTTTGCACCATGCTGTTCTCCAGTCGTGGGGGCTCGCGGAACAATGTGACTGCGTCACACGCTCAAGAAGGGCCGATGGGTCACCGCAAACCGCAACCTATCAAGTTGCGCAACCTGTTAAGTAACGATGCGGTGCCGGATTGTCAAGTTGCTCAGCCGCGGGGGTCGTTTGACCGACTTCGCGCCAATGGCGCGATCCATGCGCGGTGACCACTGAAAAAACCTAGGGGAACCACGCACTTTTCAATGCGAACAAGCACACAATGTGATACAATTTTAAGTAGTTGAGTGGTCTGAAAGAACGCACTGATGGCAAAGGTACGCAAGCGCACTTGGCAGACCAAAACCGGCGAGCGCACAGCCTGGGTTGCCGACTACTTCGCGCCGGGCCCCGACGGCAAGCGGCCACTGCTTTTGACTGCGGTGTTCACAGGCCTCCGCGCGAGCGAGCTGCGCGGACTGACTTGGGACACTGTCGACATCGAGCGCCAGGTGCTGACCGTGCGGCAGCGCGCCGATCGCTGGAACCGGATTGGCTCTCCCAAGAGCGATGCGGCCAGGCGCGAGATCCCGCTCGCCCCGATCGTGGTCAACACGCTGCGCGCATGGCGGCTTGAGTGTCCCCGATTTGCCGGTGAGGACGAGCCGCGCCTATGGCTGGTCTTTCCCAATGGCGAGGGCAATGTCGAGCGCCAGGCCAACCTTCACACGCGGGGGCTCGCTCGCGCCCAATTCGCCGCCGGCCTCACAACCGATCCGGCGCGCCCCAAGTACGGGCTGCACTCCCTTCGGCACGCCGCGGCGTCGCTGTTCATCGAGCAGGGTTTCACGCCGAAGCGAGTGCAGGCCTTGATGGGTCATTCGACCATCCAAATGACCTTCGACACCTATGGCCACCTGTTCCCGTCGCCGACGGACGACCAGGTCGCCTTCGGCCAATTGCAGGCGCGGCTCCTCGTCGCGTAAATAGCCGGGCCCTTTGGGGCTGCTCCTTTAGTGGGGCCGGCCCCCTTTAGTGGGGCCGAACGCCGCTTGTCACCCATTGAGCGGCAATCAGAGCGAGGGGCGGGTAACCGCCCCTCCTCCACACCGCAGCCTTATGCATCCGCGATCGCAAGGCGTGCGCCGATCGTCAGCGCGGCGAGCTGAAAGATCGCGTTGCGACCGGCACGCCAGTCGGCGAGCTCCTCTTCGTCGAGGCGCTCGGGGATATGTGGCCGCCATTCGCCAAGCACCGGCCGGATCACCGCGCCGGGATCGAGCTCACCGCAATTGATCCGCATCGTGCAGCGGAAGCGGCGGCCGACATCGAAGGTCGATTCGATGATCGTGTTGCGCGCAAGGTGTGGCGGGACCGGCTCAAAATACGTGACTTTCCGGGGTGGGCTGCGGCGGGCCATTCCGGGTCCTCCTCGTCGGGTCAGCGGCGGTATTCTACGACGGCGAAACGGGCGCGCGCCTCCATGTGGTCGGCGACCATTCGTCGACAATGGTCTCCGGCGAATGAGAGCCGCCTCGCCTAGCGGATGCGGTGTCCGCTTCTCCACCGCACGCGCCTTGCAGCGCGCGGCACCCAGTGGTTAAGCGGCGGCCTTGACCGGTCTTGTCGCACTCATTGCCGATCACCGCGCAACGCCGAGCGCAGCCGCCGCAACAATCTCCACTCGCGGCGCCGGTTGAGCTCGGCGCGCAGCGCGGCCGCCTCGCCCGCGGCGATTCGCTCGGCGCCGATCGCGTCGGCAATCGTCGCCTCGAGGTCATCGATTCGCTGCTCGGCCCGGTCGGCCCGGTTGTGCTCCCGCTTGAGCTGCGCTCGCAGCGTGTCGACGGCGCCTTTCAGCGCCTCGATTATCCGGGGGACAGCCAGCAATTGTCCGGGGGCGGACATCAGGGGTGATATCAGGGGGACATCCGCGGACTGTACCGGGGCCGGATATCCGCCGGGTGACATCACCGCCTTGTCCGCCCTCGACAACAGCGGCTTTGCTCGGCCTCCGAACGATAAATTGCCGTCAGGGTGGGTGGGGAAAATCCTTTCTCCAAGATCTTCCGGCGGCTGCATGGGGCCGCGCGAACCTGCTTACGTTAGGACTCTCGTAGGCGCTAACGCGAGCCTTACGCGGCTTTTGGCTCCGATCATGGGCGCGGCTTCGGCGTGGTTGACTTCGAGAGGCGCTGCAACGCGTTGCCAAGCCGTTTCGCCTTGCCGGAAGGGCATCGCACTTGGTGACCGGCTGCCCGGCAACGCCGACGATTTGTGGAGCTGGTGCATCGGGTAGTTGCGAGACACGCTCCTTGAGTCCCCCTCGCCGTCGCGAGCGCCCACAGCGTCGACGCGGGGCGCGAGAAGCACACGCCGTCTGCCCCCCTGCCCTGCTCCGGTGAACCAAGCGTTCATCGTCGATCTAGCGCTCACCGAGGCGAAACGGCCCACGCGCACCCGCGCTTCGGCGAAGATGAAAAAGGCCGCTCTCGCCGAGCGTGAAATCGCCGGAACCTGAATGCCCCGGCAACGAGCCTGGCGCGAAGTGCGGCACCCTCGCCGCGGCGGTCGCCTGATTTCACCGGCCGCCACCGGCCGCGCCTTGACCCCTTGGGTGCGGCCGGTTTCCTTTTCCAAGCCGCTCCGCTGCGCTCTGAGGCTCGCAGGAGCACGCTGTAGCCTTCCCTGCCCCTTTCTCCTGCGACACTCGATGACGGCTCTGAGCGGCCGTCGGCGGGGCCGCTGACGCGGTAATTCCGCCCTCGCCCGTCTCCCGAAACCGCCAATCCCGATTTACCTCTCCTGTTGGGGTTTTCGCTCGCCGTCATCCAGGGCATTTAACGAGGGCCGCGAGCCCTACACCCCATGAACAGCATCGTCGGCAAGGTGGAGCGCCTCGCGCGGAACGGGGAAACCGAGCTTGTCTGCCAGGCTGTCGCTCCTGTCACCGACTACAACGCGCGCCACCCCCCAGCCCGCCATCACCAGGGACAGCAAATTCCAGGACTTCCCCAAGCTCGCCCAGGCCCAAGCGACCGCAAGGCCAAGCTGAAGGCCGAGGAGGCTCTACACCGGGGCTAAGGTGCGACCGTCATCGTCCATCCCCGCCGCGCTGTGCTTAGCCGCCTCCGTGAGCTTGCGCTGCACGCGCCCTCAGTGCACGACCAGTGCCAACGCTTGCCCTTCCGACCCAATTTCCCCAAGCGCCGGCCTGCCCCATTTCACCAGTCGAGCGTGCTTTCACGCTAGCACAAAAGCCAGAAAACATTTTAATTGTGCTTTCGTGCTTTTCAACTGAAAGTGGATTTCGTGCAAACCAGAACCAAAATGGATGTTTTTGTTGTAGCCAACCAGAAGGGCGGCGTCGGCAAGAGCACCATCGCCGCGAACCTCGCGGTCGCGGCTGAAGCCGCCGGAAAAGGCCCGGCGGTGCTGATTGACACCGACCCGCAGGGCACCCTCTCCGCCTGGTGGAACGCGCGTGAGTCCGAGACGCCCGCCTTCTCTCCGACAACTATCGAGGAGCTGCCCGCCAAACTCCGGGCCCTTGAGTCGGCCGGCTATGCGGTTGCCATCATCGACACGCCTCCGGCTATCACCGACGCCATCCGCGCCGTTCTTGACAAGGCTACCCTGGTCGTCGTCCCCGTGCGCCCCAGCCCGCACGACCTCAGGGCCGTGGGCCGAACCGTCGAGCTCGTCCAAGGCACCGGCAAGCCGTTCGTCTTCGCACTCACTCAGGCCAAGCCCAATACCCGCCTTACCGTATCGGGCGTCGCGGCGCTCTCCGCCCATGGCGTCGTCGCGCCGGCCATCATCCACGACCGCGTCGACTATGCCGGCTCGATGATAGACGGCCGCACCGTCCAGGAAACGGACCCAAAGGGCCGCAGCGCGACGGAGATGACCGAGTTATGGAAATTCGTGCAAGCCCGTATTACAAAAAGCACGAAAGCACGAAAGGTAGCTAGGGGATGAGGAGCAGGAAGCCCGAGCTCACGGCCGGCCTGGTCGCCGTCAAAGGCACGGCGGCGCCGGTGGCAGACATGCCGTCCCGAGCCGCCGGTCCTGTCGCCGCCGCGACAACGCCATCCAAGCAGTCAGAGGAGGGGAGGGAGGAGCTGCTGCCTCTCAATTTCCGCATCCCGGCCTCCTTCCGCCGCGAATTCAAAACCTACGCGGCCCGCCACGACATGAAACTCAACGAGCTGCTTCGGAAATGTTTCGACATTTACCGTCGCACCAAAGGCGATTAGCCAGAAAGCACGAAAGAACGAAACCCCAATGAGGGAAGCTCAGCGGGCGGCCGAACCCAGGTTTCCAAGCCTGCCGTCGCATCGAAGCCAATTACACGAAAGCACAAAGCACGAAATCGTGATTTACGCGCATATGCGAAAGCAAAGCGAAGGGAAGAGGGGAGGGGCTATTCGGCCGCGTCGTCGAGCTTGGCGCGCTCCTGGGCCCGCATCTGTTCGAGCTTTTCAGCTACCTCGGCGTTGACGAGCGCAACGCGCTCCGCCGTCAGCTGCTCGACCTGGCCCTTGAGGCGCGCCATCCGGCCGACCTTCGGCCGGCTGCGCTCCTGCAGCGCCTTGCGGAACTCGTCGCCCCGCTTGCGCCACCAGGTGATGGCCACCGCGTGGGCCGGCGCGCGCGGGTGCTTGCGCACCATCTCAATTTGCACGCCGACGTCGGAGAGGCCGTTGACCTCCAGCAGCGCCGGCGCAATCACGTTGCGCATGAAGTTGTCGGCGCGTTCATAGGACTTGGGCGGCACGCCCAGGAGCTCGCGGAACCGGGCCATCTCGATGATTTCCGTGCAGCGGTCGAGATTCGCCCGCAGACATACCATCTCGTAGAGCGCGATGGCATATTTGCTGGTCATCGCGTAGGACACCTCGCAGCGGATACGTCCCCACCGGTTAGAGCGCGCAAGCACGATCCGAAGCCGCTTCGGGATCCCGAACTGCATCGTCGCAGTTGGCGAATCCACGTCGTCGGTGTCCGTGAATTCGAGCAAGTGCGTTTCCATCGTACGGGGCAGACCAGTACGCGCCGAGACGTACGTCACCCGCACTTCCGTGCGCCTAAGGCGCCGCAGGCTGTCGCGCAGGCGGTCGTTGCTCTCGTGCTTGGTCGAGGCGCGCCGCAGCCCCGCGAGCGAAATCTCCCACTCCGCGTCCGGCTCCACCAGCCGGCCGCTATCGTGCGCCGTCTGCAGCAGGTGATTGAATATGGCGCGGTCAGAGGCCTCCAGCGCGTGCGCGCCCTCAATCTCGATGAGTTCCGCCGCCTTCGGAAACCCGTCGAAGTTCGACTGCTGCCTTATGGTCAGACTACTGTTCATTCCCTCAACCGTTATCACTAGCTGTAGGTTATCGCAACTAGTTATTTAACCGTCCATTTCTAGTGAACCAATCACGAGGTTCACTAGGAAGAGGGCGGACTCACTCCCCGAAAAGGCGTCATCCCGCAGCCCGTTTTCTAGTGAACCTCCTCCAACTCCAGCCCTTCTGACCCCGGCTCCCCGACCCGACGCCCGTTTTCTAGTGAACCTCGCCGAAATTTCCCCTTTCTCCCAGCCAGTTTTGGCACCAGCCGCCCGCTTCCTAGTGAACACCCGCCCTCTTCCTAGGCGATAACCGCCCGCCACCGGACCCCGCCCGTTTTCTAGGGGATAGCCGCCCGCTTCCTAGTGAACACCCGCCCTCTTCCTAGGCGATAACCGCCCGTTTCCTAGGGCTCGTGTTACGTATGCCCTTGTTTTCCTGTACCTTTTCTGCCCACGAACTTGAACTTCTTGAATTTGAATTTTTTCGCTGTGGATAATCCCACTCTACTTCATAGAACATCAGCACCGCCCTCTTGGGGGGCTCCGCCCCCCGCCGGGCTCGCTCGCTCCGCTCGCCCCACCCACCCGGCATCCCCCCAATAGCGCGCCCTCCGGGCGCTTCCGTCGCGCGCCTAAAGCGACTGTCTCCTTAAGAAGCGCCTACGACGCATCACTTCACCACGCCGCTCCGCGGCCCTCTCCACTCATTCCATACACGGCATATGATTTGTATGCTTCACAACGACCAACAAGAAACACACGGGGGGCGGGTGCAAGAGGGAAGCACCAGTAACCCAGGCGACGAGGCACGGCGAATGCTGGAGCTGTTCACCAGCATCGGCGCCGAGCGCTTCACGCTGACCTGGCGCAACATAGCGGGCAATGTTGTCCGCCTGCGCAAATTCTGGACGCCGCGCTATACCCACCGAATGCTGCCGGAGCTTCTGGCCGAAGCCGGCCGCGACCACTACAACCTGTTTATCCGCCCATATTGCCGCAGCACATCGCTCATTCAGCTGGACGACCTCACGGACGAGCGGGCCGCTCAGCTCGCCCTCCTGTGTTTCCTGACGCTCAAGACCAGCCCGGCGAAGTCGCAGGCCTGGATAGCGCTTTCTGCGACCGGCGACGCGAACGCCGACCGGGAATTCCGCCGCCGTGTGAAGAAAGCCGCGAAATCAGATCCCATGGCGAGCGGTTCCGTCCGGGTGGCGGGGAGCCGCAACTTCAAGCCGGACTATGCCCCTGAGCGCACCGGCAAGACGGACTTTCCGGTTGTGACGATCATGCACGCCGCACCGGGATGGATGACGACAAGGGAAGCACTGGAAGGGCAGGGGCTGGTAGCTCCCCCGCCCCCAAGCCCCGTTATGCTTCCCCGCGCGTCCGGCAGGAGAAGCGGCAGGTGGCCCGACTATCAGCGCTGCCTCGCCGGAGCGCCGTTCAACCAGGCAAAGACCGGGCCGGACAGGAGCCTGGCAGACTTCACCTGGTGCAAGCTTGCCATGGAGCTATTCAGACACGGCGAGGAGGAAACCGCTGCGATGCTGCTGAAGGTAAGCCAGAAGGCGCGGGAGAAGGGTGAGGCCTACGCCGCCCGGACCGCCCGCGCCGCCGCGGGGGCGCTCGCGGGTCAAGCTCGTCAAAAGTCGCGGTTGACGATGACTAAGTAACGGATCGAGCCAAGCGACGGCCAGGGCTTTATCCTCGTCTGGTCGCGGCGCCGGCCCAAAGGCGAAGCTGCCCGAAGTCCGGCAGCCAGGGCGGCTCGCAAGAGCCGCCCTTTCGGTGCTCATCTGGAGATCATGCCGGAATTCGGGTATTTGAACGACGAATGAAGCGTGAACGAAGACCTGATTGCGGTCGTCTGTCGGCGAGGGGGCGCTGATGCGTTCGAAGCCCTCGAATACGGCAGTGCTGACGGTCGGCGAAAATCATGCATCGCCTGCCGTTGCCACAACGGGCGGCCGGGATTCTCTGTCTGCTCAGCTTCCCGTCGAGGCGCTTGACGACCGTATTGCGATCATCGGCACCGCCGGCTCGGGCAAGACTTACACGGCTAAGGGATTCGTCGAGCAGCTGCTTGATGGCGGCGCGCGGGTGACGATTGTGGATCCGCTCGGTGTCTGGTGGGGATTGCGCGCGAGCGCCGACGGCAGCGCGGCCGGTTATCCCGTCGTCGTGTTTGGCGGCAATCATGCCGATGTGGCGATCACGGCGGAGATGGGTAGCGCGCTCGGCCGGATGATCGCCACTGAAGCGCTGGTCTGCGTCGTCGACCTTTCGGAGCTCGGGAGCAGCGCGGCACGCCGGCGTTTCATGGCGGCGTTCTCGGAAGCGCTTTACGAAGCGAACGAGGAGCCGCTGCATCTCGTGCTCGACGAAGCGGATCTTTGGGCGCCGCAGCGGCCGCATTCCGCAGTGTTGACCGCTATACCTACGAGCGCGTGCGCGACTTTCTCGCAAGACGGCACAAAGTGGCAGGGCGCGGCACCCGCCGGTTCTCT
>Ga0306922_10003449_pt1 | contig 14774 bp, 14 predicted proteins | sample sta12Cox44000082_FD_203758 | JGI IMG/M metagenome (GOLD analysis project Ga0306922, IMG submission 203758) | Lab enrichment of tropical soil microbial communities from Luquillo Experimental Forest, Puerto Rico - statoxic.12C.oxic.44.000.082 (v2)... | ecosystem: Environmental > Terrestrial >... | reverse complement strand
TAAGCTGACTGCTATCGCAGCACCGATCATGCGGGCCAACATTGATACGGATGTTATCATCCGTATCGAGCGTCTGGTGGGAAACTCGGTTCGCGGCACGCTCGGCAGATGGGCCTTTGGTTCGCTGCGTTACCTGGCCGATGGTTCGGAAAACCCAGACTTCATCCTGAACCGCGAGCCATACCGGGGGGCGGAAATACTGATAACCGGACCGAACTTTGGCTGCGGTTCCTCGCGCGAAGGTGCGGTATGGTCGCTTCAGGAGATGGGTATCCGCGCCCTTATCGGCTCGGGATTTGGCGATATCTTCTTTGCCAACTGCTTTCAGAATGGGATTCTCCCCATCGTCGTCGACGAGGAAATCGTCGGCGCCCTCGCAGTTGAAGTCGAGGCAACACAAGGAGCGGGCCGGATCAGCATCGACCTTGACGCTCAAACCATCACCTCGCCTTCGGGCAACCAACACACATTCGAAATTGATCCCCGCCGGCGCGAGGGCCTTCTGCAAGGCCTCGATGAGGTCGCGCTGACTTTGCTGCGTGACGACGAAATCCGAGCCTTTCAGGCTGCCGACCGCGCAGCGCGGCCGTGGATATATTTTGCAAGGGAGTCGGCATGAATGCTCGTTCCAATATGGTCAAGGTCGCCATCGTGGGTGGCGAAGGTATCGGCCCCGAGGTGACCGCGCAGTCGCACCGCGTTCTCAACTGGTTCGTTGCCAAGCGCGGTGTTCCCATGATGTTCCGCGAGGCGGAGTATGGCCTCGTTCCATACCTCGCAAGCGGCAAGGTGCTGCCGGAGGAAACTGCAGAGGCGATGGACGAAGCCGATGCCATTCTTTGGGGGGCGACGGGCGGACCGGAAACCAAGGAGGTGCCGCCCGCCGTACGCAAGGCAGGGAGCCTGCTGTCGTTGCGCCGCAAATATGATCTCTACGCCAATTTGCGGCCGATCGTTGCAAGCCCGGCACTAACCAGTTCTGCTCCACTCAAAGCCGAGGTCTTACGCGGCGTCGACTTTGTCATTATCCGGGAGCTCACGAGCGGTATCTATTTCGGCGAGCCGCGCGGCATTGAGACGCTCCCGGATGGCCAGCGACGTGGTTTCAACACCGAGCAATATACGACGAGTCAAATCCGACGAGTGGCGCGGGCCGCATTCGAACTGGCCCGAACGCGAAGAAATAAGGTCTGCTCGGTCGACAAGGCCAACGTACTCGAAACAAGCATGTTGTGGCGCGAGGAGGTCGTTGCGCTGCACCGGGAAGAGTTCTCGGATATTGAGTTGACCCATCTCTACGTTGACAATGCCGCCATGCAGATTGTGCGCGAGCCGCGGCAATTTGATGTGATGGTCACCTCCAATATTTTTGGTGACATTCTTTCCGATTGCGCCGCTATGGCATCCGGTTCGCTTGGCATGCTGCCGTCGGCGTCGCTCGGTCCGGTAGATCGTTTCGGCCGGCGTAAGGCGCTCTATGAGCCGGTCCATGGCAGCGCTCCCGATATCGCCGGCAAGGGCATCGCCAATCCACTAGGCTCCATTCTCAGTGTCGCGATGATGCTACGCATGACGATGAATCGGCCCAACGACGCCGAACTGCTTGAGAAAGCCGTGGAAACTGCATTAGCTGTCGGCGCCCGGACCGCCGACATCGCCGAACCGGGCTTTAGGAAACTGTCGACAGTGGAGATGGGCGACGCGGTACTGAGCGCACTTGAAAAGGTAGCAGGCAAAGAAGGGAGCATGCGTGACGACATATATCACCAGGCGTAACGCGCTCACGATCGTTGCGGGAGGAGCGGCGCTGGCAACCGGCCGATTATGGGCCCAGGACACTAGTGGCCGCGTTATCTATCCAGTTGCTGTGCCGGTCTATCAGACGCAATTCGTGGCCGATCGCATTGGATTCTTCAAGGACGCGGGGCTCGAGTGCAAGCTGATTCAGGGCGGAAGCGGCGTAAAGACCCGCGAGATCATCGCCTCATCACAGGGTGACATCGGAATCGGTGACATTACGCATCCGATGCAACTCAGCAATCACGGCCGCGCCGGGCGCGTGCTGATGCCAGTCGATACGCGTTCCAGCGCGGTGATGTTCATTATCCGGAAGGATCTCAAGGACCAGGGCATCGATTCCCTGGAAAAGCTGACCGATTGGAAACGGCCCGACGGCCGCAAGCCGATCGTATCGGTCTCGTCCCTGGGCGGCACAAACCACGTTTGGGCTTCCTATTATATGGAAACGATGGGGCTCGACCAGAAGGTCACGTGGATCGGCACGGGCAATGTCGACACGATGTTGGGTTCGCTCAAGTCGAAACAGGTCGACGTGCTCGTCAGTTCGCTTTCGCTATTGAACGAATCGATGGAGCAAGGGTGGGGCGAGCTCTTGTTTGATGGAACGGATGAACCTGTTTGGAATAAGTACATCGGTGGTAAAGTGCCGGTGACTGCGCATTTCACGCTGCAGTCGACGATCGACAAGGATCCAGCCAAGATGCAGGCCTTCGTCACCGCGCTGTGGCGGGCAACGCAATGGGTCAAGGTGCATACACCCGAGCAGATCTACGATGTGATCGAGCCATATGTCGGCAGCACCTCGCGTAAAGCAAATATTTTGGAGATCAATGCGCTGCAGAAAGTTGCCGATTACGATGCAACTATCGATGCCGAAGGATTTGCGCGTGGAGAAAAAGTCTGGTTCCGCGAGATGACGGGCATAAAGCCGCTTACCATTGCCGAAGTTGTTAGTTCCGCCTTTGTCGAAGCGGCGCGAAAGGCCTATCCGGGTTGAATGTTCAGCAATGACAGCGGCACCCTTGCCACGATCGCCCGAAAGCCGTCGAATCGAAGTTCGGGAGCTAAGCAAGTCGTTTCAACTGTCAGGTGCGACCATCGAGGCAGTAGGCGGCGTGTCCTTCAACGTGCGCCGCGGCGAGTTCGTGGCGTTGCTCGGACCATCGGGTTCCGGCAAGAGCACCGTGTTGAACATGATCGCGACACTGATCAGGCCGAGCGGAGGTGAAATACTAATCGACGGGAGGCCGGTCGTCGCCGGAAAGGCAACGCCCAATGTCGGATATGTCTTCCAGCGCGATACACTGTTTCCATGGCGGACTGTCGCCGACAATATCGGATACGGCCTGCAATTGGCCGGCGTTCCCGAAGCCGAGCGCAGGGAGCGCATCGCCGCATGCGTCGCGCAGGCAGGCCTTAGGGGATTCGAGCATGCTTATCCCTCCGCGCTGTCCGGTGGAATGCGCCAACGGGCGGCACTCATGCGAACGCTCGTGGTCGAGCCGCGGATCCTCCTGATGGACGAGCCGTTCGGGGCACTCGACACTCACACCAAAATCGATATGCATCAGGTGTTATTGCGAATCTGGGAACGCGAACAGCAAACCGTCCTGTTCGTGACCCACGATCTCGGCGAGGCGCTGACGCTGGCCGACCGTATCATCCTCTTTTCCGCACGCCCGGGCCGGATCAAGGACGTGTTTGAGGTTGATTTCACCCGTCCCCGCGACGCCGTAAAGGTGCGTGAGACGCCACACTACGCGGAGCTGTTCCAACACATCTGGCATTCGCTCGGCGAGGAGTTCGTCAAGGGCCGCACAGCATGAGAAGGCGTCGAGGGGCCGGCAATTTCGTATGGCAGGGGGCGATTTGCGTCGCAGTGCTGGCGGTTTGGCAGTGGGGCTATGATCTGCACACAAAAATGCCGTGGCTGGTGCCCGATCTTCTTGATCCATATTTCATTTCGAAACCGTCCGACATATTCGACAATTTTTTGATCTTGAGCTGCATCAAGTCGAAGTTGGGTACCTTTAATAGCTGGTTGAACGGCGATTTTACGAAATGCCTTGCACGCAATCAGAACAATCTCTGGATCGCTACAGCGGTTACGTTGAAAAATACTTTCTTCGGCTTTGTCACCGGTGTTGCCAGCGGCTTTGTGGTGGGGTTGATTCTCGGTCGATCGGATCGGCTCAGTGCGATCTTTCAACCCTTTATCACCGCTGTGAACTCCATCCCGAGGATCGCGCTGGCGCCGATCATCGTGCTTGCGTTCGGCATCGGCGACATGTCGAAGGTCGTCACGTCCTGGATCGTCGTGGTCTTCCTGGTGTTTTTCAATACGTTCGAGGGTGCACGTTCGATCGACGAGGGCTTCATCAACGTGGCGCGATTGCTTGGCGCCAGTGAGTGGCAGATTACTCGGACGGTCGTCATTCCGTCGACAATGGCTTGGGTCTTTGCTTCGCTGACACCCGCTATCTCTTTTGCATTGATCGGGGTTATCGTAGGAGAATTCATCGGTGCAGAACGGGGCATTGGCCGCCTGATCATCGAATCCGAGGCCCGCGGCGAAGCATCCGGCATGATGGTCGCGGTTATTGTATTGATGGTTGTCGGCGTGGGGTTGTCGGCCTTGATCTGGCGGCTGCAGGCCTATCTTCTCCGTTGGCAGCAGCATAATATGATGGATTAGACGAGTTCAACGATGATGGTCGGGAACGGTCCGTCGGGGGAACAAGGAATGACGATTCAACTTTATGGGTTCTGGCGATCGATCGCCTCTTTTCGCGTGCGGGTTGCACTGAAGCTCAAGGGTCTCGCGTTCGAGGAGATTCCGATCGATATCCTCTCGGGAGAGCAATTCGAGCCGACCTACGCGGCTGTCAACGCCGAACGGGTCGTCCCGACATTCGTTCACGAGGGTCACTCCATTTTTCAGTCTCTTGCAATCATCGAATATCTCGACGAGATCCATCCGACCCCACGATTGATTCCAAAGGACATCAGGGAACGGGCCTATGCGCGTTCGTTGGCGCTCATGACCATTGCAGACGCGCATCCCCTCATCACGCCTCGTATTCGAAATCACCTCGCCAAGACCTTTGGTGCCGATACTCATGCCATCGAAGCGTGGTGCAGGCACTGGACGGACGAAGGTCTTGCAACCTACGAACGACTTCTTTCGCAGCGAGCGCCAGCGCCGTTTGCGCTCGGTTCCGAACCGGGACTGGCGGACATCTGCATTGCCGGTCACGCAATTGGGGCGCAATACGTAAAGTTGGATATCGGTCCATATCCCATTGTCGCGCGGCTCGTCGAGCGTTGCTTTGCGCTTCCGGCCTTCGCAACATCGCATCCCTTCAAACAGCCTGGATACAAGCCCGCAGGCGCTGCCCACTGATCGTGGTAGAGTTACAGATCGAGACCTAGCACCCGCGCGGCGTTACCGCCTGCAATCTGCGCCAATGTAATGTCGTCCATTCCTTCGATGCCGGCGACGTGACCGATCGGGTTGTATTCCGCCATGTCAAAGGGATAGTCGGTGCCCATCAAGATGCGGTCGGGGCCGAACAGGTTGATGAGATACGCGAGTTGGTGATAGGTGAATACGACGGTGTCGAAATAAACCTGTCGCAGATAGGTTGTGGGCGGCAACGGTAGCTCTGCGTGCGAGTCTCGCCGTGCGCCCCACGCGTGGTCGATGCGGCCCGAATAGCTCGGGAGATAGCCGCCGCCGTGCACTGCCATTAGTTTCAGGTCGGGAAAACGCGCCAGGGTTCCAGAGAAGATCAGGTTGTGGAGAGCAAGCGTGGTATCCAACGGATTGCCCAACACGTTGTTAAAATAGTAGTGGGTCAGCCGCTGACCATGCGTAAATCCGTTTGGGTGCATCATGATGAAGGCACCGAGCTGTTCGGCCCTTGCGAAAAACGGACGAAACTTGGGATCGGATAGCTCTTGGCCGTCCACATTGGTCAGAATTTCGACCCCTTTCAATTTCAGCGTCCCCATGACGTAATCGAGCTCTCGGATCGCGATCTCGGGCTCCTGCATGGTCACTACGCCGAGTCCGAAAAATCGGTCCGGCTTGCGTGAGCAATATTCCGCTACTCCGTCGTTGGCGAGGCGATGCGCGGCTTCTCCGATCTTTGAATCGATCGTGTAATAACACTGGTTCGGTGCCGGCGCGATGATCTGAATGTCAATCCCCATGCGGTCGAGGTGCGATAGCCGGCGATCGATCGTGGTCATTACCTCGCGAACGTCTTTCTCCTGCTGCGCGTTGATGTCTTTGGTGATCTCGTCTGCGAAATGAGCCAGCGGGATGCGGCTTACATCAACATGCGGCTGTGCGAAAGCGGCGGCCTGAGGGACGACGATATGGGCGTGAATGTCGATGGTCGGAGATGAAGGGCGCCTGGCGAGGCCATCGGCGTCGTGATTGCGGGCGGCGGTGCGGCCATAGCGATTCTTGCTGTCGATCATCTGAAGTGAACCTGCGGTTTGAAGGAAATTGGGAGTAGGGTTTGGCTAAGATTTTGGACGGGCTTCGTGCCGCCGTGGCCAGCGCGTCGATACGGCCGTCGCGTCAGCCTGGCCGAGGCCGGCAGCTTCGGCCTCCTCGAAACACGCGAGCGCGCTCGCAGCCACCGGAAGCTCACTGTGGAATGTGGCTGCAAATTCAAGCGCCGTGGCCAGATCCTTCCTGGCGGCGCTAAGTCCGAACGCGGTTTCGCCAAGTGGCTGGCCGGCTAGCACCTTAGCGATCGCCGCGCCGCGTCCCTTCATCGCTGTCGGCGTGCCCGCAGTGTCCGACAGGATATCGATCAGCCGTTCGGCCGGCAGGTTGAGCGGTTTGCAGAGCGTCAGCGCTTCACCGAGTGCCTGCCAGTAAACGAGCAGAGGCAAATTGACTGCGAGCTTCAAGGTCGCGCCAGAACCGAGGGGGCCGACATGTTCGATGCGCCGACATAGCTGTTCCAGGATGGGCGTCGCACGTCCGACGTCTGCTTTGTCGCCGCCCACCAGCGCGAACAACTTGCCTTCCCTCGCCGGACCGGTGCTGCCACCCACAGGGCATTCGACGAAGACCGCGCCCTTTTGTTTCACCGCGGCGCCGAGCGTCTGCATCGTGTCGGGCCGAACCGTGCTCATGTCGATTATGAGTTTTTGACCGAGATTGCCTTGTAGAATTCCGTTCGGCCCGCGGTAGACCGACTCGCTCGCGGCATCATTCAGCAGCATCACGATAATGACATCGCAAACATCGACAAGTGCGGCTGGAGTTGGGGATAGCTTTGCTCCCGCATCGATCAGCGGCTTGGCCTTGATCTGATTGCGATTCCAGACGCCGACGTCGCGTCCCACAGTCATCAACCGCTGCGCGATCGATGATCCCATTCGGCCTGTTCCACATACCCCTACTTTCATCGTTTCCCTCGCTGAAATCAGAAATCTAACACTCATGCGCGTGATAGACGCCGAGATTTTGGGTGATCAACTCTTCGTTTGTTTGCAACTCACTCGCCGCACCCTCGAATACGCAACGTCCGGTATTGAGAATGACCGCGGTGTCCGCGACTTCGAGCGCTAGCTGCCGGTTCTGTTCAACCAGGACGATGGATTGTCCTTCTTTTTTCAGACGCCTGATTGTACGGCCAACCTCGGCGACGATGAGGGGAGCGAGACCCTCAGAAGGTTCGTCCAGCAAAAGCACGCGCGGATTACCCATCAGCGCTCGTCCGATCGCGAGCATTTGCTGTTCGCCGCCGGAAAGCGTTCCTGCAAGCTGCGCATGACGCTCGCGCAGGCGAGGAAACATGTCATAGACCCGATCGACGCTCCACGGCCTGGTTTCTTGATTTCGGCGACGCTCGGCCACGACCAGATTCTCCCGAACCGTAAGGGAGGGAAACACGCGACGGCCTTGCGGGACGAGACCGATCCCGAGACGGGCGATACGTTCCGGACTAAGTCCGCGGATCGGTTCGCCAAAGAAGTGGATTTCGCCATGTCGCGGTCTGACGAAACCTATGATTGTCGAAATGCAGGTGGTTTTGCCGGCGCCGTTGCGCCCCAGTAGCGCCAATACACCACCTGGACGCAAGGAAAAGCTCACATCATGCAAGATGTGGCTGTCGCCATAGAATGCGTGCACATTCGTCAAACGAAGCGCATCACGTGCCAAGATACACCTCGCGTGTTCGCGCGTCCGCAATGACGGCATCTCGCTCGCCGTCGACGATTACGCGGCCGTAATTGAGCAGCGTCACGGTTTCAGCAAGGTCGAGCGCGGTATCCATATCGTGCTCGATCATGATGACGGTCGTATCCCGTGGAATCGACGCAATCAGAGACTTCACCACGGATCGTTCCGCGTTCGAAAGGCCAGCTAGGGGTTCGTCCAGCAGAAGGACCCGAGGTTTCTGCGCGAGCGCCATCGCAAGCTCAACGCGGCGCCTTTCGCCGTAGGCAACGTCCGAGATCGGGTGATTGGCGAGATGCAACAAACCGACAGTGTCGAGCGTACGTCGGGCTTCGGAAGCAATATCCCTGTAGAAGGACATCGGCCGCGACATATGCCAGCGCGCAGGGCGCAACCCCAGCAGGCTAAGCGAAACGTTGTGTTCGATTGTGTCACCGGGAAAAAGGGTGATGATCTGATATGTTCTCGACAGTTTGCGGTGCGCACGTTCGTATGGCCGCAGCGACGTGATGTCCTCTCCGAACAGCTTGATACGTCCAGAGTTCGGATGCAGGTCGCCGCTGATCTGGTTGAAGAGTGTCGTTTTGCCAGCTCCGTTTGGGCCGATGATCAGCCGTCGTTCGCCCGGCCCGATGGCGAGGGAGACGTTATCGGTCACCATAAGGCCGCCAAAGGCCTTCTTCAGGTGGACGACCTCGAGTGCTAGGCCGTTACCGGGCGGGCTCATCGGGTGTCCTTCCGTAGTGCTGCCGACAGTTTACTGAAGCCGGGAACGATACCGGTGGGCATCACCAGCACGATAAAGAGGAACACCAGGCCCAGCAGCATGTTCCACCGCTCGATATAGGCCGAAGCGTAATTCTTGAGGAGCAGCACCAATGCTGCGCCAACCACCGGTCCACCCAGCGTTCCCGAGCCGCCTGCTATCACGCCGAGCAAGGCTTCGGCCGAGCTCGTCAGGGAGAGCGAAGTCGGGTGAATATACTTGTGATAGTAAACGAAAAGCAGCCCAGAGACACCACCCCAAAACCCGGCATAAACGAATGTGATCCATCGGATCAGCCAGGGATTGAAGCCAAGGGCGGCCATGCGGCGCGGCTGATCACGCACCCCCTTCAGCGAGGCCCCGAACGCTGATGAGACAAAGATCGTCATCATTGCGAAAGCGGTCGTCGCAACAATCAGCGCGAACCAGTAAAAGGACACGGGATTGTCGAGCGACAGGTCGAATGGCGCTGGCCTCGTCAGCCCGGTAATCCCATTGTCACCGTTAGTGACGTTCGACATCCGGTAGGCTAGTCCCCACAGCACCTGCGACAACGCCAGCGTGATCATGAGAAAGCCAAGACCAGTTGCACGAAGCGCGATCACGCCAAAGCACGCCGCCATCGCGACTGTGCCCGAAATCGAAATGATCGCAGCCGCAGCGTGACCGAATCCATACCTGCTTGTCAGCAGGGCGGAAATATAGGCAGCGACGCCAAGGTAAGATGCGTGCCCGAGCGACGTCATGCCGCCGAAGCCGACCAGCAAATTGAGACTCAGCGCAAAGATCGCTGCAATCAGGATTTGACTGGCAAGGTTGATATAGAAATCCCCCGCAAAGAGCGGTGGAAGAAGCAGGAGTCCGGCAAGCAGGAGTGCACCAATCCATTTCATGTGATAATGCGTCCGAACAAGCCCTGCGGCCGGAATGCAATGACAAAAATCATCGGCAGGAACAGAATGATGTACGCCAATTCCGGAAACAACGCCGTGCCGAATGTATAGATGAAGCCAATGATGAAACTGCCGATGAACGCACCGAGAAGGCTGCCGATTCCTCCGAGAATGACGACGATAAGGGCGAGCGGCAGCATGTCGGCGTCGAGACCAGGATAGGCAGAGAGAATGGGACCTCCGAGTACGCCGCCGGCGCCCGCAATTCCCGCGCCCAAGCAGAACACGATCGTGAACAAATTCGAGACGGGAATGCCGACGGCGCGGGCCATTTGTCGGTCGTCGACACCAGCGCGGATCATGGCGCCAAGCCGCGTTCGCTCGAGCAAAATATAAAGAGCGACGGCTGCAACGACGGCGCATCCCACCAGCACAAGGCGATAAGTCGGAAACACAAAGCCAAATAGACGTGTGGGTGCCTGAAGATTTTGGGGTGTTGGAACAGGGATGGAATCGCCACCCCACAGCATCAGGCATGCGTCCGAAATGATAAAGGACATGCCGAGCGTGACCAACACCTGCCCCAGCGGATTCGCCTTCAGCCGCGTCAACACCAGTCGCTCGAAAAGGCCGCCAAGCGCCGCAACGATGATGCCGGCACCGAGTGCGGTCACCCATATGTTCAAGCCGTCGTAGGAACGCATCGCGACTGCCGCGAAATAGGTGCCGAGCATGAAAAAGGCGCCATGCGTCAGGTTCGCCAGCCGCATGAGGCCGAAGATCAGGGAGAAACCGGACGAGAGCAGAAATAATAGGCCGCCAAGCGACAGGCTGTTGAGACCCTGGATAATCCAGAACTGCATCGTCGGCCGCTCCTCGAACGCCGGGACCGCGTTTCATCGCAGAAGTGGAATTATTGCTCCAGGTTCTTCGCCGGCGGATAGTCCCTTGAGTAGACCGGATTCTGCAAGAAGGCCGTCTTATCGTATGTCCAGAACTGCGTGACGTCGGGATAAGACTTGACTACAGAGTTGACCAGTCGGCCATCGTTCTTGTTCACTTTGCGGATGTAGACATTCCCGATCACGTTGCCGAACTCGTCGAACTTGATTTGACCGCGTATCGTTTGGGCGTTGCAGTTGTGGATTGCCGCCATCAAGGCCTTTTTGTCTGCTACCTGCCCCCTGGTTGTCGTTAGCGCGGCCTCCAGAACCTCGCCGGAAAGATAAGTGCTCGCTGCGTAGTACCCCGGATCGTACTTGAACCGCTTGCGGAATGCCGGCGCGAAGATCTTGTTGAGGGGGTTGTCGAGTTCAGCCGAGTACCAGCTTGTGGTCAAAATCCCCATCGCTTCGTCGCCCATATTGCGGAGAACTGATTCATCCAGCGCGGTCATGCCACCGATCACGGCCATCTTGTCCTTGAGGCCATATTCAATGAATTGCCGCAGGAAGCGGAAGCCATTGGAGCCGGCGGTGCCCAGGAAAATCGCATCGGCAGATTTCACCTGCGCGACATAGCTGCCATAATCCGGTGTCGCCAGAGGCGTGAAGATCTTTTGAATGATCTTGCCACCGTTATCTTCAAAAGCGCGCTGAAAGCCCGCGCACATTTCATGGCCGTAGGCAAAGTCGTCGGCGATGGTCACGACTTTTTTGTACTTCAACTCCTTGGCGGCATATTCGGCCAGCGGATAGGCGCATTGCGCTGAGGTTGACGTGAGGCGAACATACCATGGGCTTGGATGGCGCTGCGTCATGTCTTCCGCCGCCGAAACGCCGAGCGTCGGCATCTCTTTTTCCGCGAGATAGTCGGCAATCGCCAGAGCCTCGAAGGCGGCGAGCGGACCGATGATACAATGGACATTGTTCTTCTCGATTAGTTCCTGCGCCTTCGTGCGGGCGGTGGCGGGAACGCCAGCGGTGTCCGCGACAATCAGTTCGACCTTGCGGCCCGCGAGCACGTTCTCTCGCTCCTTCAGAAACATCGTCAACGCCAGATCCATGTCTATGCCGCCGGAGGCGAGGGGACCGGTCTTGGCCGCCAGCAGGCCGACACGGATGGACTCGTTGTTCTGCGCGAAGAGGCGTTGGGTACCTGTGATCGTGGCGACGCTCGCGCCGGTTAGGGTGCCGACAAATCGACGTCGCGATAGCCTCATCAAATCCTCCCGAAAGCGCTAAAACGAGTATCGGCTTAGCTTAGTGATTAAACGATTTATCGGCTGGAAGAGATAAATGATCAAGTGATAACCAACCTGCGGCTCGCGCGAGCTGAACAATCCGGTCCCGCGACTTCCAAGGCGATGGCGGGTGGTTTGATGCACTGCGGTATTGCGGGCGACTGCTGCGCGGTGCGCGCCCCACGCCGTTAGTTGCGCTTCGGCACGCCGGTTTTCGGGGTCTTCAGAATGGTCTTCTTCAGCACCTCGAATACCGAAGCCGTGTCCTGATCACCCAATCCCATCGCCATAGCTTCCGAGTAGACCGGTTGTGTAAGCGTAAACAGGGGCGTGGCGCAGCCGACATCGTCGGCAAATTCGGCGATGATTGCCATATCTTTTTTCCAGGTCGAAACTTTCATCGTTGCAGGCTCATAGATGCCCTCGATCATCATGGGTGCCCGCATCTGAAACATCCGCGATCCTCCAGCGCCGGGTCCGACCATCTCGACCACCGTCCTTGCATCTAGCCCGGCCCGCTCGGCGAGCAGCATCGCTTCAGCCGTGGCGACGTTGTTGATCGCGACCAGATGGTTGGCGATGAACTTCATCTTGCTTCCGTTCCCGAACTCGCCAAGATCGGCGCTTTGTTTGGCGAAATCAGAGAACAAGCCCCTGCATAGCGCGATCGCTCGGCTTTGCCCGCTGGCGTAGACGACAAGGTCGCGAACCCTCGCCTGGGCGCCGGTTCCGCTCAACGGGCAGTCCAATGGAATGTGGCCGGCACCTTGAAGGATGCGTTCGAAGCGCAGCTTGTCGGCCAGGCTGAGGGTGCTGAGCTCGACCACGATTTTCGACGATTGCCCGGAACCCGCGATTTCCCGTGCAACCGCCTCGACCGCCGCAGGAGTGGGAAGGCTGGTAAGGATAACGGGTGCATCGCGGGAGATGTGGTTAACATTGGGTGCAACAGTGCCTCCCATTTGAGCGAGTTCGGCCCGTCGGGAAGCGTCGATATCGAAGCCGATCACATGCCATCCGCGCTCGATCAGATTGCGTGCAATTGCTCCCCCCATGATGCCAAGCCCGACGATTCCAACGGTCTTGTCCATATCATTCACTTTCCTATCCGCCGATTTTCGATTGACGGGTAATGCCCATCGCGCCTTAATTGCTGATCGCGCGATAAACATTCGCCAAGTAACCCGGGGCGGTCAAGCGGAGGCACGGCAGATGGCAGGAGTTGGTCAAACGCCAAGCGCTGACCAGCCCATGGTGTCGGATGGTCGGGATTACCCAGTGTTGATTGCCCGCGCCAAGGCGCTCATTCCACAACTCCGTGACCGCGCTGCGCGGACCGAGGAGTTGCGGCGTTTACCTCCGGAGACCGAGCGAGATTTGCATGACGCCGGCTTGTTCAGGATCATGCAGCCGAAGCGGGTAGGAGGAGCCGAGCTCAACTATATTGAGTTGGTCGACTGCGCCGAGGCGCTGGGAAAGGGGGATGCATCGGTAGCCTGGAATTTTGCGAACCTTGCCAGCCATCATTGGATGCTGGCGATGTTCGACAAGAGCGCGCAGGATCTGGTCTGGGACCAGGACCGCAACGTGTTGATTGCATCCTCCTTTATCTTTCCGGCTGGGCGCGCCCGCAAAGTGCAGGGTGGGTACAGGTTGAAGGGCAGTTGGCCGTTCTCCTCGGGAGTTGCTTCGTGCGAGTGGAATATGCTCGCGAGCGTGGTTTCGTCGGAGGACGAAGCTGAGGGCATTGAGTATCGCATTTTCCTGGTTAACAAAAACGACTATCAGATACGCGATACCTGGAACGCGGCGGGATTGCGAGGCACGGGCTCCAACGATGTCGAAGTGAAGGACGCTTTCGTGCCCGCGAAAATGACGGTTGCAGTGAGCGAACTCGCGGGCGGGCCAACGCCCGGCAGCGCCGTCAATCCAAATCCCCTCTACGCGTTGCCGGTATTTTCATTATTTCCATATGTGCTCTCGGGTGTTGCCCTCGGAAACGCGCAAGCCTGCCTCGATGACTATATCGAAACCGCGCGACATCGCGCGTCCACCTACAATCGGGCCAAACTGGGCGACATGCAGAGCACGCAGATCAAGATTGCAGAGGCTTCTGCCAAGATTGACGCGGCCCGCCTGATCATGCGTTCTAACTGCATCGAGGCCATGGCGGACGCAAGGCGAGGTCATATTCCGGACATGGCTGCGAAGACCAAATTGCGCCGCGACGGCGCATTTTCGGTCAACATGTGCACAGAGGCGGTCTCGATGTTATTCGCGGCAAGTGGCGCGCGAGGGTTGTTCACGACAGGGGCGCTGCAACGCCAGTTTCGCGATGCTCATGCCATTAACTCCCACCTTGCGTTTAATTTCGATGCGGCCGGGACCAATTACGGCCGCGTCGCGCTTGGCCTACCATCCGAAAACTTGACGCTCTGAGGCCGAAGGATGAACGACGCGCCCAAGCATCCGATCGGCCTGGATCCGGCCAACGAACTAGCCAGCGATCACTCGCCAATCGACCCTCGCGATTTTCGCAACGCACTCGGCACCTACGCGACAGGCGTCACCATCATCACGGCCGCTGCCGCGGATGGTAGGCCTTACGGGTTGACCTGCAACTCCTTCGCGTCAGTCTCGATAAATCCACCCTTGGTGCTGTGGAGCCTCGTGCTCTATTCCTCGAGCCTCAGCGTGTTCCAGAATGCCAGCCACTTTGCGGTCAACGTACTTGGCGTTTCGCAGCAGGCGCTCGCTAACAGATTTGCCAAGTCATCCGAAGACAAGTTTTTCGGTGTCGACTGGACTCCGGGCCTCGGCAATGCTCCGCTACTCGTCGAGAGCGTTGCAAATTTTCAATGTCGTTCAGTCAATCGATATTACGGCGGAGATCATGTGATTTTTCTCGGCGCTGTTGAGGCCTAT
>Ga0306922_10003446_pt1 | contig 14776 bp, 9 predicted proteins | sample sta12Cox44000082_FD_203758 | JGI IMG/M metagenome (GOLD analysis project Ga0306922, IMG submission 203758) | Lab enrichment of tropical soil microbial communities from Luquillo Experimental Forest, Puerto Rico - statoxic.12C.oxic.44.000.082 (v2)... | ecosystem: Environmental > Terrestrial > Soil... | reverse complement strand
GCCCCCCAGCGCTGACCGGGCGCGCCCCCTCCGGGCACGGCTCCGCCGCTGTCGCGACCCGCCGGATCACACCATCCTCAACCAGCACCGCAGCGCCGTCAGTTACCGGGCCGCCAGTACCGTCAAACAAGCGCACCCCGGCCAGCCACAGCCGGCCCGCCCCCGCGCCGGGCGCCGCGATCAGCGCCGGGAACCGGTGTGGCATGCTTGCTCCTCCCGTACCCGGCGCGCCGCACCCACGGCCTCGTCCCCCACGGCCGATCCTGCCACCCGCGGCGTGCTCCCCGCCAACACGTCGCGTTCACCACACCCCATTCCGGCCACCATCCCGGCTGATGGCCTGACGGCCTATCCCGGCTGGTCAGGCGCATGGGAGTGCAGTCCACAATGGCCCAGGCCGGTCCTGCGCGGCTGTCAGCTGCCGATGGGCCGGGCCGAGGCCGCACCCTCGAGCATGGTGTCGGCACAAGGTTTGTGGGCGAGGGCCCAAGCCTCACGGGTTGGGGGGGTCGAAGCTGTCGCCAAGGATGGCCCCGAGCGCGGCGAGCAGGACGGTGCCGAGTGGCTGGTAGTCGGCGGCCGTACCCCGTAGGCAACGTGCCTGGCTCCGAGGGCACCGGTGTGGGTGAGAAGCTCGTCGAGGCGCGGCACGATGGCCGCAGCCTTTTCGGGCCACGGTCGGGATCCCGATGTGGCTGATCTTCAGGCGTCCAGGCTGGGGTAGCCCCCGGCCATCGGCGGCACATGCCCTGGCCTACGCCCACCAGGACCCGCCCACCGAACCGCAGACCGCGCCAGTCGAGCTGCGCAGCGACGACCTTGCCGGCGTGGCCTGACCGCATGCCCCAGGCTGGCACGAGCACCAGCCTGGGCATGTGCCGCCCCGGACCCAGCGACCCAGAAAAGCTCTCCTGGCGGGTGGACCAGGGAAACAGGGTCCAGCCACCGCCTGAGCCCCTGCGCTTGTAGTATCTGCGCATTAGCACACCTCGGGTAACTGAGCAGCAAGAAGCAAAGCTGGCAGGCGACCCCCCCTGGAGCCTGCCAAGGTACCGGTCCTTCGTGGTCGCCTATGTCCTCCTGGCTGTTGGCACCGGCTGGTTCACCTCGGCCCGCGCTGGCTTTCTCGGCTGGGGACTAACCATCGTCTGGTGCTGGCCGCTGGCAAATACTCTCATCAGCATCGACGGGATCGCGCGCTCCCGGCGAGCGCTCCGGGCGTCCTGGTCGGCTCCGCTGCCCAGCCGTCAGGATGAGCTGGTTGTCATTACCGTGCCCACGATCGGCAGATACCACATCCTGCCCGCCCTGCGGCGATCACTGGCCTCTCATGCCTCCTCATTTCCAGCCTGGTTCAGCAACTTCAGGATCGACGTCGTCATAGATGAGGGGTGTGAGGCCGCCGCCGACATCCACCAGCTGGTAGCCGGGCTCAATGGGGTCGCCAGGGTCATAACCGTACCGGCGAACTACTGCACACCGAACGGGACTCGTTTCAAGGCGCGAGCCAACCAGTACGCGAACGAACTGCGTCAGCGTGACGGCACCGCCCGTCCTGACGTGTGGATTTTGCACATGGACGACGACACGGGCACGTCTGCTGGCACGGCGCGGGCACTGGCTGCTTTCGTCCAGGCACAGCGGCTGGCCGGCCCCAACGCCTGTCATCTGGCACAGGGAGTGCTCACCTATCCAAGACAGCTTGCACCTAACCGGTTCACCTGGCTTGCCGATTCTGTCCGCCCAGCTGATGACCTGTCCCGGTTCTGCTCATGGACGAGCACCGGCACCCCCATGGCTGGGCTGCACGGTGAGCTCATGTTCGTCAGGGCCAGCGTTGAGGCGGAGATTGGCTGGGACTTCGGGCCTGAGGCGATAGTCGAAGATGCCTGGTTCGCGCTGGTCTTCGCCCAGCGCTACACCGGGCGCAGTTCCTGGCTGCCGGGGCGCTGCTTCGGCGCGTCTCCCGCCACCGTGAGGGACTTCATCCGGCAACGGGAACGGTGGGCGCGTGGCTTGCTGCATCTGTGCGCCAGTTCGTCCTTCCCTATCCGGGTCAGGCTCTACATTGCCTACTCGCTCACCACCTGGGTGCTCGGTCCGCTACTGAACATCGTGACTGTACTCGTCATCGAGGTCCTGGTACTCAGCCTGAATGGATCTCCCGTAGCCGTGCCGATAGTCCTCATATGGGCGCTCAACACCTCGTATTATATCTGGTGCTACTCAGAAGGGCTCCGAGCCAATGTCATGGCTTCCGGCCGTACCAGATCATGGCAGGACCGCATAGCTGTACTTGTCCTTCTGCCTGCGTTCTCTATGGTGGAAGGGATTGCCGCTCTAATGGCCTTGCTTAAATTCTCCGGTGGTCAGGCACCTGACTTCACCGTGATAGCGAAACCATCATGAAACGGCATCTGAAGATTCTTGCCGCTGCGGCTTTTATCGTGATCGGCACCGCGGCGTGCTCCTCATTCCCGACGCGCCCGCTGTGGTGGCCATCCTCGGCGACAGCAGGAAGCCCGCAGCCACTGGCGTGCGCGAAACCCCTGACGCAACGAGGCAATTTCCAGGCTGGCATCAATGTTTACTGGGACAACGGCACCATGAGCGACCGCGCCGTCCAGCGCCAGTCGGCAGCCGTCATCAGGTATGCGCTCAGCCTGCACGCTAACTCGATCATGGTTAGTTTCCCGTTCTTCATCTCAAACGCGCAGTCCAGCACAATTCACGGCATCGCACAATGGACACCTAGCCCACGGCAGCTCGGCATGTTCCTGGCGGTGGCGCGGCACTGTCATGTCACGGTTACGGTGAAGCCGCTGCTTAGTGAATCTAACCTTCGTCCCGGCTGGCGTGGCTCAATTAACCCATCGTCCCCGGCAGCCTGGTTCCGTAGCTATGAGCGATTCGTCCTCCCCTACCTTCGAGTTGGGCAGGCCAATCAAAGTTTCGCCTTCGTGCTCGGCACCGAGCTGAATTCGCTGCGGCCGTACCACACCTACTGGTCCGGTCTATACCGGATGGCTAAGACCGCCTACCGTGGCAAACTAGCCTACGACGGCTACGGCCGGAAACAGCCATCGCTCATGTGGCAGGTCGACTTGTGGCCGTCCCTCCACATGCCCCCAGGCGCTAGCCAGCGGGCACTTGACGCGGCGTTCCGAACCAGGCTGCACCATGCCAGCAGCCTGCGGGGAGTCGTTATTTCCGAGCTCGGGATGGCGGCAGTCCCCGGCGCGTATGCTCATCCCGCCCAGTGGTTTGCGATCGGCGCCCCCACCCGCACCGGACGAGCCATGCAGGCGCGGTGGTTCATAGCTGCCTGCCGGGCAGCCCTGTCTCTGCACGTTGCGGGAATTTACTGGTGGAAGATCAGCTTTAGTCAGCTGGCTTCCGCGCAGCACGGCGATCAGTTCAGCTTCTACAACACCCCGGCCCAGCATGCGGTCAGCGAGTGCTTTGACGGCGGCCTCCGATGACGGGGGCACTGTACAGGCACCGCGCATTCCTCACCATCCTGCTCGCCGGCTTGCTCGTCAGAACCGTAGCGGTACTCGCCTACCAGCCCGCTCTGTGGTATTCCGACAGCCTCGGCTACGCCGCTATCGCCGTGCATCCATACCCGGCAGCTGCCCGTCCCTCCGGATACTCCTTGTTCCTATTGTGGCCACTTCACCCGCTGCACAGTTTCGCGCTCGTCGTGATAGCGCAGCATGTTCTTGGGCTGGGTACAGGCATTATCATTTATGCGCTGCTGCTGCGACGTGGCGTCCGTGCATGGGTAGCCGCCTTGATTTCTGCACCAATCCTGCTATCCGCTTATGAGATACAGATTGAACACTTCATCCTCAGCGACTCCCTGTTCACATTCCTGGTCGTAGCAGCGATAGCGGTGATGCTCTGGAACCGTTCTCCGGGCTGGCTGGCCTGCATCATCGCCGGGTTGCTCCTGGCAGCAGCAACGGACACGAGAACCGAGGGCCTTCCGCTCCTCGTTGCCCCAGTTGTCTGGCTGGTGACGCGGCCAAACACGAAATGGCGCACTCGCCTGGCCCAGGTCCTGCTCATCTGCATCGCCTTTGCCTTGCCCACACTGAGCTATGCGAACTGGTTTCGCCAGTCCCACGGCCAGCTAAGGCTGACCTATAGCACGGGTGCGTTCCTCGCTGCTCGTGCAGAATCGTTCGCAAACTGCGCAACCGACAACCTTCCCCGCACAGACCGCTGGCTTTGCGCTGCTCCCGGACGGAAACCCGACTGGTATCTCTGGACACCCGGCACGCCGCTGTCCAGGGCCAAGGGTGGCGCGTTCACCGCGGTAAACGATAAGCGAGGTACAGCATTCGCGGTCAGGGTATTCGAATCGCAGCCTGGCGAATACCTCCTGACAACCTGGCAGGCTATCCTGCAGAATTTCTCATCGGGAGGATCCGCCTACTCCAACGGGCAAGCCGCCTTCGCCTTCCCGGCACACCCGGCCACCCTGGCACTGCTCGCCGGCCAGAACCCTGGCAACACGACCGGCCCGATCTATCGTTACGACGCTCACCCCTCCACCAGGCTCGCCCAGCCCTGGGCGTCTGCGCTGCGCGTCTACCAGCAGATCTTTGTGGTCCCGCCGACTGTAATGGGCCTGATCACACTCATAAGTTGTGGCGGCATCCTGCTAGCGTGGAAGCGCCGCGGCGGCCCAGCACTGCTCCCTTGGGCCATCGGTGCGATCTTGGTTGTGGTTCCGGCAGCGACGTCGGGCTTCGGGACGCGGTACGAGCTTGTCGCGACCGCCCCGCTTTGTATAGCTGCAGTACTGGGCCTGATGGAGATCAGGGGACACAGCCCCGAACCGGCTGTGAAGCACCGGCCCAGCCATGCCGTGGTCAGAAGCATTCCTGCCCTCCATGCATGGAACTCCTCCCCCGCCTATGAGGGACAGATGGAGAGCAGGAGACCTGATCACGCCTGGTTTGCTGACGCCCCGCTCCCGGCCGCCGATGGTCCACCGGAACAGCTTGAGGCCACCCAGCCCATTACCTGAGGTGTGACAACTTGGCGCGTAGCCGGCCGGCCGCGAATGGGGCCGGGGGCCTGGCGGGATTAGCCAAACCGGCCGTGGACGTAGTCGGCGGTCCGCGGGTCGGCGGGGTTCTCGAAGAGCTGCCTGGTCGGTCCGGACTCCACGATATATCCGGGGGTGTTCTCACTCGCGAGGAAGAACGCGCAGTTGGTGGAGACCCGCTGAGCCTGCTGCATATTGTGGGTAACGATCACGATCGTGACCTGGCCGGCCAGCTCCCTGATCGTCTCCTCGATCCGCCGGGTGGAGGTCGGGTCCAGCGCCGAGCACGGCTCGTCCATCAGCAGCACCTCTGGTGAGACCGCAAGCGACCGGGCGATGCACAGGCGCTGCTGCTGCCCCCCGGAGAGCGCCCCGCCCGGGGAGCGCAGCCGCCGGTACACCTCGTTCCACAGGCCGGCTCGCCGCAGGCTGGTCTCCACGACGTAATCTTTGTTGCTGACCCTGATGCCGGCCAGCTTCAGCCCGCTGGCCACGTTGTCGTAGATGGACATGGCAGGAAACGGGTTCGGCTTCTGGAACACCATTCCGATGCGGCGGCGTATGTCGGCCGGGCGCTGCCTCGCGTCATAGATGTCCTCGTCCCCCAGCAGCACCTCTCCGGCCAGCGCAGCGCTGCGCACCAGCTCGTGCATCCGGTTGAGGATGCGCAGGAAGGTGGATTTGCCGCAGCCGGACGGGCCGATGAGTGCGGTGACCATCCCCGGCTCCATCTTCAGCGACACACCCTCGAGGACCTTGTGGTCGTCGAACCAGGCCGCTACATCGCGCGCCTCAATCCCGACCAGCGGACCCGGCTGCTGCAGGCCTCCGTCCCCGCGGTAGCCGCGCGGGCTTGCGTCGCCCCGGGGCGGGCCGTACTGGTACTCGCCCACATCGATCGCTGGCGGTGGCCCGTATGATGGTCCGGCCGGCCCTGGGTCGGCGTCACTCTGCGGCCCTGGCGCGGGTACCGGCCAGGGGGCAGGGACGCTGTCGTGGGCTCGCCTGTGCCTGGGTGAGGCAGGGGGGAACTGGGCGGCGGGCTCACTCATCGGCGGAACGTCAGATTCGTGTGACCACGAAGTGTCACGGCGACTGCCCCCCACGCTGCTGGAACTCCGTTCTCCGCGGACATTCTGGCATCACTCCCGGCGATGGTCCAATCTGGATCAGGACGGTCAGTACAGGTTTGGCAGCAGGGCAGCCATGTTCTGGTACACGCTCAAGGTGACCGCGATCACGACCGGCGCAGCCAGCAGGTAGGTCGGCCAGCGCGACCACCGGTGCGCGGCGATGGTGGCGACGATGACCGTGACCAGTAGCGCCTCTGACCACAGGAACAGCGCGACCAGGCTGCCGGTGTCGCTGGCCAGGTATAGTTCCTGGGCCGTGATGCTGGGCCAGGTGCCGGGGTTGGCCTGCGGGGTCGAGATCAGGTCGGCGCTGACCTGCACGGCCTCCGTCGGGATGTTCGCCGAGTTGGCGGTCATCAGGACCAGGCGGTTTGCCGAGCTGTCTATCGCCGGATACCGGCTGGTCCCGAACGAGTGGACGACATAAGTGGACACGCCCTGCCCGGTCGCTACGGTGAACCGGTCGCCGATGCGCAGCCCAGCCAGATACCTGAACGGCGCACCGTACGTTGCCCGCTTGCCGTAGATGAAGCTCCAGCCCACTTCCCCGGGCAGCGCCGACGCGCGCACGTGGCCGGGGCCCAGGGCCAGGTCACGCGACGTGGTCCCCTCCACCACGACCGTGTTCCTCAGGCCGATCTGCGGGATGTTCAGCACCGCGACCGGAGCGCCCTCATGGGTCGGCCCGACCGGCGCGACCGCCTGGGCCAGCTCGGCAACGAAGCTCTTGTACATGGTCGATTGGGCGTGCCTCTCGGACACATCGGACAGGCCGTACAGGTAGACGAAGAACCCGAGGACAAACAGCGCGGCGACCGACAGCGTCATCCCCACCCGGCGCAGCACGGCCGAGTCGCGGGCCGGCGGCCGCGCTGGCTGCGCTGGCTGCTGCTCGGCGCCGGCCGGGGCCTCCGCGCTGGGTGGAGCGCCGGCGCCGGCGCCGGGCGCGATGGTGGCCATCACCGGCGCCTGCGCTCCAGCCAGGAGCCAATCACCGCCGGCGCAGCAATGGCAGCGAGCAGCGCCAGGACGATAAGCCCGGCGAACAGCCACGCCTCCTGCGGAGCCGTGCCGCTGAGGCTGACCGGCTGGGCATTGATCTGTGCCCCGGAGCCGGTCGCGCCCGTCAGCTGCCCGGTATTGGGATTGATGCTTTGCCCAGAGCTGGTGCTCGCGCCGGTGCTTGCGCCGGTGCTGGCGCCGGTAGTCGCGCCGGTGCCCGCGGCGGCGACCGCGACCGGCTTCCCGTTTTTCACCACGCAGTTGAGGGGAGCCGTGTGGAAGTCGCACGGGCTCGGTTGGGGAGCGAACTTGGTCAGGAAGTTGACCCCGTTGTGGTACGTCGGGTTGTTGCAGTTGTTCAGTTGCCTGGTGGGAATGGCGGTGATATGGCCGGGAATGTGGCTGAACTGCAGGAACCCGCCCGTGACCAGGGGAAAGGGCAGCGGAGAGTAGCCAAGGCTGCCGGCCGTCTGCTGCGCCCCGCACAGCACGAACTTGAGCCAGGTGGAGAGCGTGAACCCCTTCGTAGTGTTCCATCTCGGCGGCGCTGACAGCGTCTGCCCGTTGACCACGCGGCTGTCCCGGGGCACGATCACGTAGCTGTAGCTGGACAGCGGATAGCTGCGCGGATCCCTGTCGTTATACACCTGATCGAGGTTCTGCATGAGAAACGTCAGGTCACGAGGGTTCTCATCGATCTTCGCCTTCTCCAGGGCGATCGCGTCATTAGAGGGGGTGGGCAGAGAGTAGTAGCCCGCCGGATTGAGCAGCTTCACCACAGGGAGGTGGTTGTTGAGGGCGTAGGCGTATTCGTCGTAGCCGATCGCCCCGTTGTTCGACGCGGATGCGATGTAGTTGGCGACCAGGTCCGAGCCGCTCAGCGCCTTGCCGTCCCGCAGAGCACTGGACGGGTAGAACTCGGTCGGGCCGCAGCCGGATCTAGGCCCGCCGGATCTGGCGCAGAACCCCTGCCACAGCGACGGGTATTGCCTCCACAGCCAGCGGCTGAACTGGTAGCTGGCGCCCGAGCCATCGGACCGGACGACCACGGTGATGGGGATGCTCGGCAGCTGCGCGCCGTAGTCGTGTGTGATTGCCGGGTTGTCCCAGTTGTTGATCTGGCCGGTGAAGATCTTCGCTACCGTCGCGCCGGAGAGCCGCATGTTGGTGATCTTCCGGCCACCGACCACAATGTTGTAGGGGAAGGTGGTGCCGCCCGCCACGATCGGTATGTACGAGTAGGCGTACGGGACGTGCTCGGTCCCTCCCTGGAAGGGATCGGGAGTGACCAGGAACGCGATATCGGAGGCGGCGAAGTCAGCCTGGTCATCGATGTAGTCCGTGCGGCCTGCCGCTGACCCGACCGGATCGAAGTTGATCACGACCCCTTGGTTGTGGACGTCGGCCGACCACTGGTTGATCGCGGGTCCCGCCCATGACGAGCCGAAGCCCTGCAGCGGCGTGAAGTTCGAGGCGGGCTGGGCCGGGCGGGCCCTCGCTGTCCCGCCGCCACCGGCGAGCCTGGCCGCCTGAGCCGGCCCGGCAAACGCGGCCACGCCCAGCAGAGCGGTGCCGACGAGCAGGACAAGAGCCGACAGCTTGCCGGGTCGCATCATGATCCTCCGCGAAAGTGATGTCTGGTTGCGAGCGTATGTGCGTGCTGCCGGGCCAGGTGGCAGCGCACGCAGGTCACGTCCGGTCACACGACGGCCTCCTCCCCAGACGGCATCCGCTCCGCAGGCCCCGGGCTGGGCATAGCCCGGTCGCGGGCGATGCGGCGGCGCTGCCGGCGGGTCATCTCCCCGGGGGCCTTGCCGCCGAGCAGCCGGGCCGCGGTGAACAGCACCAGCACCATGATCATCAGGGCAAGGCCCGCGCCGAACCCGCGGTCGATCATGTTCGGCGTCGGGTTCTTCCTGATGAAATCCCAGATAAGGATCGGCAGGCCGCTCTGCGGCCCGCTGAACGGATTGACGTTCATGTCGTTGGTGAACCCCGCGGTGAACAGCAGCAGCGCGGTCTCGCCGACCGCCCGGGCCATGGCCAGGATCGACACCGTCGTCAGGCCCGCCCGCGCGGTCGGCAGCACGACGTGCCACACGGTGCGGACATGACTGGCGCCCAGCGCGTAGGAGGCCTCGCGCAGGTTGTTCGGCACCAGCCGGAGAATCACCTCGGATCCCCTGGTGACGATCGGCACCATCATCACGGTCAGCGCCAGCGACGCGGCGAAGCCGCTCTGGTTCAGGCCGAGCGTGACGATCGCCATCGTGTAGATGAACAAGCCGGCGACGATCTCCGGCAGCCCGGTCATCGCGGTCACGATGACGCGCACCGGCTGCGCTCTGGCCCCGCCCGTCTCGGCCAGGAACACCGCCGCGGTGACGCCCAGCGGGACCGAGAACAGTGTCGCCATCCCGAGCTGCTCCAGCGAGCCGACCATGGCATGCACCACGCCGCCGCTGGTCAGCGGCTGCAGCGGCCCGGTCAGGGCCATGGTCTGAGTCCAGAAATTGAGGTGCGTCACCGCCGACCAGCCGCGGAAGCTCACGTAGATGATCTGGTCGAGGATGACCGCGAGCGCGAAGATGCCGGCGGTGACCGTCCCGGCCACCAGCATCCGGTCCACCATCGCCCTGCGTCCCCAGCGCAGCCCCACCACCCCGGCGTAGAGCGCCAGGAAGGCGATGTACCAGCACAGCCAGAAGCCGAGCACCCCGGAGAACGGCAGCACGTTCTCGTAGGGGTACCAGACCAGCGCGATCGCAGACACGGCCGCCGCGGCCGGCGCCAGGATGTCCTCGGCATTGACCGCGTGCAGCCGGATCCTCCGCGGCTCCGGCTTGGCCGCGGAGACCTGGCCGCCGCCACCGGCGCGACGGCCGGCATCATCGGATGCCGGCCCGAGGATGTCCCCGGAGCCCGGTGGTGACGCGATAGCGCTCATCAGCGAGTCGTCTCCTGGTCAGTCGGCGGTCTGCAGGCCGGATCGAGAGCGGGCAACAATAACGCTCGCCACCGCGTTCACCAGCAGTGTCACCACAAACAGCACCAGGCCCGCCGCGATCAGCGCCGCGAGCGCCTGGGGCGAGGACTCCGACGCGAAGTTGGCGATCAGCGACGCGATGGAGTTCCCCCCGCTCTGCGAGATGTGAGTGACGATGGTGAACACCGGCGAGAGGATGATCGTGATGACAACGGTCTCGCCCATGGCCCGGCCGAAGCCGAGCATCACCGCTCCGATCACGCCGCCGCGGCCGTAGGGCAGCACCACGGTGCGAATCATTCCCCAGCGGGTCGATCCCAGCGCGTACGCCGCCTCTCGCTCATTCGGCGGTGCCTGGGAGAAGACCTGGCGCGAGATCGCCGCGACAATGGGGATGATCATTAGCGAGACGATCAGGCCGGCGAGGAGAGTGGAATTCTCGAAGTAGCCGGCCTGGAAGGTGGTGTAAGGAACCCGGAGAAATGGGATGAAGCCGAGGTGGTCCGAGAGCCACCGCTCGCTTCCGACCACTCGCGGCATCAGGAAGTAGAACCCCCACAGGCCGTACAAGATGCTCGGGAGCGCCGCCATCAGGTCAATGAGCGCGATCATCGCCCGGCGGAGGCCGGGCGGCGCGTATTCGGAGATGAACAGGGCGATGGCGAGCGCGGCCGGGACGGCGATAACCAGCGAGATGATGGCAATGATGGTGCCGTCGATCAGGACCGCGCCGACGCCGATGTGGTTACCGAACAAGCGCCATTCGAAATTTGTGAGGAACCGCCAGCCCACCTGGTGCAGCACGCCCGCCGCCTTCAGGACCAGGAACAAGGCGATCAGCCCCGTCATGACCAGCACCGCGAAGCCGGCGGCGTACAGCACGCCATGGAACACCTTGTCGGCAGGGCTGGACGGTGCCTTGATGGGGCGGGGTCTTTGGGCCATCTGGACCAGGGTGGGCGTATCGGGAGCGTTGCTCACGACTCTCCGGTCGCCGGTGTCGCTGCGGCCGGTGCCTCGGGTGTCACCGGGATTGGTGCTGCTGATGTCGCCTCCGCTGGGTTGGTGCCGTCGCTGTGGTTCCCGCTCAGGGGACGAATATTCCGCGGATCAGGCCGGCGGTCAGGCCCGGCAGCGACCGGATCCGCCGGGAGAGCGCGGCCCACCCGCCGGTGACACCGAGCACGTAAACGGCCGGGCCGCCGAGCAGCAGAATCCCCCCCACGATCAGCAGGATCGGCAGGATGAGCCGGCCCAGGCCCGCCGCGTTGGGGTTGCTCACCGCGTACGCGGCGTGGCTGCTCCCACCGATCCGCACCGTTGGGGTCGGCTGGGGCCCGCCCGCCGACCCGTGACCCGGCGAGCTTCCGCCACTCGACCCCGTGCCCCCCGTGCCGCCGGTGCCGCCCGTGCCGGATGGCGGGGGCGTGGATTTGGGGTGACCGCCGCTGCTCCGGCAGTGCTGCGCGCGGACGGCGCTGGCCGCCGACAGCAGCTGCGCGTGCTGGTGGCTGGTCAGCGGCATGTATCCGGGGGCCAGCTGGCCGGGTTGGACGCCGGGCTGCTGGCCGGTGCTGGCCACGTAGTCGAGGAACCTGGCGATCGCCGACGCCTTTGCGGCCGGCAGGCCGCAGGTCGGCACCATGGCGTAATCCACCATGGTCAGCGGGTAGGCCTTCGGATCCTTGCCGCCGAAGTTGGCCTGCTGCGTGATCCCGTCCGGGTTGGTCGTCATCTGGCTCACCGCGGCGGCGATAGAGGCGCTCGTCGGCGCGACCGCCTGGCCGGCCGCGTTTACCAGCTCGGCCGCTGGGAATGCGTCGGCAGCGACCTGGCTCTCGGAGACCAGGGCCATCATGACGCGCTGGCCGATAACCTGGCCCACCACCCGCAGGTTGGCATACCCCGTGTTCCCGCTGCAGCCCAGGCCCTGATTAAGGATGCAGGTCGGGACGGGACTGGTCGTGGTGGGTGCGTAAATCGCCATGTCCGAGGCCACCGTGTCGAGCCCGGTGACTGGGTTCCAGCTCGCCTGCATCGTCTCGTCGTAACCATTTGTCACTGTCTTGGTGGGTTCGGTGGTGAATCCCGAGTCCAGGGTCTGGAACTGGCCGGTCGGGTACGCGATGCCGCGGTAGTTCTTGTTGACGGTCATGTACGCTTTGCCGTTCCACAGTGCGGGCTGTCCCTTCAGGAAACCCGCTGCGGCTCCGTCGGCTGCCACCCACCGGGTGACCTCGGAGGTCATGTCGCTATTGCCGGCCACCACGAGCGGCAGGAACGTTCCCCACATGGACGCTCCCACCTGATCCGGCGGGAAGTTCAGCTGGTTGCCCGCCGTGTCCCCGCCATTGAGGGCGAGGAACGCCGGATCGTCGAAGATCGTGCGCGTGTTCTTTGCGACGGCGGGATCGCAGGTGCTGCTGGGCGCGGGCGGCGGGCTTTGCGGGGGGCCCGGTTTGACGGTGCAGTCATAGGCCAGCGAGTACGACTGGGTCAGCAGCTTCGCGGCCAGTTGCGCGTTCAGCTTCAGGTTAGTGAACGGCCCGTTCGTCTTCGGGTCGTCTATGTAGTAGGCGAACGCCATGGCCGAGTTGGCCAGCGGCGCGTAGGTGAATTGACGGGCGGAAAGGTTCGCGCCGTTCGAGTTCGTGGCAGTGGCGGGCTGGGTCACCAGCGCCATGTCCACGCCCGCGGTCAGCGCGCCGCTGCCGTTGAGGAAGAACTGCCTGGCAAGGTACTCGCTTTCGGAGGTGGACCCGAACGACAGCCCGGACGTGCCAGTGCACAGGCCGGCCGCCCATTGGCTCATCGCTGCCTCCAGCATCGGCGAGCCGTCCGCCTGAAACGCCGGTGTTCTCGACGGGCAGTTGGCCGGCGTCGGCGTGAACGACAGCGGGATCACGATCCGGTCCGCCCAGGAGCACGGTGTCCCTACGTAGTAGTCACTGCCGAATGGGCCAGGGGCGACGCTGGAGTCGAACTCGTGATCCGCGCAGTTCTTCGGAACGCCGCTGCCAACGGTTCCCGGGGACCCGCCCCAGTTGGGTACCACGGCGAGCGAGCAGGGGCTCTTCACATTGCAGTGGAGGAAGGTGTTCTCCGGGCCGGCTTCCACGAGCACGTCGGCTTGGCCGGTGCCATTCGGCTGGGTGTACGTGATGACGCCGTTGGCAGGACCCGCCGTCGTGTTCACCTGGGTGAGGTTCGAGAGGTCATAGCAGTCTTTCGACTGCAGGCTGATGCCGTTGCCCACTTCGGACTGCGGGTTGGTTCCGGCGCACTCGTAAATGGCGACGTGGTAGAGGTGACTCCCCGTGGTACCGCCCGAAGGGTCGTTCACCGGCTCGGGGGCGCTGCCGTCGGGCGTATAGGTCGGGGTGAAGTTGACCCACGAGACATGGACAACCTGGTTGGTCAGGTGGGCGGTCGGGGTCACCGTGACGGCCGGCGGCTGGGTTACTGGGTTGCCGGTCGCCGGATCGTAGGCATGGTTGCCGCTGTATGTATTTGTGCAGGTGACCGAGCCGGTGGCGGCGGTCTTGCAGGTGGTGTGATCGGTCGGGCCAGATGCCAGCTGCGCCTGCGGTCCGGAAACGGCCGCGCCCGCCGGTTGCAGGCCCGCCACGGCCGGTACCGCCAGGATGGCCACGGTTGCTGCCAGCCGCAGCACCCGGACGCGGCCACGGCCGCGCCGGTTCCGCGCCTCACGCATCCTCAGTCTCCCTACTCTGGCCCCACCGGAGTTTCGCTTTCTCCCCCCGCAGCACGATCGCAAGAAGCGCGTGGCGACGGACCACGGTATCCCGGCGGCAGTGCGTCTAGGTGTCCAGCAGGTGTCTAACAGGGAACAAGCCGGTGCTGGCTTGGCTGACCGGGAACGGCGGCTGCCCGCTGTGGCCGCCTGATCACATGCCGCATGTGGTGCTCGAAAGGGTTTGTGCCTGCTGACCGGCCTGTACCCGGGAAGGTGCACGGCCGCGCCGATCCGCTTCCCGCACCCGCCCTGTGCACCGCTGATACGGGTTGGGGGGGATTGCGTAAGAGGTGCGGGCAGCGCTGCCGGCGCGGGCAGTACCCGCGCCGGCAGCGGTAGATCGTCAGCTGATGCCGCGGGCCAGGCCCCCGGTCAGCTTGCGATCACGAGGCCTGGAACAAGGTGCCGCAAAGCGAGCCGGACAGGGGCAGGAATCCGTAGCTCTTTTGGTCGGCCGTGTCCGAGCAGACCGCGCCCTTGGGACCGAAGAACGGGAGCAGGCTGGCCGGGATCTTGGGGGCCGTCGTGGTCCCAGCGTTCGGCACCACGTTCCACACCACCCGGGTGAGGGTGGAGGTGAACTTGGTGTTGAGCGTGTCGATAGTCGTGGAGTGGGTCGAGACCGGCGAGACGCCGCTGACCTTCTGCGGCTGGTTCAGCACACCTGGGGCCGAACTGCTGGTGGCGTGACCGCCACCGTGGGGCTTGGGCGTCTGGCCGATCCAGACGGCGACCGAGTACGGGAAGATCGCGTTCGGGTTGTTGGTGAACTCGAACTGGTTGCCGGTCAGGGGGCCGCCGGAGTCGCTCACGCTGACGCCGGTGTTCTCCTCGATCGG
>Ga0306922_10003442_pt1 | contig 14780 bp, 15 predicted proteins | sample sta12Cox44000082_FD_203758 | JGI IMG/M metagenome (GOLD analysis project Ga0306922, IMG submission 203758) | Lab enrichment of tropical soil microbial communities from Luquillo Experimental Forest, Puerto Rico - statoxic.12C.oxic.44.000.082 (v2)... | ecosystem: Environmental > Terrestrial >... | reverse complement strand
TACCCCCTGGATCGTGCAGCAGATGCGAGAAGCGTGGCCCTACGCGTCGACGCACAGATTCTTGTTCTTTGATCACGACTCTAAGTTTGGCAGGGATGTGGTGTCGGCGGTCAGGAGGCTGGGAAGCCAGCCAGTGCGTACCGCGTATCGCAGCCCCTGGCAGAACGGTGTCGCGGAACGGTGGGTGGGAAGCTGCCGAAGAGACTTGCTCGATCACGTGATCGTCCTCAACGAGCGACACCTGAAACGACTTATGGCTGAATACCTACGCTACTACCATGAGGATCGGACGCATCTGGGGCTCGCGAAGGATACGCCAGCAGGCCGGCCGATTGGTAGCCCTCCACCAAGCGGAAGTACGATTCGATCGTTTCCTCGGCTTGGTGGCCTGCATCATCGCTACGCAGTGGCAGCGTAGACGAGCGGCCCTCCGTTACGGCCAGCTTCACGGTGTGTGTAACCGTATTCGAGGATTCCCATCCTGTTTGTCCGGTTGGGAACACCCTCGATTTGCCCTCTGCTCCAAAAGCCCTCCCGGAAGTTCGAGGATTTGGAGCAACGCACAATAGCACTTTCCTGTGCAGGGTTTTGATGAACTACAACGGTTCTCCTAGTGGACGAACACTCTTGAGAGTGCGATACTCGTCGGTGCAGTCGGCCAATTTCACCGACACCTGTTTGCCATTGCGGTAGCGGAGATGACGTGCACCAATCGGTCGATAAAAGTGCCCTCTTTGCATGTGCAATCCCACCAAATGTGCAACAGAACTTCGGCACACTTTCAGCAAGTTGTTTATAATCAATGTGGAGGAGTGGCAGAGTGGTTGAATGCGACGGTCTTGAAAACCGTTAGGCCCGTGAGGGTCTCGGGGGTTCGAATCCCTCCTCCTCCGCCACAATACAGGCCGTGGCCGACGGCCCAAAAACCTCAAAAGTCCCTTCTACCTCCGCTACACCGCAGAGGATGGTTCCCAGCCATTCAAGGTCATCCCCGACTGCGAAACCATTGAAGACGCCATCAAATCCGCTGAATCCCTCAGCCACGCCCTGCTTGCGAAGTCGAAAGGTCTGACCGTTTTCGAACTCGACGCGCTTACTGACGAGAACCGCGTCACCATCAAGGCCGCGATTGAGCAGTTCCTCACAACGAAGAAGCACAAGGCGAAGAAAACCGTTGGCGGGTACAGGAACCACCTGAACAAGTTTCCGGAACAGCTTCCTCATGGTGTCCGCTTCTTGGACGAGGCCATCACGACAAAGGTTCTGCAAAACTTCCAAGACAAGATGGTAGCGGAGGGTCTTGACTCGGACACGATATCCAATCGCATGCTCGCTCTTCGTATTTTCTGTAAGAAGGTCGGCATCAAGTTCCCGCTCGGTTGGGATGAGATGCCTGTCGTCGAAGAGGAGGAAGCGGTCCCGTACACAGACGAGGAACTGAAAAAGATATTCGCCGCGATGAACGACGAGCAGATCGCTCACTACAAATTCTTCCTTGGTACGGCGTGCCGCGACAAAGAAGTAACCTTCGCTACGTGGCAGGATATCGACTTATCCAACGGCAACCTACATCTGCGCAGCAAACCGGATGTCGGTTTCACGTTAAAGAGTCACGAGAGCCGAACCGTCCCTCTGCCGCAATCATTGCTGGCTCTACTGAAAGACCGGCGGAAACATGCTCCGCATCCTCGGTGGATATTCGTCAACGAAGATGGCCGACCTGATAATCACTTCCTGCGGAAACTGAAACGGATCGCGTTGCACGCGGGGCTGAACTGTGGTCAGTGCGCGACGACAGTAACCAAGGGCCGCTACGAAACAAAGTACAAAGCGGACGTCACTTGCAAGACCGATCCAGTCTGCGAACATTGGTACCTGCATCGGTTCCGCAAGACGTGCGCGACGCGTTGGCATGAGAACCAAGTCCCGATTCGAACGATCCAACATTGGCTGGGTCACAAAAGTTTGGAGACCACGATGCTTTATCTGGGCGTAACCGACTCCGATAAGCTGCGCCCCAACATCGACAAGGCGTTTGGAGATTAGCCGCAAGGGAGTTCAGCAAAATGACGGGCAGAGAGATCGCTGACAACTATCTGTCGAGCCCGCTCTGCACGGTGTGGATTGTCGGGCCAGTTCTTCTACGACTCATCGCGATTATCTTGGGAGGGAGATGATTGCCGCATGACGTACAACGCCATCGCCAGCCGCTGGCGTTGTAAGCCGAGAAACTGATTTCGCCTTCTTGGGTGGCAACCAGGGTTGACGAGCTGACCAGCGCCGCAAAGTCATAATTGAAGGCGTCTTGAAACCACATCGCGCCGGACTCCATGATTCGGAAGTGCCCGTCATAGGCATCGGCCTTCTCTGACCAATCGTCTGCCGCTACCAGCAACCCGGTAGAAACAATCTTGAAGTAGCCCGCGAAACTGCTCAGGACCGAAGCCAGCGGGAGCCTTGCTCGAATCGAAGTGGCGAAGTAGGGAAAGCCTAACAAGTGCCTTCGTCGCGGCGGACCCCCTCGCGGAATCCGTGATTTCTAAAAGATCTCGGGTGAATTGTTCAATTGTTCCAAGTTGAAGAAGACCGGAATCGGGACGACCTCCTTAGCCCATGTGTAGTCGGAGTGCTGGCACACTTGAACTGACCGCTACCGCTTAACATTTAATCCGGTGTCCCTATCCTCCGTCGCTACCTTACAGGGATTGCCAGTGCTTTGATCGACAATCTGGTAATAGTAGTAGTTCTCCTTCTGATGAACGTTGTAATATCGAGTGGGGCTGCCCTTCTCAAAAGGCACGTGATCTGCACTGGGTTCCAATGGACTTTCCTGGGTGTAAGGTTGGTGCGTAATCGGATCCGGCGGGATCGGGGTAGTTATACTGGTGAAGTCAACCCGATACTTGTTGTCCTCAGACAGCCATCGTACTCGATCATTGGTATAGCTCATAAGCTGGATTGGGCTACTTACTAGGCAATGACCAGTAGTTTTGGGATCCGAACTAACGTAAAGATCCCAGTCGTGTTTTACGAGGGGAATGGGTCGAAAATAGCGACCAACTCCAAAGGCGATCCCCAAGCTGATTAACCCAATCAGACCAATCACAACCTGTCGGATCTTCATAGGCATCTCCAAAGTCAATCGAAAGGACGGGTGCGAACGTTCTCAATGACTAAGCGTGGGTTTTGACCTGGCCAGTTTTGAAATACCGTCAGAATCTGGCGTCCTTGTGAGCCGTTGAATCGCGGCCACTATAGCTAATATTCTAGGTATGTCAAGAACCTTTTTATGGTCACAATATTAACTTATAAAAAAGCGGCTATCGGCCTATCGACAGAACAATTAGAGCGCTTGCACCCAAAACTCGCGGCCTTGAAAAATAAAATCGCCGTTTCGCTATCTGTCTTGCTGGTCACGCGCCCATATATGTCCTGAAGACCCCACATGCGGCAGGCCCACTCGGGCACAGTTGTGCCGCTGTGCTCGAATAGAGATTTGTCCACTCTTCCGCCAGATGGGAAATTCAACGTCAGACCGTTCAAGCTTCATGGTTTAGAGCAAATCCCCGACACTTGGTTGTTTTTGCGTTTCGCATTGAGAAGTGGGAATCCAGCTGAACTTCGCCCTTTCGCTAGATAGGTTTCGATTGTCATTGCCTCTTTATAAGACTGAGTTACCGCAAACCTATAGGAAAGGTACTGCTGAATGAAGTTGCGGGTCAGAACGTCGCCCTGCAACTGGCGGGTTCCGAATTGCCGCCTCTGCTCATCACTCAGAGTCGGCACTATGAAACGGTCAAATACGTACACCGCAAACTGGTCACCCGATCTTCCGCCCCTCCAATGGCTGTCAAGCCGGTCCTTTAATCCTCGCATTCTGATGCGCGCTATCCGTGGCCAGGGTGTGCATATCTGCCTTCGTTAAAAGAGCACCAGCGGATTGGCTCAATCAAAACCATTTGACTACTCCGCCGTGGTGAGAACATGTCCCTTGGTGATGCTGACTGAAGTTATAGGTTCCATCTCGGCACTGCGCCGTCGCACCCGCGGGAGCTTTGTCGTAGTACGTTGGAGATTGCACTCGCTGGCCATCTTTGTTCGTATAGTAGCGTGGAGATGAATTCGGAACAGCGGTTGATGTGGATTGAGAACCTATGGTCGCTTTTTCGGAGTCGGTCAAACGAGAGGTGTCGCAGCCGACATACCTGTGCAGACAGGCGTTATAGTTTCGCTGGTGCGCAGCCTGTTGAACCGCCGCCTTCTCGGCGTCAGTTAGCTGCGATGGATTACACGCGACGTACGCGTGCAAGCAGTTGTTATAGTTCCTTTGATGGTCTTCTTGCCGAGCTTCGGCTGTAGACGGAATTAATATTCCTACCAGGAAAAATAAGGACGCGATGAGGCGACTCTTCATGGTTGGCTCTTTGCCTCTTAGTATTTCTCACCAGACTTACCGTGTCTGTAAGGTAATGAGCGATTTCGATCCAAAGGAAAAAGCTGTCAGACTGGGAACGCCTCGATTCGATATAAAAGGATCTTCTTCGGCGCGTGCGGTAGATCAGAACATCCGTTTTGACTCGACGATTCGAGATTAGCAGCCTCCTTCAGCCACTCTCCTAACGCAAAAACGCCGGAGTTCTCGAAGTAACCACCATCTCCCAGGTGCTCGGCGTTCCACGGCCAGTCCGCACGTGCGGTTGGCGATACGAAGGGAAAGGCACTCGTCATTCGCGCCCCGGTTTCCAATAAAACGTCTCGGCCCGTATACATTTGATGAAAACTGTGCAACCTATGTGTATCCTCACCGTCCCGCAGCGGCCTGGGAAAAGAATTGGTAAACACCATGGGGTCGCCGGTACGAAGTTTGCTGAACTAAAAAGTAGAACAGGCCATTGTTCCGCGGATTTCCGGCTAGCGAGAAGACGATCCGGCGGGCTGAATTTCGCGTTCTTCCGCAAGGAGCGCTCGAGGGCCCATCCTCTATCATCCCCAGGCCACCAAAAGTTCACTGTCATTGGCCTTCCCTCATTATTGATAGGTTGGCGTTACTCATGTTCCGCAAACGCGATTTTCCACGGGTACATCACTATTCGCTTATGAGCCTCGCCTCGAGCACTCCTTTGCCAGGCAGGACTGCCTGCCAGAATTCCAATTGACAGGTCAATTATGTAACTGTATTGTTTGCGTCCACTGCTTGCCTGTGCCCAAGGAGGGACCATGAAGCCCAGCCATGCCAAGTTCCTCGCTCTGCTAGGAACTGTAGTTTTAGGCGCAATTCAATCTGGTTGTAAGCCCAGTCCGGTCGAGCCCCGTCCGCCCGCGGTTCCCGTCGGTAACCAGGATAGGCTCGTGACAATTTCCCCCGGATCTGGCGGCGCCTGCGAAGTGGATTATCCCGTGGCCAGCTTGAAGCAAAATCAGAATCCGAAGCACACTATTTCTTGGGCGACGCAGTCTGGTCCATATTGGATTTTGTTCGATAACAGACAGGGAGGTCTGGGAAGTCCGATCGATCCAAGTAACAAACCCATTAAGGTTGCTCCCACAGCAGGAAAATTCGATGTCGAGGCGGCTTCTCCTAATTACTACAAATATGCCATTTACACTAGCGATCCAAGCGCAACCCCTCAGCCACCACCTTGTAAGGATTTTGACAATGACCACGACACCGGCTTGAATGTAAAGCGGTGAATGACTCAGTTAGGATGTATCAGTTTCTGAAAGCGCGAATTGCTGTGCAAATGGTCGAAGTCAGGGGTATCCTGAATCGCCTGTGCGGAATACCCGAGTGCCACGGCCTTCTCTAAGGATGCCAAACATCGTTCTGCATCACCGAGTTGGTTATAAACAATAGCTGCTCGCAACCTAACTTCTCCATCTGCCGGAGCCAACGCAAGTGACTGCTCGATTTGTTCGACTGCCTCTCGGCGGTGTTGGCTCATTGCGTTGTAATCGGCTGAATAAGCAAGCACCGTCGAATCCTTCGGATTCACATCCAATTTCTTTTCGGCTCGAGCAATAGCCTTTTCATAAGCAGTTATTGCTTCCGAGGGCCGTCCCCCACCCCAGAATAGGGAATCTCCGAGATTTCCCCATAAAAGCCAGTCGCTATCGTCGAGACTAAGGCCGCGCTGAAACGCATCGGCTGCATCAGAGAAGCGCCGCAGTTGAAAGTATGCGTTTCCCAAGTTGTTATAGGCTTCAAGATTTGGTCGAATCTCGATTGATTTGTTTAACGGCGAGAGTGCCTGTGTGTACTTTCCCTGTGCTACATACATTGCGCCGAGATTTGAGTAACCCCGATAGTTGAGGGGCGCGAGTTCGTTCACTTTCATGAATTGTGTGATCGCGTCAGCGTAGCGACCCTGACTGTAGTAGAACGTCCCTAGCCAACTATAGCCACCCCAGTAATTCGGCCGTAACGAAATGGCTTTCTTGTAAGCCGTTTCCGCTGCGACGGGATTCCCCAGCTTCACATAAGCATCGGCCTGACCTCGTAAGCCATCTTCATTACTGGGATCGAGCTGAACGGCCCGCCCGAATTCCTGAACCGCAAGATCATACTTTCCCGTTAGGTTGTATTCGTCTCCGAGGCAGATGCGCCCCTCGGCTGTTTCGCCCACCTCGAGTGACTTCTGACAGTTCTGTTGGGCCTGTCTTATCCAGTCGCGATCGCGATTCGTCTGTTGGTATCCCAAGAGGTAGGCTTCGCCGAGAGCCGCATAAGAATTGGGGTATTTTGGGTCTAGGACCACGGAATTCTTCAACTCGGCAATCGCGAGTTCGATGTTTTCGGGCTTCTGATAATCGCTAAGATATCCGCGACCTCGCAAATAACTCGCGTAGGCTTCCGGACTGCTTTTGGTTCTCGCCATTGGAGGCGGTTGACCCTGTGTCCCTTGATCGGAAGCGAGCAACGAGGCGACCTCGTTGGTAACTTGATCTTCCAACCCCAACGCGTCTTTCGCATCGGCTGTGATCGTACGCGCATTTAGCTGCTGGTGCGTTTTGGAATCTACCAGTGAACAATTAACCCTAATCTGCTCACCAACCAGGTGCACGCTCCCCTCAAGTACGAGGTCCGAGCCGAATTCTTGAGACGCTTGGTCGGTCGTTTTCACTCCCTGCTCTCTGATATCCCGGGCCGAAATTACTTGCAAATGTTGATTTGGGATCTGGGCCAGCTTTGCGGTTAGGGTGTCTGTTAGGCCGACTATAAGCGCGTTCGTCCTTTGATCCTGAACGGTGGAATCAAAAGGAAGCACCGCCAAAAGCCTGTGACGAGCGAGGTTTAGTGAATTCCACTTCTCATGCAGGCGATAGCCTCCATACGTACAAGCTAATGCGAGAATTGCAAACGCTAACCAAGTAGCCCATGAAATCCTGCGCGCGCCTTTTTTGAACTCTGTAATCGCGACAGTGCCGCTTTCCGCGCTGACGGGCAACAGTCTGGTCAAATCCACAGCCAACTCGGCCGCCGACTGATAACGACGGTTTGGGTCCTTATCCATGGCCTTCAAAACCACCGCATCAATTGAAGTCGTTAGCTGTCTGTTGATTAGACTAGGGGCAGGGGGAGCAAGATGTTGGATAGCCTCAATCAATTTAAAACGCGATGCCATGGGAAACGGACGTTGGCCTGTGGCCATTACATAGAGGACTGCTCCCGCACCCCAAATATCCGTTCTTTGATCAGTCGGGTCGCACCTCACCTGTTCTGGGGCCATGAACGGCAATGTGCCGCCCGCACTCTCCTGCGCTAGCTCACTGAACGACAACGTCTTGGCAAGGTCCGCGTCAGGATCCAGCCAGGAGGCGAGCCCGAAATCGAGGATTTTCAATTGTCCATCAACGGTCAGTCGCAGGTTCCCAGGCTTCAAATCCCGATGAATGATGTGTTCGTGGTGCGCCGCAGCCAGCCCGTTCGCCAATTGTATGCCAAGCTGGATCACCGTTTTCTCTGGCAGCGCCCCATTCGCCAGCTTTGCATCCAAAGTCATGCCGCCGACATACTCCGTCACTAAGTAATCGATTCCATCCTGCACACCGCAGTCGAAGGCCATTGCCACGTTGGGATGATTCAACTTTGCCAGTACGCGAGCCTCGCGGCGAAAGCGCTTCCGCACACTCTCATTAGGAAAGATTCCGGACGGCAATATCTTTACTGCCACATCACGCTCTAGTTGCTCGTCACGCGCACGAAATACTATCCCCATGCCCCCGTGACCGATCTCTTCGAGGACACGGTAATGACCGAGCAATGTTCCGATCGCCGGTAGTTGAACAACCATGGGCCGGATGGTATTCCTGCCGACAGACTCAGTCAACTAAGCTGACTTCTGGGAATGAGTACTTCCCGCCGGACTTCTGGCACACATGGGTTTTTCGTCCTTGGCGGGAAATGAAACTGTCGGGTCATGTCATCGATGCACTCGTCAATCAGAATACGCATTTCTAAGGACGCGAAAGCAAAAGATCCTTTGCTTCCTCCAGCGCAGCCACAGCTGATTCACGCGTGACGGTAGGAAATCCCTCCAAGAAATCTTTGAGTGTCTCCCCGCCCTCTAGGTAGTCGAACAGCGTTTGGATCGGCACTCGTGTTCCGTGAAACACGGGAGTTCCACCGAGGATCTCCGGATTTTTGGTTATGACCCCCACGACGTCATTCTATCACGCATCTTCACGTACGCAGGTTGCGCGGTTCCCCGGTGGCTCAATGGTAGAGCGCTCGGCCGTTAACTTTATAACCTCACGCCGCAGTGTTTGCCAGCAGCTTCGGTAACGTCTACGAGCAAAAATGGCATCCTGACGTGGCCTGGCCATAGCGCCAGTCGAGATCCTGAACCTCGGCCAAATGAGACTATGAGGGGATGCACCGATCGTCTCTAGCCCTGCCCACTACACCCGTACAGAGCGCCATTGCCATTCGGAAGCCACTGCAAGTCGGTCATGCTATCCGAAAGGTTAGCCAGGTAAACCGGTTGGTTAGCAAACTTGATGCCGCTAGCTGCGCGGCTTTGAATTTCTGCGAGTTCCGAGAAATGCGACGACGGTAGTGGTTTGGTGTGCAAATTGCTTCTCAAGAATCCCAGCAAATGGGCCACACGTAAGGTGGGGCTTATGTCTCTTCGTAAACCGCTAAGACCAGATGAGGTGAGGATAACGAGTTTACCCCTCGGAATGCGAGGGACAGCGTCCCGTTTTGTCAGGGACTCCAGACTACGAAGCAAATCCGGAGATTGTTGAAACCATGACCAGCGAGAATCGCGTAGCCGTCTTGATCGGAAATTGTACGTACCCGAATTTTCGGGAAGACGAGCTCCCGGCCTTGACTACCCCTCTAAATGATATTCGTGGGCTTCGGAAAACGCTCTTAGATCCCGCTCGAGGGAGATTCAATAACGTTGACATGGTGCCTGACGCCGAGTCTCAGGACATACGCGACAAGATTGAAAATGTAATCAAGGTAGCCTCTAATCCTGACACATTGGGATTGATATTTTACTCAGGTCACGGTCTCTTGGATTCAGATGATCGTCTTCACTTGACAGCCAAAGACTCGAAGCCTGAGACATGGAACAGAACTATTCCCGTCTCGGATATTGCAAAATGGATTAGGCTTCATGCTCCTCAACAGCTAATTATTTTACTTGACTGTTGCTATAGCGGAGCGGGTTTGAGAGATATGGAAGTAAAGGGTCCGATGTCACCAGCGACTCCGACTTTAGAAACAACTGTTTCAGAGAATCTCGATCAGTTAAACGCCAAAGGAGTCGTAATGATTACGGCGACGACTTCTGTTCAACAGGCCCGGGGAGATAAAGCCAAGGGCTTCGGAATATTCACCAAGCATATATTAGACGGGCTAGATACTGTTTCGGCGCGAAAAGGGAAAAAGAAAATCGTCACCGTTCGTGACCTCTACAACTACGTTTGCCGAAAAATGGAGCTGGAGCATGGAAATCTCCAGACACCAATGATTTGGGGTGTGGAAAGTGGCGGGGAACTCGTGATGTCCGAGGCAACTCTCTTGGGTAGGAATTCAAAACCTGTTGCGAGCACGACGGGGTGGTATCAGGTAAGTCAGGATATCCTCGATCACGTCGCGCCATCGTACATTCTTGACCGGAAATACCACTTTCTCGACTGGAATACGTCGTTCGAGTGTTTTGTCGCCCAGCCCCTTGGCCTCCGACGTGGAGAACATGTGGGGGTATTTCTAGACAATCTTCAGAATTCTGAAGAAGTTGAAAAGAGGTCTCTGGGCAAGTTTCGCCCAAACTCCATACCGTCTGTTGACGTCGAAGTTCTCGAGTATGGGTCGAAGGAGTACGGCCTTATCGTATTCAACAAAATCGCTACTCAAATCATTGGGCAAAACGGACGACTGCGGGCCTGGTGTGTGAATCTCAACGTTTCAAGTGTCCAAAGAAACGTAAAATTCTGGAAAAAGATGCACGAAAACCTTCAGCGCGAACTAAACTGGTCAAAATATGCCGCGCGATACGACACCATTATAGGAAGTTTTCCAGAACATGCAAAGCTCGTAGAGCGTGTTGTCAGCAAGGTTGGTGAGCCCGGGAGGTGCCTTGACCTTGGAGCTGGCACCGGGAGTGTGACGTTTTCGCTGCTTCGGAGATGCCCGAGCGCAGAGGTTCTGGCGATCGAAAAGAACGGCACAATGGTCGATTGTATGCGGCGAAAAGTAGATCTTTTGGCCGACCTCGAGCTCAAGAAAAGAATCATTTTATACAAGGGCGATATTACTAGCCGCCTACGGCAGGAGGCGGATCAGACCTTTGATGCTTGCATGATGTGCAACGTACTTTTTGCCTTAGAGGATCCTTCAGAGGTGATGAGAGCGGTATTCAGGGTGCTCCGTCCGGGTGGCGTGTTGTCGCTTTCAACATCACACACCGATACCGACATCGACCAGCTCTTTGCAGAGATAGAGAAAAGTCTTAGAAGCAGGAAGATGTGGAACAATCAAATCGAGGAAGAATGGAATGATGCTTATGCGAGAAATCTCGAAATGAAGGATCTAATAAACCGTGACTCGCTTCAGGAAATTAGAAGGTATGTTGAGGATGCTGGCTTCAAAATAACTGAATTTGAGCCGGGCCACTATGTGAATTGTGTTGTCGTCATCAAGGCGCTGAGAGAATGAAATCTAACAACAAATTGGAGCAATCTATGAACTTAAATTCAAACATAGTCATTAGTGTTGAAGGCCCGCAAGATTCTGCTCAGTTACGTCGTCTACTTATGTCGTTACAAAACAACCTTTCTCAGTCAGGAATAACATCTAAGAGCGCAGCACAACTACCCGTAACGCCGGATCCTTCTGTCGAATACCGAAGCGATGTAGGATCGCTTTACAGTCTAGCACTTACCTTTATTGGTTCCGGAGCAGCGGTCGCTCTGATCAATGCAATACGTGCGACTTTTGATTCAGCACGCGGTGCAACCTTTAAATTTGCACTCACAATGAATGGCAGGCAAATTGATATTGATGCGGCGCACCTAAGAAGTGGCGAAGTCGACAAACTTACCGAATTGCTTCATGAGGAACTCGGAAAGACGAAGAATTCAGCGGAGCCTGATCACGCAGCTCGTCTGTTACCTGAAGATGGCGGTCTAACAAGACATAGCCGAGGGTTATAGCAGAACACCGGTGGAGACTACAGCAGCTATGTTATTGATTTCAGAGTCGGCCGGAGTTTTAGCGAGGAACAACACGACAGCGCATCGGATTGCTCTTCCACTTGTTTTTGTGCTGCCCGTTTCAGGGTCCGCCAGGCAAGTACATCAGTAAACAGTCAACTCGTTATCCCCATTTTATCCCAATACGCTCCCAACTGTGCCTAAACCACCCAGATCTAGCCGAACGGCGTCTTTAGTTTTCAAGCACTTACCAGCAAGCCAGTACGCAATCACCCGTCTAAAAGAACGTTGTACCGGCCGAAGCTCCGACCATGCGAGAGTATAATACCTCTAGAGGTGGGCCGTGCGTTTCGAGGGCTTTACCTTTGGTTCCGTTCGCATTGATGGCGTCACCTACGAACACGATGTGGTGATCGACCGCGGGCAGGTACGCAAGCGCAAGAAGAAACCTTCCAAAAAATTCCGCGCTGAATTTGGGCACACGCCGCTGTCTCTGGCAGAAAAGATACCGTGGAAATGTCGACGCCTCGTGGTGGGCACTGGCACCGGCGCGTTACCCGTGATGGAGGAACTGAAGCGCGAAGCCAAGCGGCGCAACATTGAATTGCTGATCCTGCCAACGGTTCGGGCCATCCGGGTTTTGGAGCGTGATTCCGCCGAAACGAATGCTGTGCTTCATGTGACCTGCTGATGTCGGGAGCCGCTTGAGGTCATTTCATTCGGAGACCTCTTGAAAGCGCAACCCCGCTGAGTCACGCCCGGCGGTTTGATTTTCGGATTCGCCGGGTTGGGGGTTGTCCTCCGTTCCTCCGCATTACTTCCGTACGCGACCAACTGATCGATCTTGGCAGCAGCAGCGACGGTAGCCGTCGGCCTCAGCCAGAGCCGCAGAAACATCAAAGCATCCGGGAAAGCGACGAAAATCGTCTCAATAACGTGCGGAAACGGTGCATCGCTCAATTCTACTAAGCCATTGACGCACCAACGGTATGGAGTGAGGCTTATGGGTTCCGGTCGGTTGGAATGCGGCAACCGCCGTTCGTTCGTTTTTCCAAATCGCCACGGGCCTGGGCGCACAAGCGATAGTGACTCGTAGCCAGTTTGCTGTTGAATGTCGACTAGTTCAGCCGTACCCAATTTGCCAGGGAAGGTATACCGTTGCTGTCCACCAGAAACAACATGTACCAGCCGGGTGGCGCGATGTTGTGATTGACAGGAACTGTGGCGCTGACTACCCCACCAGCGCGGCTCGTGATCTCGAGGTCGACGAGGCGCTGGCTGCTATCGAAAGAGTGGGTAGTAACGCAGTTGCGGAGCAAGTTCGCCCAACGGATGTTTGCGGCTTCGGGACTGCTGATCTGAATGTTCTGGCCGTAGGTGCACTGCGCGGGAGCAGCCGAGATCGTGGGGCGAGGCCCCTTGAAAAGATACGGAGGGCTGAAGACCTCCAAACGCATTTCCTCGTTGGGGTCGTCGTCCCATTGCACATGCGAGCCACCATCTGGATTGCTGCCAGCCGTCACTACGGTCCCGTCAGGCATGAGCACAGCGGTGGAGTGGTAGAGACGGGGAACCGCGGCCGCCGCGGTGGGCGTCCAAGTGTCGCTTGCAGGGTTATAGATTTCCCCTTGCAGGCGTGCCAGCGGAGCATCTTCCTGATGGAGAGAGCCTCCACTGACAAAGACGGTGCGGTCTGGCAGTAAAACGGAATTAAGATGGAGACGTGGAAAGTTCAGCGGCGCGGCCGGAACAAAATGAGGATGAGGATCTTTGAAATCGACGATGTCGACGTTGTCGATCGCATCGGTCTTGTTTGGTTTGCCGGCTGGGCCGCCGCCCATAATCATCACTCGTTGATCTTGAGCCGGAGGCAAAAGAACGCTGGCGGATTGATTGCGCATGCCTCCTCCTTCCATGCCGGCTATGGGCGTAACCCCGACCGGATCGTGCATTAAATCTATGATGCACGGATCCACCTGGAGCTGGTCGTCCATGCGGCCGCCATCGAAAACAATGCGGCCATCGGCCATGAGGAAAATGTGAGCGTAGAGAGGCAAACCGGGGAATGCGTTGGGCAGATGGAGCAGTTGCCACTTGTTTGAGACGGGATCGTAAGTTTCAAGCGTGTTGTTGTGAGGATTGGCCAGATCTTCCGTGAGACCAGTGGCAACCAGGGCCCGGCCGTCGCCCAACGGAGTCAGGCTGGGATACCAACGCCCGTGAGCCATTGAGGTGACGAAAGACCATTGCCGAGCATTGAAATCAAAAACCGTCGCGTCGTTCCGTCCGGTAAACGGGTTGTAATGGCCTGTGCCGCCCGCCGATAAGAGGCGACCATCCCCTAAGAAGGTGTCTGCACCGCAGAAAAAATCGAAGGGGCGGCCATTGGGAGCAAAGAGCGTCTGCGGATGGAAAAAGTTGTTTGGCGGGGTGGCGTCCGGATCCCAAACTACGCTGGTGTAAATTCCCCGGGCCATGCTGCCAAAATCGGGAGCTGCAAAGCGTACGGCGCTGCTGCCCGAACCGGCGAAGAACAGGACTTTACCTTGAGGAAGCAAGGCGGCATGAACCGCCAGAACTCCGGAGTGGAAGGGCAGAACTTCCCATTTGCCATCACGCGCTGGATTTACATCCAAAGGTATCGAGCGATAATAACCGGCATTCTGGCCGACGGGGTTATCGACCATTAGGGTTAGCATGGCCGGTTTGCCATTCACTGTTGTGGTGGCAATACCACCACCTTGGTTTTCCCATGCGAACCAAGAGGGAACACCGCGCCATAAGCTCCATTGCTGGACGTTTCCGTTGATGTCGAGCTTGCTGCCTACCTTGAAGAACGCTTGGTTTTGTTCTACCGGATTGTCAACCATGAACACCAATAAGTCCGGGTGTCCGTCACCATCGACGTCGGCGACAGCGACATCCGCGGCCTGATTCTCCCACGATTTAGCGGAGCGGGAGGCGGTGGAATGGGCCCCACATCGATCCAGGGCGTCCAGCCGTCAGTGACATTGGCGTTGGCATCGAGGTTTCTGCCAATGCGGTACAAGCCACGATTTTGCCCCGGAGGATTGTCCACCATCATCACAATGAGTTCAGGGTTGCCGTTGCCATCG